>ERZ1740067.370-NODE-370-length-36639-cov-5.935628_pt1 | contig 36639 bp, 34 predicted proteins | sample MGYA00581736_ERZ1740067 | MGnify/ENA primary metagenome ERZ1740067 (study PRJEB43018, sample SAMN04849236) | marine metagenome | isolation source: floating plastic debris | place: Pacific Ocean | collected 2008-08-27 | study: EMG produced TPA metagenomics assembly... | reverse complement strand
GACATTGCCTCGAGGATATGACTCCATTGTGGGCGAGGACGCACATCTCTCTGGAGGGGAAGCGCAACGGGTTTCAATTGCCCGGGCGCTTCTGGCAGATGCACCGGTGCTTATCCTTGATGAAGCGACGGCGTTTGCTGACCCTGAATCCGAGGCTTCCATTCAGGATGCCTTGTCACAGCTTGTCGCGGGTCGCACGCTTCTGGTCATCGCCCATCGGCTGCACACCATTGTTGGTGCGGACCAGATATGTGTCATGGACAAGGGGTCCATTGTCGAGCGCGGCGCGCATGCTGACTTGCTGAGGCGCGACGGCGTTTACACCCGCCTGTGGGCTGCTAGCGAAACAGCCCTTGAGGGCAAGACGGAGGCAGCTCAATGATCGGCAATCTCCTCTCCGTCGTCGGGCCGGAAGGCCGACAGCCCCTGCGCCGGAACATATCGGGTCTGGTCACAGAAGCGATCCTCATGGGGCTGGGCTTTGCGCTTTTGGTTCCTACCCTGCGGACCCTGTTTGCCAATGACATTCCTGCGACAGGTGTCTGGCTGGCGGTCATGACGGGTGTTCTGATAGTCTACTCAGTGGTTCGATACAGAACCCAGCTATCTGGGTATCGCGCTGCCATCAACCTCGCGAGTGCCCTCTTTGCCCGGCTGGGAGAGCATGTCGCCCGGCTGCCATTGGGCTGGTTCGGTGGAGACCGTGTGGGACATCTGGGTCGCCTGACCAGCCAGGGTGTCATCGACATCATGGGTGTACCGGCCCACCTGCTGCGGCCGGTCGTTACAGCTCTCGTCACACCAGCAACTGTCATTGCACTGATGTTTGTCTTCGACTGGCGTCTTGCGGTTGCCGCATTGCTGACCGCGCCCGTCGCGGCGGTTGTCTATCGCTGGTCGGGAAGCCTGGTGCAGAAGACGGACCATCGTGTCCATGCGGCGGGCGCCGAGGCGGCCAATCGCATTGTTGAGTTTGCTCAGGCGCAGGCCGTCCTGCGTGCCTTCGGGCAGGCCAATTCTGGGTTGAGCAAACTTGATGCGGCCTTGGCAGATCAACGCGAGGCCGGGCGCAAACAGATTTTCACAGCGGCTCGGGGGCTGGTCAGCTTTGTCTTCGTGGTGCAAGCCGCCTTCACGGTGATCCTGCTGTTTGGCATCAATCTGGCCCTGGGCGGTGAAATCGATGTGGCGGAACTGGTGGCCCTGCTGGTCCTTGCGGTCCGCTATGTGGAGCCGCTGATCGTCGCTGCCGATGTCGAGGGTGCCCTTCGTATCAGCCGCAACAGTCTCACGCGGATGTCTGACCTGTTGGCAACGCCGCCCCTACCTGAACCAGAAACCGGTAAAACCCCGACGGATTCAAGCATCCGGTTTGAGCAGGTCCGTTTTGCCTATGACGAGACGCCGCTTCTTGAAGGCATTAGTTTTACCGCAGACGCCAGCACGATGACAGCGATCGTGGGCCCATCGGGAACCGGGAAGACGACACTTCTGCGGTTGATTTCCCGTTTCTGGGATGTGACCGGCGGGTCCGTTCAGGTTGGCGGTGTCGATGTGCGTCACGTGAGCACGGAAGACCTCATGGGCATGATCTCGGTGGTGTTTCAGGACGTCTATCTTTTCGACGGCAGCATCGCCGACAACATTCGGCTGGGGCGGCCTGATGCAACGGATGCCCAAGTGCTGGAGGTGGCCCGGCTGGCACAGGTCGATGAGATCATTGACCGCCTTCCAGGAGGCATCGACGCCCCTGTTGGCGAAGGTGGTGCCGTTCTCTCAGGGGGGGAACGCCAGCGCGTCTCCATCGCCCGCGCCATTCTCAAGGATGCGCCGATAGTGCTGCTGGATGAAGCGACTTCCGCGCTTGATCCCATCAACGAGGCCGCAGTGCAGCAGGCACTTCACGCTCTCACGCGTAAAAAGACCCTGGTCATCGTGGCACATCGCCTTCAAACCATCCGCAGCGCAGACCGCATCATCTTTATCGATGAGGGAACCGTTCTTGAGCAGGGACCCCATGAGGAGCTCGTCGCTGCCGACGGCAGGTATGCGGCATTCTGGAATGAACGCCATCGGGCAGCCGGGTGGCGCCTGGCTGGCTAGGCGTTAGCGGTGGCAACGCAGAGGGAGACAGATCAATGACCGCATCCGCCAAGGGGCGCGCCGCCAACGATGAAACATCCGCTCCCAGCTTCGGCCTGTTCCTCAACATGGGGGCCAATCTGGGGTCGTCACAGACGGACGTATTTCAGTTCACACTCGATCAGGCCAAACAAGCTGAGGCATTGGGATTTGGCGAATTGTGGGTGACGGAGCACCACTTTATCGAGTTCGGCCTGAACCCGAGCGCGTTGACTGCGGCTGCCTTTCTGCTTGGTCAGACCAGCCGGGTACGGGTTGGTACGGCGGTTGTTCTGTCACCGCTCCAAAACGGTGTGCAGATCGCAGAGCAAGCAGCCTTGCTGGATCAGATGAGTGGCGGTCGGTTTGATCTGGGCATCGGTCGCGGTGGATATGTGAAGGACTTCGAGGTGCTTGGGATCGATACCGGCGTCTGGGACAGCGAACCGGTTGCCTCAGCGCAGACGATTCTTGATGTCTGGTCAGGCGCCCATGATGCGCTGCCGCACCCCCTGTCCAAACCACGTCCACCGCTGTTCATGGGAACGTCGTCGAAAGACTCCATCTCTTTTGCAGCAGATCACGGGATTCCGCTGCAGCACTATTTCGGGACGCCGGCATCCGCACGGACCGCTGTTGAAAAAGCCTACCGCTCTGCGCTGACAGCGGATGCTCCCCAGCCTGACCACATGCACGCGCTGATCGTGATTGTCACCAATGCCCCCGAAGAGGCGCGCGCAAAACTGCGTACAGGCCTGACCGACTCATTCATCGCCGGCAACCACCCCGCCGTGCCGCAAGCCACGAAGAGACATGTGGATGAAATCGGCATCCCGATAGATCGGGCCATCCTGGCAAAGCAGGTGTCTGAGTTCGCCATCATCGGGAAGCCAGATCAGGTGGTGGATGAACTGCAGACCTTCATGGACACAACAGGTGCCCGACGGCTGTCCTTTTTCATGGAAGCGGTTGCCGACCAGCAGATGACTCATCGCTCGATAGAGCTGTTTGCATCTGACGTGATGCCGCATCTGCAATAGGGGCATGGATGCCGATCTAACCGCAGGGACCAGGGGTACTGTAAGTGGCGAAAATTCTTAGACGAGATCATGGCCTGCAGATTGATCATCTTGGCCTCTGCGTGCCGGACACGCAGGCCGGCATTGCCGAGATCGAGAAACGCACGGGCGCCCGGGTCTTCATTGACGATCCGGAGCCCGGGCAATGGTACTGGAGTGGCGTCATCCCGATTGCCGCTGACAGCTATCTGGAGATTGTCGGCCCCAATCCCCACTTCCATGCCAAGCATCCGATGCGAACCCTGACCGAGCAGTTGTCGGGGCCTACGGTTTTCTTCTGGTACATCGCAACAGATGACATCGAGGGCCTGGCACAGCAGGCAAAGCAAGCGGGGGCGGTGATCGAGAACATCGAATGGGTCAATACAGATGATGCGCACCCGGAGCACAGCCGCTATGGCCGGGCCTTCCTCGGGCCGGGTTTCGTGCCGCAAAAGCCGTGCGTCATCCAGTGGGACCGGCACGTGCTGCGCAAGGGTGTTGAAGGAGCCACGCCCGAATGCGAGATCGTTTCACTCGATCTCTCCCACCCAACCGCAGATGCCGCCAACCAGGCAATGGAAAAGATGGGTATCGATGCACGCCTGAACCCAGGCCCCTCCAGATTTCGTCTCGAGATTGCCTGCCCCAAGGGCAACGTTGTGTTCGATAACCCCGGCTGGAACTAGGCCCCTTCGAGTGAGGGACGCACCAATGCAGGGGAGCAACGAAGCCGTGCGACCAGCAGATGACCAATCATTCAAGAAAGGTGCATTATGAGCCTCACCACGCAGATTATTCGCAGAGGCGGCAGCGTCCTCGACCATATAGGTCTGGGCGTGCGTGAGATGACTGAGGGCTGTGACTGGTTCCAGCGCCGCACAGGTGTCCAGCCGTGGGTCATACCTGAAGAAGGAGGCGATGTGGGTGTACGGAGCGGCATCGCGCTTCTGGGCGAAGGGCCACATTCGATCGAGATCGTCGCGCCCGATCCAGCCGCCAGCGAGGAGAACCCCCTCGTCCAAAGACTACGAGCGCTCACCGAACCGCGGCTTCAGTTCTGGTATATCGCCGTCGAGGACATTGTTAGATTCGACGCGGACGTCAGGGCGTCTGGGCTGCCATTTCTCCTCACGCCGCAAAGCCACCGCAGCGGCGATGGTGCCTACGAGTATAAGCGCGGGTTCTTCGGCGTGCCGGACATGCGCCAAAAGGCCTTCGCTGTTCCCTTTGTAATCCAATGGATTACGCGTCCAGATCGGCCCATTCCCGAATCCGCCGGCGGCTGTGATCTAAAAGAGGTCTGGGTCGAACACAACGAGCCGGAGGAAACGCAGGCTCTCTTCGATGCCCTGGAGCTCGGCGTCGCAGTGCGCAGAAGCGCCGCTCCACGACCCCGGCTCACTATCAACACACCACGCGGGGAAGTAACGCTGTAGCGGATCTCCACCAATCAAGAATTGTCGCGAATGAACACGGGGTAAAGGTTTGCGTTATTGACTGTACTGTTCTGCGCCCCTCAATCGAGAGGCACGTTTGCGAATGAGGGAAGTGCCAAAGCCGATGACGCCGCCCTGAGGGGCAGTTGGCGAATAGAAGCGAACAAGTCATCCATCTAAGCTGCTGTTTCAGTGGCCATCTGCAACGCCATATCTGCCAGGTCCTCTTGTGTAAGGGCGTATGCACGGCCGAACCCTTCCACATACCCGGCATATTCCGGGCGAAGGCGCCAGAATCCGAAATCCGCAAAATCAACATAGAGCTTGGCCTTTGGATGACGCGCCAGATAAGCGGCACGCACCTGGTCGCGGTCGCTGGCCTCCGTCACTTTTTCAACCGTCCCTGAAATACTGATCCGTGCATGTGCCAGAGGATCACCATTCCCCACTTCCCCAATCAGCATGCTCGCACGCGGATCAGCCTCCAGCGCTGCGCTGTGAGACGACAGGGAGGATGTCAGAAAAACAGGCATTCCCGTGGAATCGAGAGCCAGGCCGATACGGCTGCATGCAGGCACACCGTTTTTCGCGCTGATCGTCGCCAGTGAGGCATGTGTTGTTCCAAGGATGACCTGGCAGGCGGCCTCTTTGGTTTCACCGGTGACGGGCTGCAGTAGGTCTTTGTCTTCCGCTTTTTCAGTCATGACTATGTCCTTCTTCAAAAATTGGCTCTGGAGGAAAAAGTGCCGGATTAAGCCGACGGGCGGCTCCCAGGAGTTCCTGGGTATAGGGGTGCTCGGGTTTGGAGAACACACGGGATGGGCTGCCGGTTTCAACCACGGCCCCTTCTTTCATGACGGCGATGCGGTCCGCAATTCTGGCAATCACCGCAAAGTCATGCGTGATCAACAGGCAAGCAATACCGGTCTGCTGCTGGATGCTCTTCAGCATTTCAAGCACACTGGCGCGCACGGACGCGTCCAGGGCGGATGTGGGTTCATCCAGAACAATGACGTCAGGTTGCACAATCAGCGCCCGGGCTATGGCGATGCGCTGGCGCTGACCGCCGGAGAATTCGTGCGGATAGCGGTGTAGGCTGTCCGCTCCCAAACCCACACGCTCCAATGCCTGCCTGACCATCCGCGCCTTGTCATCTTCGGACAGGGACGCCGCATGAACGCTCAAGGGCTCAAGCAGGATGTCTTCCACGGTCATGCGCGGAGAGAGAGAGGCAAACGGATCCTGAAACACAATCTGGACCGCTGCGGCGATGTTTTGCCGGGAGCGCTGCCCATCCGGTCCATCTGCAAGGCTGGCATAGGTGACCGCCCCCTCATGGGGCAGCATGTTGAGCACAGCACGGCCGAGTGTTGACTTGCCGGAACCGGACGCCCCGACAAGGCCAAGTGTTTCGCCACGACGTAGTTCGAGCGAGACATCATCGACAGCCACCAGATGCCGGCGTTTCAGGCCAAGACCCTTGGAAGGCAGTGCGAAACGAACCGTCAGGCCGGTTGTGCTGAGAGCAACGTGCTCACGATCACGCTTCTCGACGGATGTTGCCGGGCTACTCTTTACCTCTGTTTGCAGTGAGGCACCGCTTACAAGACGTTTTGCCTGGGCACTTTTCGGAGAGGACAATATCTGTTCGGCTGCGCCTTCTTCCACCACGCGCCCCTGATCCATGACCAGCACGCGGTCGGCCAGACTGCTGACTGCGGCGAGATCGTGAGAGACAAGAAGAATGGCGATCCCCAGTTCATCCCTGAGCCGTGCGAAAAGGTCCAGAATCTGAGCTTGCAATACGACGTCCAAGGCCGTGGTTGGTTCATCTGCAACCAGCAGCCGGGGGTTGTTGGCCAGAGCCATCGCGATCACCAGCCTCTGCCGTTCGCCGCCCGATAACTCATGCGGGTAAGACCCGAGCCTTGACTGAATGTGTTCAAGCCCGACAAGACGCAGGAGGCGCATGATTGCCTGTTCCAAAGCCAGCCCCGCAATTGCGGGGTTCCCGACTTTCAGGGCTTCGACGAGCTGCGCGCGGGCCGTGTGGACAGGGTTCAAGGACGACATTGGCTCTTGAGGCACAAAGCCGATGCTCCGACCGCGTAATGAAGCTTGAGCCATAGATGAAAACGGCATGGACACGCCATCAAAAACCAGCTGGCCGTCACCGCCAAAAATCACACCATCAGGAAGGATGTTCAAAAGGCTTCGGGCCGTCAGAGACTTGCCGGATCCGGATTCGCCCACCAGCCCGACAATCTCTCCGGGGGCGATGTCAAACGAGATGTCGTCAACTAAAGAACGGGACGTGTCTGTTAGAGCGCAAACCGACAGGCCGCGTACAGCCAGCAGACCCCGTGTCTCTTCCACCATAGTGGATTTATGAGTCGAGCGGCGCGTTCCTGCATTTGACGCGTGTCGGCGGGCCCGCCGTGGGTCAAAGGCGTCCCGGACACCTTCACCGACAAATACCAGCAGCGTCAGCAACACAGCCAGGGACCCAAAGGCTGAGATACCCAGCCATGGCGCATTCAGATTGTTGCGTCCCTGCTGCAGAAGTTCACCGAGGGATGGCGAACCGGTGGGCAGGCCAAACCCCAGAAAATCGAGGCTGGCAAGTGACACAATGCTGCCCGTTGCTGCAAAAGGCAGCATGGTCATTGCCGCGACAAGTGCATTGGGTGCCACATGACGAGCCATGATTGTCCACGACGGCACACCCATGGCACGCGCGGCCGTCACGTAGTCCAGCTTGCGTACCCGCAGGACTTCCGCCCGAACGATGCCAACGACGCCGATCCATCCAAACAGGCTGAGAAGGATCAGCAGGCTGAGAAAGCTTGGCACCAGCACGCTGGAGACGATGATGAGCACGTAGAGCTGCGGCATGCTTTCCCAGATCTCGAGAAAGCGCTGGAAGGAAATGTCGATCCAGCCGCCGAAATAGCCCTGAACCGTTCCGGCCGCGATGCCGATTGAAACGGTGATGAAGGTGAGCAGGAGTCCGAACCAGAGCGAGATACGCAGGCCGTAGAGGACACGCGCCAGCACATCGCGGGCCTGGTCATCGGTTCCCAGAGGATGGGTGCTGCTTGGCGCTGCCGGGTGCCGATCCCAAGTGTAGAAGTCCACGGTATCATAAGAGAAGCGGACCACTGGCCAGACAACAATCCCGTCTGGAGCAACCAAAGACTGCACTGCTGCTTCCGAGAAATCCGCTTGCAATGGCAGCTGGCCTCCCAGGTCCCGCTCGGAGACTGTTTCAAAGGCTGGAAAGAAGATGCTGCCCTGATGGACCACCACCAAAGGGTTATTGTTTGCAATGAGCGGCGCGAGAAGAGCCAGAAGGCTGATCAGCCCGAACAGGGTGAGCGAGACCATTGCACGCCGGTCACGGCGAAAGACATGCCACCTGCGCTGCCACGCGCGATCCGGACGATAGGCCGTTTCACCGGCCGAGGCCGACACCCCTGGCGAAGATGAATCAGCGGAAGATACGCCCGCTGTACTGGCATCAGACATGCAGTTTCTCGAAATCAATACGCGGGTCGACCAGGGTGTACACGAGATCGCTGACAAGACGCAGGACAAGGCCCAGAAGCGTGGTCAGGAACAAGGCACCGAAGACCAGCGGATAGTCACGCGTCAGGGCTGCATCGAAAGCCAGCAGGCCCAGGCCATCGAGGGAGAAGATGACCTCGATCATCAGAACACCCGTAAAGAAGATCCCGATCAGGGCGCCCGGCAGGCCGGCAATCACGATCAGCATGGCATTGCGAAACACGTGTCCGTACAGCACCTGCCGCTCAGATATACCCTTGGCGCGGGCCATGAGCACATAGTGCTGTGACAACTGGTCAATGAAGCTGTTCTTTGTCAGCATGGTGAGGAAGGCAAAGCTGCCCAGCACCATGGCCAGTACCGGCAACGTAATGTGATGCAGGTAGCTGCCGACCTGCTGATACCAGGGCCAGTTCTGCCAGCCATCGCCGATGAGCCCGCGCAACGGGAACCATTCAAAATAGGTGCCGCCCGCAAAGAGCACGATCAGCAGGATGGCGATCACGAAGCTGGGCACGGCATAGCCCGCAAAGATGACCGTGCTGGTCCAGAAATCAAACCGGGATCCATCCCGCACAGCTTTCGCGACCCCCAACGGGATGGACACCAGATAGGTGATAAGCGTGGCCCACAATCCCAGAGTGATCGATACCGGCAGACGCTCCAGCGTCAGCGATATGACGTCGCCGCCGCGAAAGAAGCTCTCGCCAAAATCAAACTGGATGTAACGCCACATCATGTCGACAAATCTCTCAAGCGGCGGTTTGTCGAACCCGAATGATGCCTCTATTTCTGCTATCAGCTGAGCATCAAGCTGCTCAGCCCCCCGGTAGAGGCCAGGCCTTTCAGCCTGGGGAACAGCATCAACGTCTCCCTCATCCGTTGCCCGGGCAAGGGCTTCGTTGCCGGAGGACCCGGCGGCTTCGGCAAGCAATTGCTCTACCGGTCCGCCGGGCGCCATCTGCGTCAAAGCAAAGTTGAGGACCATGATGCCAAATAGCGTCGGGACCATCAGCAATATACGCCACCCGATGTACCGGCTCATTTTTCCCATCAGCTTTGCCTTCGATAAGTTCGGGTGATCAGAACTTGAATGACACACCCACCGTGCCATACCGACCCGGCTGTACCTGCAGTTCGATGGGATTGCTACTCTGCACGTTGGCGCCTGAATTGATCGGGAAGCCCCTGGACTCTGCGGAGAAGTAACGGCGGTCAAAGATGTTATGCACGCCGGCACGCACGGACACATTGTCCGTTACATCCCAGCTGCCAAGTGCATCCATGATGAAGTAGTCATCCGGCTTGAACTGGGTCGTGTTGTTGTTGACCGGCTGGTCGCCCAACTGGAATGTTCCGACAAGTTCAAGATTGACACCTGTTTCCTCATCGCTGAACCCAACAGCCTGAACCCACTTCAGGGGCAGGGCATCTAGGAACTCTGATTTTACGCCATTGTTCTTCTGCGTTCCGTCTTGATGGGACACGTTGAACCAAGTGTAAAAGTCTTCACTGAAGCCATAGTAGCCTTCCGCTTCGATACCCCAGATCCGCACCTTGTCCACATTGTCATAGGTAAGGGTATTGAGGGTGGCAGGGAGACCGAACTGCACCGGGTCAATCGAAACGAAGTTCTGGATGAAATCGTCATATTGAGCGTTGAACCCGTTGATGGAGAAGTACCCGTCCTCTTCAAAGTCTAGCCGTACACCGAGCTCAAAACTGTCCACACTCTCGGGCTTCAGGTCCGGGTTCGGGACGAGGGCAAATGCTGGACTGAAGTCAATCGACTGAAACAGTTGCTGTGCGGTCGGCATCTTGAAGCCCTGACCATAATTGGCATAGACCGACCACGGCCCACCCAATTCGGCAATGGTGCCAAGCTTGAACTGGACGTCATACTCCTCGATTGTGCGAGGCTCGGCTCCTTGAGCGACCTGATAGTCCTCGTCCGGATCAGGGTCGATCTTGTAGTACGCCCCACGAACGCCTGGAATGATCTTGAAGGCGCCATCAAAGAACGAAATTTCGTCCTGAAGGTATATGTCTGCTCGCGTCGTTTCCGCGTTGGCGAAGTTGAAGCCACCTGCACGTGTGACTGTTACAGCGCCAGTCGTGAGGTTGGTGGTTATGTCTTCACGCTCATACTCAGTCTCAGTGATATCGCCATCAAACCCATAGGTGAGGACATGGTCGATGTTAGCCAGCTCAAACGACGACGTTGCCTGGATGTCGGCTTCCAGAAAGGTTTCCTTGTAGTCAAGTGTCGGTTCCAACTGGGTTTGAACCCCTGTACCAACTGCTTCCCGGATACGCACCCCGGTCCGTTTGTTCTGTTGCGGTGAGTAGGTGACGCTCCACACCAACTCGTCCAGATAATCGGAGTCCGGATACCACTCATGCTCCAACGTCGCCCGCCAGCGTGTGGTTTCCTGCTTACGCTCATAGGAGAGCGTATTGTTAGCGCCGCTCACACCAAGCACCGAATTCTGAGAGACCTCGGTATCCCGCTCGAAGTACTCGCCGGTTAGGCGGAACAGGTGATGTTGGTTCGGCTCGAACACCACCTTTGCCAGATAGTTGTTGGACGACGTGTCAGACGGGTCGAAGCCGTCACAGCGCTGCGCACCCACGGGACGGGGACATGGTTGGATGGCATCCAGGCCATCACGCGCGTTCGACAGATCAATTTCCTCTGCATCACGACGGGTATAACTGCCGAGAACTGACAAGTCTGGTGTTACCCGGAATGCGCCAGTAACTGTCTCGACAAAAGCATTGTCGAGCGAATTATAGGAGAAGTCCGAGTCAGCTGCCCAGATGTCATCAGGACCTAGCAGGTCGGACGGATCACGTGTGATGAAGTTCACAACCCCGCCCAATGCGTCTGACCCCCACAAAACGGACGATGGTCCTCGGACAATCTCGACGGCTTTGATGTTGGATGCTTCAACAACGTCACGGGTGTTGTCGGTGATCCGCTCTAGTGTACGGTTACCGTCCACAAGCACCTGAGTTCGGTTGCCGCCGACACCACGAATTTCAATGCCGCCATTGCTGTTGAATGGATCCGTGCTTGAACTCTGGATCGGGACCTCCACACCAGCCTTGTATCGGAAGATGTCACGAACGGTGACGTCACCGATCTTCTCAATTTCTTCCCTGGTAACCGTGTCCACATTGCCTGCGGTTTCAAGCAGGGTGCGTTCCTGGCGGGTTGCCGTCACTGTGATCGGTGCTGCTGTAACGGTGCCCTGACTTGTGGTGTCGGCAGCGGAAACATCATTCGCTTCTTCACCATCGTTTTCTACATCGGTCTCGGAATCCGCAGCCTGACGTTCTTCAGATATCTCGGTCTGAGCGGCGTCAGTGGATGTTTCCTGTGCTGCTGCCGGGATGGCCATGACCAGAACAGTCGATGTCAGAAGCGATTGTATGAACAAAGACAGCCGATGACTGCCGGTGCCTGACGGCCTTTCCTCAGAAAGACACGCGCATTTGGCACAATCCTTATGCATTTTCCCAACCCTCTATTAATACTAAGAATCATTATCAATAAATACGGCGGCAATCTGACACTTCGTCATCCTATTTGCAAATAAGAATTGATCTCATATAAGAGTTTTTTGACACAGGAGTGCTGACCCATGCCCAGATTCGCTATCGTGCTTGAGCGATCCACCCGTCTGAAATGGCTCACGCTTCAGGTTGCGATAGCCGTTTGCCTGTCAGCCGCAGCTCTTGCAGCGCCAGCTGGCCAGCCGATGCATGGGTACTCGGAGACGGGTGAGTTCCTGTATCCATCGGACTTCACCCATTTCAAGTCAGCGGCACCGGAGTCCGCCAGGAGCTGTGAGCTGCGCCTCGCCTCTTCAATTGCGTTCGACAGCCTGAACCCGTGGATCATCAGAGGCCGCGCGGCGGATGGTGTCTTCGCCTATCTGTATGACAGTCTGCTTGTGAGTTCTGCCGATGAAGATGCGGCCGGCTATGGCCTCATCGCGAAGGAAGTAGTTGTTGATGAGGATGGACGCGGCGCGATGTTTGTTCTCAACCCGCGTGCCCAGTTTCACGATGGACATCCGATCACCTCCGAGGATGTCGTCTTTACGGCTGATGCAATGCGGGACACGGCTCGGATCTTCTGGCGGCAGCTTCTTCGCAAAGCAACTGTGACGCCTGTCTCAGAGGATACGGTTCATGTCCGCTTCGATGGTGAGCCGGACCCAACCGATATTCTCTCTTTCGGCGGTCTGCCTATATTGCCCGCTCACTACTGGGGCGACCGGGACTTTGGTGAGGTAACACTTGAGGTACCGCTGGGCAGCGGCCCTTATCGGATTGCAGAGATGCAACCGGGGCAGTCAATCCGCTTCGAATTCGTCGAGGATTACTGGGCCAGAGAACACCCTACCCGTTTGGGCACCAACAATTTTTCTGCTGTGAGCTACACCTACATCTCAGAGGAAGCGACACGTTACCTCTCGTTTTTCCGTGGGGATATCGATCAAATCCGCGTTGGCGATCCCCGGCGCTGGGCATCCTATATGGATCATCCGCGAATTCTGGACGGCACCATCAAGACATTCACAACCGACGCCTGGTGGCCGATGGGAATGAACGGTTTCTTCTTCAACATGCGCGATCCGCGCTTTCAGGATCGGCGGGTCCGCGAGGCACTAGCCTCCCTGATGCCGTTTGAATGGGTCAACACCACCCAGCTCTACTCCGCGCAAAGCAGGACATCTTCCTATTTCGGCAACTCGGACCATGAAGCATCAGATGCTCCGACAGCGGAGGAAATAGGCTGGATGCGCGGCTTTCCTGGTCAGTTTCCACAAGCTGCCCTGAATGCGGCGTGGAGGCCCGCTGATCCGAGTGACGATATTCGCGGGGGGCTCTCGCGCGCACTGGACATGCTAGCGGAAGCGGGCTGGATCTATGATGAAACCACTGCGCGCCTGGTGAGCGAAGAGACTGGAGAACCGTTTGATATTGTCGTCATCGCCAACACGACAACCCAGGACAAGATATTCGCCGCATGGCAAGGTCTTTTGAAGCGCGTGGGCATTTCAGCGACGCTGCAACGGCTGGATGCTTCGACCTACGCAAGCCGCTATACCGAGGCGGATTTCGAAATGGCATACCGCTTCTACATTCCTGATCCTGACCCCGGCAGCGAGCAGACATCCCTTTGGGGCAGTCCGGCGCTGCAAAGCGACGGCAAGGAGCCCATCCTCGGGATCAGTGACCCGGCTGTGGATGCAGCTTTGCTGAAACTCGAAGAAGCCACCACACCGGCTGAACGTCAGCTGGCTTTGCGGTTGCTCGACAGGAGTCTGCAATGGGGCGCGTATGCGGTTCCAAGCTACCAGAGCACCCAATGGACCTGGGCCTACTGGGCGGACCGGATCACACCGCCCGCGCGGGTACCCAAGTTCGGCGGCGGTGCAGGGTACTGGACCTGCACCGCCTCATCGATAACCGACGCCTTGATTGACTGAAAGCCTAGCTTGCAAGCGCCAGAGCTTCCGTGCCGTCTACCTCTTCAAAGCCCTCAAAGTTCGGGTGGCCGAGATAGATGTCTTCATGACTGCCGGCGCCTTTATGCGCTTTGCGGAAGGCTTCCGACTTGGTCCATGCTTCAAAATCTTCCCGGCTGTTCCAAACCGTGTGTGACGCATAGAGCGTGTGATCCTCGGAGGATGGGCCTTGCATCAGATGGAAGGCTTTGAAGCCTGGCAGATCCTCCAGAAAGCTATCTCGCTCCCGCCAGATAGTCTCAAAATCCTGCTCGCGGCCGGGGCGAATTTTGAAGCGATTCATCGCAATAAACATCTGCTCAATTCCTTTCATGGAGTAGGGCCATGCCGTTTCACGCCCCAAAACTACTGTTTACAGCCACTTATATATGATTTTGGCCCCTTGTTGCGAATGAGGCTCATAATTATTGACTCTTTGATGTGGATCGCTAGGGTGCCGCGACTGAGAGATAGATCGGTCGTTCAATCTATCGTTTGTATTTCTAAACTCGGGGCGGGGGCCGCGTTATGCGTCGTATGATTTGTGTTGGTTTGTGCGTGTTTTATGGGTCAGCAGCAGGCGCTCAAACCACTGATCCTGGTGAGATTTCAACCACGCTGACATTGCCGCCGGTTATCGTTCAGGGCGAACTTTATAGCCGGCCGTTGGGTGAAACGGCTGCCAGCGTGCGCGTATTCGATGAGCGGGAACTGGAAATCAACCGCATATCCGATTTCGATGACGTCGTGCGAGGTGTTCCCAATGTCAGCCCGCCTACGACGCTTGGTCCACCTGCCATTCGCGGGCTTTCTTCAAGCGGTCCAAGCGGCGATGGCAGTGGCGGCCTCGCGACAAATCTGAACACGGGCACCCTGCCGCGCGCTCCCTTCATCGTTGACGGTGTTGCCCGGATCACGAGCATCAGCGATGCCGACTACCGCGACTTGTGGGATACGGAAAGTGTTGAGATTTTCCGCGGGCCTCAGACAACACTGCGTGGCCGCAACGCCTTGGCTGGTGCGTTTGTCATCAACACGAAAGACCCGACCTTCACACCGGAACGCAAGGTTCGGACGGGCATTGAAGTGGATGACTTCCACGGGATTGCGACGAGAAACTCTTTCGTGCTGTCCGGAACACTGTTTGAAGATATCGCCGCAGGACGAATTTCATTTGATCGCAGGGCCGGCAAAGCCCCGATTCGTCTCGTCGGGCCAAGAGCAAGCATTAATCCGAATGCGGAGCTCACGGACGACGCACAGTTGGACAACGAATTGACCCGCATCCGCGGCAAGCTCTTGCTACTTCCGCCGGGTCTGGATGATGCGACGGTGAAAGTCACAGTCGATGCCCAGACCGGGACGGTGGCGGGCAACCGCTTCACAGTTGGCGACCAACTCATCAGCGGCCGATCCCTGTCTGATCGCGCTTACCCGTTCGGCAGCAATGGCGGCCAGCGTGTCTACGATACGGATACGTGGACGGCATCAATCGATGCGACCTACGATCTGACTGACAGCCTATCTCTACGGTCCATTTCCAGCGCCACCAGCGCGCTCACAAAGACCAATGATCGGCAGAGTGACTTCGTCTTCTTCAACATCAATGAAAAGCAATACAATCAGGATCTGATCCTTGAAATCGGCGGCGACACGTCTTCCGTGGATGGTGTGGTTGGCCTCTCCTTCAATCAACGGCAACAGGATGTGGATATCGACAACCTTGCGCTTCCGCTGGCGGACAACACTTTCACCACGTCCAAAGACGTCTCCCAATCGCAAGCGGTGTTTACTGATCTGACCATCGGACTTTTCGACAGTGTCGACATTCTCGCGGGCGTGCGCCTCAACCGATACTCATCTGAGCGCACCCAAAGAACCTTCCCGGGCTCTCCCGGCATTGGTCCGTTTCCAAGCCCTGGGATAGTCACTCAGGATCTGACAGAAACGGAAGTGCTTCCAAAGATTGGTCTGGGATGGTCCATCACGGACAACCACTCGCTGATGGCAACAGCGCGAAAGGGATACAACCCCGGTGGTGCGTCGGCAGTGCTGGCAACCGGGCTTGCCTATACATTTGATTCAGAAAGTGTGTGGACGTACGAAGCCACCTACCGGGGTGTCATGGCGGATGGACGGGTCACAGTTGATGCCACGGCATTCTTCAATGACTTCAAGGATCCGCAACTGTACCTGCAAACGGGTCCTGGCGGCCTCGCCGCCTTGCAGATTGTCAATGCACGCGAAGGCCAGAGCTATGGTGCGGAGATCAGCGCAACGGCACGTGTGACGGAGGCCCTTAATGTCAGAGCGGGTGTTGGCCTGCTCGAGACTGAAGTCACGAAAGCCCCGACCGCCCTACCTGCCATTGAAGGCAACGACTTTGGTGGCGACCCGGGAACAACCGTGTCTCTGGGTGCCGACTGGCAGCCCTTGGATGGTCTGACATTGGCGGCGAAGGGTACGTATGTGGGGGAATACTTCTCTGATGCGATCAACCGCACCACCGAGGAAGCAGGCGACTATGCGCTGCTTGATGTCACCGCATCCTACGAGCACGGCCCTGTCACAGGACGTCTGTTCGTCAAGAATGCGACCGATGAAGAAGCTGTGACCCGAAAGCTGACAAACAGCGCCGGGCCAGGCTTCTTCAATGACCTCCTCCCGCCGCGTACTGTTGGTGCTGAGCTCATGCTTTCGTTCTAATCCGACACGACCAAGGCAGCGGACAGGGCACACATTTGCGTGTGTCCTGTCCCTGTTTCTGACAGGACCGATCTGTGACCGCCATATCGCACCAGGACCACGATACCAAGGCATCTGGACGCCTGATCATCCTACTTGCCGCGATGTTTCTGGCACCGGCGGTCCTTGCGGGATTCATCTCCCAGGGCCTGACAGTTTTTCTACGTATGGCGGGGCAACCGCAGGAAATCGTGGGACTTGTCTTTGCCGCAGGCATTCCCTTCGCGCTGAGCTTCCTGTGGGCCCCATTGGTGGATCGATATGGATTCAGACGCCTCGGCTACCGGCGCGGCTGGCTATTGATCAGCCTGGTCGGCGCCATTGCAGCAGCGAGTATGTTTCTTGTTCTGGATCCCGCGGAGCATCCCTACGCTCTCATCCTGACTGCTGCGGTCATGATGGGTTTTCTGGGCACGTATATTGCGGCAGCAAGCGGGTGGATGCTTGATCAGCTCGGAACAAGTCAGCATGCGGCAGGCGCGGCGGCACAGGCGTCCTCCGCGGCTGTCGGCGGGCTGATACTGGGCCTTGGTATCTTCTACCTGTTTGGTGATCTGGGTTGGCAGTACTGCATCCTCGCTCTGCTCGGAGTTACGCTGCTCGGACTTGTCCTGCTGGTCGTCCTGCCCCGATCTCCCAGCTGCCCCCCGGCCCACCCTGAGCGATTGTCGGTCTTTGCCAGCCTCAGCCTGTTCAGGAACCGACAGGCTGTATTGGTGTATCTGTTTGTCCAACTGATGGACATGGCGATAACGCTTCCTTTCGCACAACGCGCAATCCTGCAGGTTGATGCGGGCATGAGCCTGTCGGAGATCGGCATCATTGGCGTGATTGGTGGTAATGCGGCCGGCCTGTTGGGTGCATCGATCTTTGGTGTCGTTGTGTCCTATATCGGCGCGCCCAGAGCGCTCGCCATCATTGCGTTTCTGGCACTGGCCATGAACGTCGTACTGGCGACACAGCTTGGGACAACGCCTAGCCGGACACTGGTCATTGCGTATGTGCTGGGTATCGGATTTCTCGGCTTCGCGGGATACACGGCCGGGCGATCAATGTTCATGGGTGTTTGCCGCGACGAGCATCATGCGGCTGACTTCATGACGCTTATGAGTCTCGATGCTGTTGGCGCAATGATTGCCGGTGCTCTTGGGGCGGTGATTGCAGGCAGCGTGGGGGCGTCTATGGTGTTCGCGGGTGCTGGCGGTATCGCCGTCGTGGCCATCATCCTCGCATTCACCACGCCGCCGCGAGTTGCTGTATAAGGCAGCTTTGCAAGCAACCTATTTTTCTGACTCGCACATTTCGGACGTTTTGTATGACAGACACCGCAGCCGCACGCCGCAACCGGCGAGAGACCCCGGACCAGACCAGGGAGTCCATCTTACAGGCGGCCTATGACGAGTTTGCGGAGAAGGGCAAGGCAGGTGCCAGCATGCGCGCAATCGCACGGCGCGCGGACTGTGTCCAAAGCCTGATCAGCCATCATTTCGGCAGCAAGGACGAGTTGTGGAACACCGTCACCGGACAGATTGCCGATGATTGGTTCACGGACGGCGGTCCGCTCCTTGATATAGAGGAGCCGACGGAGGAGGACCTACGCCAGCTTCTCATGACGCTATGGAAGTTCTGGGAAACCAATCCGTCAGCTTTGCGCATGATGTCCTGGCGTCTGCTGGAGGCTGACCCTGGCCAGGGTGCGGGGCCGAGTTCTGCTGGCTTTCAGCGCTTCCACAAGGCAATCCTCCGGGCCCAGAGCAATGGTGTGGTTCGGCGTGACGTGCCCGCGACAATCGCCCTCATGACAGTTTACAGCACCGTGACGCAAGCCTGCCTCGCAGCCCAAGCTATTGGCGAACCAAGTTCAGAGGTGATAACGGCGGATGGTGTCGTCGGCGGGCTCATACAGCTTCTGAAAGCCCCAACACCCTAGAGATGGATCGCGCGCCTAGTCTTCATTGCCTGCAACGCCCCGCCGCCAATAGGCAGTTGAGAGCTGGCCGTCCTTCTTCAATCCAAGTGTGCCCTTGAAGTACTTCCGCATGGCTTGTGCCTGATCAAACTCTCCCGCAAACCATGCGGATACTCTTGTATCCCTCGGAACCAGCACAGATTTGATGCGAGCTTCAAGCTCTAGCTGACCCTGCACCCCTTCAAGCACATCAACTGTCATGCCGTCAGGAGCATGAGAGTAGGGCTTTTCGGACAACCCTTCGGGTACACACAGCACTGCATGGCCGCAACTGTCATCCGACATCTCTTCGAGCATGCGCGCTAGGGCGGGGAGCGCTGTCATATCGCCGCCGATCAGCATGAAGTCCGCCGCCGGCGGCAAAAACCCTCCTGCCGGACCCATGATACCCAGCCGCGCACCCGGCTTTACCTGATCCACCCAACGGGTCATCGCCCCCTCTCCATGAAGAACAATGTCCATATCAAACGTGCCCTTGTCTGTGTTGACCGCGCGCACGGTGTAGTAGCGGATCTCGAGTTCGTCTTCCCCGTCGGGCATGGACAACAGCCCGCTTGGTTCAAGAAGCGGCCACACCGGTTCTCGATATGGCGACGTGGGAATGAAGACGCGGAAGTGGATCTCGCGCCCCTGCAGAGCGCCGATACCATCCACCTCAAATGTCAGACGTGCCATGCCGGGGGCAAGGCGCTGGAGTGACTGAAAACGGATCTCCTGAAAATTGGGAGGCAGGCCGCGCTCAGCAGGCCCTTCATCCCACTCCATGACGAGATCAGCGCCCGTTTCCGCCACCAGTTCGGCAAAGTGCTCTGCGGCTGCCTGACGTAGAAAAACCATCGCCCCTTCAGACGGCCCTTCAAGCTCGACAATCAGGCGCGCTGGATCATGAGAAAGGATGATCGCCTGCTCTCCGAAGCGATACTCAACCCGGTCGTCGCCGCCAGCATGAGCTTCAACACCATGCTCTGCTATGTGCGCATTCAGCTTACTGAAAGCAGTTTTCGGATCATCGATCCTGGCTCGCCCAACCGCCCGGAGAGGCTCACCGGCAACCTGCCCATCTGTCATTTTTTGGCCAATGCTCACATGAATTCTGCGTTAGCCAATACTACCTTCCCAGAAGGCCGGTTGCCACCAAACGTGGTCCTGAAAACACACGCGATACAGGACGAGTTAGAGTTGTCGCAACCGGCCTGTGAACAATGGGAGGGATGGTGCCCAGGGGCGGGATCGAACCACCGACACTGCGATTTTCAGTCGCATGCTCTACCAACTGAGCTACCTGGGCGAACCTGGCCATATGTGTGTGTCCGCTTTGTGCGGAGCCGGTGAGACACCGGGGCCAAGGCGGCGGTTTATAGGCAAATACGGCTGGTAAGTCCAGTCATTGGGGCGGGAAATCCGTCTGCCTTTGGTTGGGGTGTTTGGACGCCGCTACACCCTAGTGTTTGGTCTCGGATTCGCTCTGGGCGGCGGCCATGTCCCACTCGTCTGGCGGCTCTACCGCAGGGATGGCGTATTTGCCGCCCAGCCAGCGGGACAGGTCCACGTCCGCGCAGCGCTTGGAGCAGAACGGACGGTAGTCAGCCACCATCGGCTTGCCGCAATTTGTGCATTTGGCTTTCGGTGCGGCCATGGATTACGCCATCACCGCAACGTCGATGTGATGGCGGCGGGCGCCTTCCACCGGTTTGAGGACGACATCAACGCCCAGGCGGGCGCGCAGCTGCGGCATCAGGCCTGAATCATCCAGCCAGGTGACAATGTCCGGTGCGGTATGGAGCGCCAGGGGCTGGCCGGGGTTGTCCGTCGCGGCTGCTTCTGCCGCGCGCAGGGCTTCATACGCCACCGTGGCGCGGGTCTTGTTGGGATCGCGACGGACGGGATCGAGCAGCAGGCGCTCGAGCGGTTCACGCACACGCTTGCGGGTCATCTCGACGGTGGAAAACTCCGTCATCGGAAGAATTTGTGTTGGGGTACGGTCGCCCTCGAAACCCGCCTCGAGACGCGCCACCACTTCCTCCTTGTGTTCGTCTTCGGCCAGATGGATGAAGTCGATGATGACGAGACCACCGATGCCGCGCAGGCGCACCTGGCGGGCAATCGCGTCCGCTGCTTCCAGGTTGATGCGGTGGCTGGTCTGCTCAAGGTTTGTGGAGGCTGTAAAGCTGCCGGAGTTTACATCCACCGCCGTCAGCGCTTCTGTGCGCTCCACCGTGATCCACCCGCCGGAGGGCAGATCAACGCGCGACGAGAGGGCGGATTCGATTTCAGCGTCGACGCCATGTTCGGCGAAGAGTGCCTGCCGGGCTGTGTGGTGCTTCAGCCGGTCGGCGTAGCCGGGCATGACCGCATCGCAATAAGCGCGGGCCTTTACATAGGCATCGGCGTCGTCGATGAGCACGGCCTTGGTGTCTTCGTTGAGATGGTCACGCAGGACGCGCTGCACCGGGCCCAGTTCCTTGAAGACGGTGGCCGGGCCATTCATGCCCTTGGCGCGTTCTTTCACTTCGCGCCATGTCTCCAGCACGTGGCGGGCGTCCCGCTCGACAGCCGCTTCGTCCGCCTGCAGGGCGGCGGTGCGGACAATCCAGCCGGCCTTTTTGAGATCATCGCCGTCTTCGCTAGCGGCCACGTCGGCGCCGACGCGTTCGACCAGTTCGGTGAGGCGGGCGCGGTCGTCTTCGTCCTCGATGCGGCGGGACAGGGCGACGCCGGGCTGGTGGGGCACCAGCACGAGCAGGCGGCCGGGAATGGTGACGTTGGCGGAGAGGCGCGGGCCTTTATCACCGATGGGGTCCTTCAGGACCTGCACCAGAACCTTTTCGCCTTCGCGCACGCAATCATTGATGCGCGGCATCTTGCCTGCGTCGCGCAGCCCCATGAGCTCGCACAGGCACTGGGCTTCGCGCACACCGAGAAAGCCGGAGCGCGGCAGGCCGATATCCACAAACGCTGCCTGCATGCCAGGCAACACCCGCTCAACGCGGCCCATCATGAGATTGCCCACAAGGCTGGCGCCGGTTGTGCCGCCGGAACACGGACCATGGGCGCTGTCATCCACGCTGCGCTCAATCACCAGATCGCGCAGCACGCCATCATCAACGAGCGCGACGCGCGTTTCGCCGATGCCGACATTGATGAGAATTTGGTCGCTCATGGAAGGATAGAGACTCGCGTTGTTGCTTCGATGCAAGTCTAGGCTGCAATTAAGGCAAAATACCAGCGCGGACGCTGGTCAGAGGGTGCGTCATTTCCGGCTAAGGTGCTGAGACTGCACGATATCCGGCCCCCCACCCCGCGCCGGCCAGCAGGTTGACGGTTTCAGCCAATGGAAGCCCGACAATGGCCGTGTAGGACCCAGTAATTTTGGGGATATAGGCCGAGGCCAGACCCTGAATAGCATACCCCCCTGCCTTGCCCTGCCATTCGCCCGACGCGAGATAGGTTTCCAGGTCGTCCTTGCTCAGGCGTTTGACCTGGACCCTTGCCTCAACCACCCGGGTGGATGACTTGCCGTCCGGCGCCACGAGGCAGACACCGGTGAAGACCCGGTGCGAGCGACCGGACAGGAGTTTCAGACAGTCGCGGGCGGATGCTTCGGTTTCTGTCTTGGGCAGGATACGGCGGCCGACGCCGACGACGGTGTCCGCTGCCAGAACGAAACTATCCGGATGACGCGCAGCGACGAGCGCGGCCTTGTCCTGCGCAAGACGCAGGGCATGACGACGCGGCAATTCTGAAGGATGGGGCGTTTCGTCGATGTCTGCCGGGTCAACGACATCCGGTGTAATGCCAGACTGCGCCAACAGGTCGAGGCGGCGGGGCGAGGCGCTGGCGAGCACCAGCCGGGCACCCATGACCGAGCGGGGGTGCTTACTTGTAGCGATAGGTGATGCGGCCCTTGGTAAGATCGTAGGGCGTCATTTCGACCAGCACCTTGTCGCCGGCCAGCACGCGGATGCGGTTCTTGCGCATCTTGCCGGCGGTGTGGGCGATGATTTGATGTTCGTTCTCAAGCTCCACCCGGAAGGTGGCGTTGGGGAGCAGTTCGACGACTGTTCCTGGAAACTCGAGCAGTTCTTCTTTTGCCATACTGGCCTTTCCAGTTTTCAAAACCTGATGGACGCGCGGGACACCCTCAACAAAAGGTGGTGTCAGGAGGCAGCGATTGACGCGTATGTCCATGAATTGGGCGGGAGAATGGGCATTCGGGGCTGCAAAATCAAGGTTGCATCCTGGTCTGCGGCAAATCCCCGCCAAATCGCCGCTGGCTCGGTTGACTGGAATCGCGATGTTCACTTAATGTTCTCAAAAGAGAGGAGAGTCGGACATGCAGGGAAGCTGCTGCTGCGGGGCCGTCAAATTCGAACTGACATCGCCACCCTCCATGATGGGCACATGCCACTGCACCCGCTGCCGCAAGGTAGGGGCCAGCGCTATCGTCTTTATCAAGAAGGACGATCTGAAATGGATTGCCGGGCGCGACCAGGTTCAAAAATACGAGCCGGCGCCACCGCATAAATACGCCCGGTGCTTCTGCAGGGTTTGCGGCACGTCGCTGGGTGAAATCCTGTCAGACGATGACAGCTTTCCGATTTCCGCGAATGTGCTGGATGATGACCCGCAGGTGCGCAACCGGTTTCATGAGTTCGTGTCTGAAAAACCGGACTGGTACGAGATTGCCGATGACGCACCGCAATTTGAAGGGCATCCGACGCAGAGTTAGGTGCCCGGCACTCACCCGCTCGGCGCCGGACGCCAGCGGAACTTGTCCTTGATGCGTTGCATAAGGGTGTTGCGAACCTCGCGATAGGCTTCGAGCCTTTGCTCGCGCGAGCCTTGTGCCAGCGTCGGGTCGTGGGTGGGCCAGTACTCGACGTCCGCCGCCATGGTGCGGGTAAGGTCCACCGCGTTGTGCTGGGCTTCCGGTGTCAGGGACACGATCACATCGAAGCTTGTGTCTTCCAGCTCGTCAAAGCTGCGTGGCTTGTGTTTGGCCAGGTCAATACCGAGTTCTTCCATCACCACAACCACGAACGGGTCCAGCTCGCCCGCCCGCACGCCAACAGAATCAACAAAGACATGACGGCCATAGAGATGGCGCATGAGCCCCTCCGCCATGGGCGAGCGCACGGCATTCTGGCTACAGGCAAACAGGATTGCGTCCGGCAGCTCTTCGCCGTTGGGCCCACGCATGGCGCCCTAGCCTTTCATGTGCAGGACGCAGATGAGCGTGAAGAGGCGGCGGGCGGTGTCGTGGGCGATGGCGATCTTGCCGGCGAGCCGCGCGGTGAGCAGTTCTGCGCCCTCATTATGGAGCCCGCGCCGGCCCATATCGATCGACTCGATCTTTGACGGCGATGCCGAGCGGATTGCCTCGTAATAGCTTTCGCAGATCAGGAAATAGTCCTTGATGATCCTGCGGAACGGGGTCAGGGACAAAATGACTTTGCCGTGCGGGTCTTCGGCTTCGTTGCGGATGTCAAAGACCAGCCGGTTTTCTTCAATGGAGAGATGCAGGCTGTAAGGCCCGCCCTCACTGCCGTTGGGGGCGAAGGTGTTGTCTTCCAGAAGATCGAAGATCGCGACCTTGCGCTCGTGCTCGATCTCCGGCGTCCGCCGCACGACACTGGCCTCGTCGAGCACGATAGACGCGATCCGCATTTTGGGATCAGGCGTCCGCTCGGATGTGGGTTCGTCAGTCATGCAAGGACCAGAAGATGAGAGTGCGCGCGCAGTCTATGGGTTTGGTGGCGGTGTTCCTAGAGCGAGGTCTCTACTGCCTTTATGGATTGTCCGGTTGAACCGGACAATGGCGTTTTTGGAGAAGCCCACCAACAGTGAAACGCCACCCTCCGGCTTGACCGGGGGGTCCGCTATGCGCCGACTATTTGTTCAAACGGATAGACACCGAGCGGCCGTGAGCTTCCAGGCCTTCTGCATCGGCAAGGGCCACGGCTGCCGGGCCGATGCGGCCCAGGCTGTTGGCGTCACATTTCACCAGCGAGGTGCGCTTCATGAAATCGAGCACCGACAGGCCGGAGGAGAAGCGGGCCGAGCGGGCAGTCGGCAGCACGTGGTTGGTGCCAGCCACATAGTCGCCTACAGCTTCCGGCGTATAACGGCCCAGGAAGATGGCACCGGCGTGACGCACCTTGTCCGCCAGGGGTTCGGGGTCTGCGACGGCAAGTTCCAGATGCTCCGGGGCCAGACGGTCGACCAGCGGAATGGCCGCGTCCAGCGACGGCACCAGGACAATGGCACCATAGTCATACCAGCTGGCGGACGCTGTGTTTTCGCGCGACAGCTGCTTGAGCTGGCTTTCGACGGCTTCAGCCACATCGTCCGCACACTGCGCATTATCGGTGATGAGGATGGACTGGGACGACGGATCGTGCTCAGCCTGACTGAGGAGGTCCGCGGCGATCCACGCCGGATCATTGTCACCGTCAGCGACCACGAGAATTTCAGACGGGCCGGCGATCATGTCGATGCCGACCGTGCCGAACACCTGTCGCTTGGCAGCGGCCACATAGGCGTTGCCGGGGCCGACGATCTTATCGACCGGTGCGATCGTGTCCGTTCCATAGGCAAGCGCAGCGACGGCCTGCGCGCCACCGATGCGATAGACTTCCGTGACGCCTGCCAGTTTGGCGGCGGCCAGTACGAGCGGGTTTTCGATACCGTCCGGCGTCGGCACGACCATGACAACGCGCTCCACTCCAGCCACGCGCGCGGGAATGGCGTTCATCAGCACAGATGATGGATAGGCTGCCGTGCCGCCGGGCACATACAAGCCCGCCGCATCCACGGCTGACCAGCGGTGGCCGAGTTCGACACCGGCTTCATCGGTGAAGCGCATGGATTTTGGGAGCTGCTTTGCGTGGAACGCCTCGATGCGTTCGGCGGCCAGCTTCAGGGCGTCGAGTGTTTCTGACGGCACATTCGCGGCGGCGGCGTCCAGACGGTCCTGGGGAATGCGCAGGTCGTCCGCGCCTGAGAGCGTCAGCCGGTCAAATTTGTTGGTGAGGTCGACCACTGCTGCGTCGCCGCGCGCCTGCACGTCGGCGATGATGGCAGCGACCTCGTTGTTCACATCCACCGCGGTCTCCCGCTTGGCGGTGAGAAGCTCGGCAAACTGTGCTTCAAAGTCGGCACTTTGCGCGTCGAGGCGCCGGGGGTCAGATCGTCCGGTCATGTCATCACTTGGTGTTGGGAGGCACTTGAATTGGGATGCGCCAAAGCGCGTGTCAGGCGTCGATATCGTGTTCAGGCTTTGAGGTGGTTTCCCACGGCTGCCCGATATCGGTCAAATGGCCCTCTATGCACTCCACGTCCAGTGCAATCGTCCCGCCGCCGGCAAAATCAAGGGTGATGGTGCCCGAGGGGTCTTCCTCGCCAGCCGACGCCTCGAATCGGACGGCCAGAAGCTCGACCACCGCCTCCTTCGCATCCAGCCGGATATTCTGGGAGCGGACGGCCATGACGTCATCGAAATGCACGCCGGTACGGATGCGGGAGTGACGCTTTGGCCCAAGCTTGACGCCGCCTTCGGCCTCCCAGCGGAAGCGATTGAAAACACCGGCAAAGCGGCGGCGCTTCTTTTCATAGGCAAAATCGCCCACAGCCGTGACCGCGTCCTGCAGGTGGGCGGACGCCACTGCAAGGTCTTGCGGGTCTTCGATGCGCAGGCGAAGCGGGGCCATAATGTGTCCGGGCACTTATCCAGGAAGGCGGGAAATGTCGGCACCGCAGGCAGAGAGCTTGTCTTCAAGCCGCTCGAACCCGCGATCCAGATGGTAGACGCGAGAGATAGTGGTTTCTCCCTCCGCAGCCAACCCCGCAATGACAAGAGAGACCGAAGCGCGCAGATCCGTTGCCATGACGGGCGCCCCCCGGAGTGATTTGACGCCGGACACGATCGCCCGGTCGCCATGCAGGGAGACAAGGGCACCCAGACGGGCCAGCTCCTGCACATGCATGAAGCGGTTCTCAAAAATCGTCTCGGTCATCTGGGCGTTGCCGTCCGCCATGGTCATCAGCGCCATGAACTGAGCCTGCAGGTCCGTTGGAAAGGCCGGGTATGGCTGGGTGACGATGTCGACCGGCGTCAACGGCGTGCCTGACCGGGTGATGCGGATGCCTTTATCCGTGTGGTCGACCGTGACACCGGCAGCCGACAGCGCCTGCAGGGCGGCTTCAAACAAGGATGGGTCTGCGCCTGTGAGCGTGACGTCGCCACCGGTCATGCCCGCGGCCATGGCATAGGTGCCGGCTTCAATGCGGTCACAGATCACGGCGACTTCAGCGCCGTGCAGATTGTCGACGCCGGTGATGCGCAGGGTGGACGAGCCGATGCCGTCTATCTTCGCACCCATGGCAACGAGGCACTCGGCCAGATTGGTGATCTCCGGTTCGCGGGCTGCATTCTCAATAACTGTCTCGCCCTTGGCGAGGACGGCAGCCATCAGCACATTATGGGTGGCGCCGACGGATGGCATGGAAAAGCGGATTTCAGCGCCCGCGAGACCGCCCTTGGTGCCGGCGATCACATAGCCCTTGTCGAGCTCGATGTCGGCGCCGAGTTTTTCCAGCCCCTGCAAGTGCAAGTCCACCGGACGCGTGCCGATGGCGCAGCCGCCGGGCAGCGATACATCTGCTTCGCCGCAGCGGCCCAAGAGCGGGCCAAGCACCCAGAAGCTGGCGCGCATGCGCGACACCAGCTCATAGTCCGCATGCGTACTTTCTATGGTCTTGGCGGTCAGCCGAAGCGTGCGGCCACCAGGGCGGAATTTTGCGTCGGGACCAAAGCCGGCCAGCCGCTTGGCCTGGTCTGCGCCCAGCGACAGACGCCCTTCCGTCCGCGTGGTGAGCGTCTCCCACTCGCTTTTTGAATTGAGGACTTCGATCTCGACGCCCAGCTCGGCCAGCAGGCGCGCGAGCGTGGCGATGTCGGTCAAACGCGGCAGATTGGTCAGGACCAGCGGTTCGTCCGTCAGCAGGCTGGCGATCATCAGCGGCAGGGCAGCGTTCTTTGCGCCGGAAATGGGGATTGTCCCATTCAGCTCATAGCCGCCGGTAAGCCTGATCCTGTCCATGGAGCATCCTTGATGGAAAGTAAGAGAAGCGGACCCGGGAAGTGGGTCTCACATGCCGCCTGATTGCGGCATTTTACAGTACGCCCCTCATTGGGGCGGGGTTGAGGCGGAAACCTTAATGCCTGATGTGTTGGCAGCCGGTTTACGCGTCACTCTTGGTATCGCTCGCGCCGCCGACAGCTGAGGCGCGCGCCTTGGCCTGCTGCTTGCGCTTTTGCAGATTGGCCTTGAGGGCCGCTGCCTGGCGGGCCTGCCGGTCTGACAGGTCCGAGCCGTGGCGCGAATTGGGCGCACCGGGCTCCCGGCCGCTGGTGCGGGTCTTTGATTTCATCACCATTTTGGCGGTGTCCTGACTGTTTGGGCCCCGGTTTTCAACAAATCAGGGCTGGATTGCGCGCGATCCTGCAAATGTGACCCGGCATGGTCAAGAGCGGGACAGGCGACACCGTCAACCGACCTGTTTTAAGTGGCAAACCGCTATTGCGGCGTGAAACGCCTTATGGCAGTTTCCGGCCTCCTTTGGCGAGGCGTTAACCCAATTCTCTTGGATACACGGCATTCTGCCCGCCGACATGGTTAAGCCGCGGTAGCTCAGTGGTAGAGCGCACCCTTGGTAAGGGTGAGGCCGAGAGTTCAATTCTCTCTCGCGGCACCAGCGCCCCGCTCACACATTTTCTGTCATTGCCAGCATTAACGCCGATAGTCCGGCGTCAGCCGCACGTTCGACGGCAGCTTGCTGATGCGGCTGCAGGTCTTGATAGGGAAGGTCCGTAATCATGGTAGCAAACGGATCGTGTATCCCGGTCTCCCGCCCCATCAGCGTCTCAATCACGGCAACGCCGCAGAAAGGCACATAGACCGCCGAATACCCGCCTTCATGGCACACCACCAGCTTTCCGGCGCACAGTCGATCGGCTGCATCAATGACCTGTTGCGTCATCGTCCGGTAGTGGGGCGACCCAAGTATCTGCGCGCTCAGCGGATCGAACGAACAGCCGTCATAGCCGCACGCGATGAAGATCATGTCGGGCCGGAAAGCCTCAAGCGCGGGCAGCACCACCTCACTCATGGCGTGATAGTAAGCTCCCTCGCCCGAACCCGGTGGCAATGGCACATTGATGTTGAAGCCGGTGCCGCCTCCTGCGCCACATGCGTCCGTACCGCCCTTGTCCGCCGGGTACAGACCGTCCTGGTGAAGGGAAATGGTGAGGACGGACGGATCGTCATAGAAGCAGGCTTCGGTTCCATTGCCGTGGTGGACATCCCAATCAACGACAGCCACGCGGTTAACGGCCCCGCGCGCCTGAAGCTCACGGATGGCGATGGGTGTGTTGGCGAAGATGCAAAAACCCCTTCCCTGCTCGGGTTCTGCATGATGCCCCGGCGGGCGCGACAGCACATAGGCGTTGTCGACATCCCCATCGAGCACCGCTTCTGCGGCCGCCAGAACACCGCCGGGGGCCATCATGGCGATCTCGTAGGACCCGGCGCCGACAATCGCGAACTCGCCGGCATCCCCACCGCCCGCATCACTCAGCGCCTTGACCTTGTTCAGGTATGCAGGCGGGTGAATGCGTCCGAGCATTGACTCATCCGCCGGTGTGAACGCAATCGGCACCAGCATTGGTGTGACGCCATAGGCATCCATCAGGTTCTTCAGGCGGCGCTTGGTTTCGGGATTCTCAAAATGCTCCCCCTGCTGAAACAGCCCCCGTGACGGCACGGTTCCGATCGACGGTCCGCAGTCGTGCCACATCATGCGTTCGTGCCAGATGAAACCTGTCCTGCGTGCCATGGGGTTCGTCTCCGAGCTTGTTTGAAGGTGCAGTCGGGTAAAGGTGCCACGTTCCTGCGACGCTTCCAATAAGTTATCAGGTACGATAATTTAATCAGATGCCAAGACCCACCAAAAAATCAGAGCGCCGCGCACAGATTCTCGACGCCTTCGAGCGGGCCGTATCCCGCTATGGACTGGATGGCGCAACGCTTGACCGGGTGTCGGAAGAGGCCGGGCTGGCGCGGGCGCTGATCCGTCACAATGTGGGCAACCGGGAGGATCTGATTGAGGCGTTCACCAAGCGGTTCATGGAAAACTCTGATGCGGCAATGGCATCCATGGTCGATCACTTGCCCACAGAAAAACCATCGACGGCCATGGTCAACTGGCTCTTTCAGCCTGGATCATCCGACACACAGCTGATTCTGGCCTCTTCCGCCCTCATCATGGCCGGCGCACATGACCGGCAACTGGCCAAGCGCATGCGCGAGTGGACGGATGCCTTCATTGCCAGGATCGAAGGCGTGGTTAAACAGGATTATCCCAAGGCCAGCCGGGAAGCGCGGCGGGCGGTCGCCACCGGTATCAGCGGTATCTACTTCAATTCTCAGTCCCTGGCGCCATTGGGCGTCGACACCGCGCTTCGCACCCGGTCACATGACGCCGCATTGCGTCTGCTTCACACGCTGGACGGATAAATCTGCCGCTACTTGTTTTTTATCAACTTTGATAATAAATGATAGCTGGAGGTGCTCACGATCATGACTAAGCAAACACCCCTGCCCCTTATGCCACGCCAGCTGTTGCCGCGCGGTGCCTATACGTCAGGAGACTGGCTTGAGATGGAGAACGGGCATCTCTTCAGTCGAACCTGGCACCTTGCCGGGGTCACAACGGACTACCCCGAGCCTGGCAGCTACAGAACGCTGATGGCAGGTCCGTATCCGCTGCTCGTATTGCGCGGACAGGACGGTACGTTACAGGCCTTTCACAATCTCTGCCGCCACCGCGGGACGGAGCTGCTCGAGGGCGAAGGCCAGCTCAAGGGCACCATCGTCTGCCCCTATCACCGCTGGACCTATGGAACGGACGGAACGCTGCGTGGCGTCCCCAACGAGGCTGAGTGCTTTCCTGGGCTCGATAAATCCGCACTCGGACTGAAGCCGGCCGCGATCGGCGTATTCAAGGGCCTCGTCTTCGTGCACCCGGATCCAGCACCGGACCCAAGCTTCGAAACCTGGCTTGCAACGCTGCGGGATGTGGCCTGGCCGCATGACATCGAGGACGGATCCCTCGTCGCCGGCGACGAGGTGGTCTACGAGATGAAGTGCAACTGGAAGGTCTTTTACGAGAACGCCATCGACGGCTATCACCTGGCCTATCTGCATGACAAAACGCTGGGGCCTGTGGGTCCGGACAGGAATATCTGGGATGTCCACGGCCAGCATCTGGTGTGGTACTCAACCGAGCGCGACGGTGTCCGCTCCCCGTTGACGAAACTTGTCGAGGAACAATTCAAACGCATGGGCGTGACCGACACACGCGCAGACGGCATGGCGCCTTATGGCGGTGTCTACATGCTGTTTCCGACCACCATCATCACTGCCGCGCCTTACAGTCTCACGGTGTCGCAGCTTGTGCCGGTGTCGCCGGGCATCACCCTGCTCAAGGGCCGCACCTTCGCGCCGCCGGGATCCCACGGGCGCTACGGCAAGGCGAGCGATCTGCCCGGCTATGACCCTGCAACCGGCGTGGTGCGATCCGACAACTGGAAGGCGCACCCGAAGGACACCTATGACTTCCAGACTGAAGATGTCTGGGTCTGCGAGAAGATGCAGCGGGCCCTGACCTCCCCCGCCTATGAAGTGGGCGCGCTGGCGGCGGGCCCCGGCGCCGAGTCGACGCTGATGCAGTTTCAGCAGAGCATCCTCGACTTTTTGCCACGGATTGCCGATGCCGCCGACAGCGCCTTGCGCCCGCCCGCCTCCCGCTAGCGCCGCCAGCGGCCGTCGATCCAGACATAGCCGCCGGGGCGCTTGGCCCAGTGGCCTGCGACCCAGGTGCCCTTGGGGTTCGACACCCAGCGGCCACCGACCCACACATGTTTGGCGCCGTTCCAGCGCCAGTAGCCATCGGTCCACACCGCCCGCGCATTGGGCCGCGCCGGACGCACGGTCACCACGCGGCGCGTCGGCGGCGCGATGCGGACAACTACTTTGGCCTGCGCGAGGGTGACAGCGGCGGGCGCCTTGACTGCCACATGGCGCGGCACGGCATGGGCCTCAGACGGCACAAAGGCGGCTGTCGCAATGAGGGCGGATGCGGCGACCAAGGCAGCGGAAAGGGCGCGGCTTGTGGCGCGACGGGGCGCGCGAAGGGAAGACGTCATGGCTGTTCTCCTTACTGACCACGGGAGGGCACACACGACATCTTCAACGGGTGGGGGGTGGGAGTTCCGTCGGAACACAATTCTATAACACAACCTTGACAACATGCTAGATTGTACATTTGTACGTCCAACATTATGAGCAATGGGAGGCCAAAAATGGCAATGCACTCTGGGGGGCAAATCGACTTTCAAAACAAGAGTTCTGACAACCCAATAGAGATCGATTTGACAAGTCTTTCGATAAAGGCGGGTACGATCAAGCTGTATGGGGTCGGTGAGTTAAGCACCAATGCACAATCTGATTTGATCATTACGCTGAATGGAGTGAAGTCGGGGTACACGTCTGACATGAAGGCAAACGATCGACGAGGTAACGGTCATGATCGCGCATACGATGTCGAGGGGTACCTAGCGGGTGCAAACTACGCCAAAGAAGGAGCCACGTTTAGTTTCGAATCCAATATCTCGATCTTTGCAACCGATCCCGTTGCCATAGCATTCGGCCGGGCAGCCTATGTGTATGCAGATGGCAATACACTGCACGCTACGTGGCACGGGCGAATGAATAAAATCCAAGAGATACGAAGCCTCCAGATATACCCATCAGACGGGCTCATATCTGGACGGGTGGAGCCAGTTATACTTGCCTGAACCTTTAAAGAACCCCGGCGGAGTGCTCCGCCGGGGCTTTGTCGTGTCGCGTCTGAAGCGTGCGTGTTACGCGGCTTCGTAGCCGAGGACGGCTTTGATTTCGAGGAATTCTTCGAAACCGAATTCGCCCCATTCGCGGCCGTTGCCAGACTGCTTGTAGCCCCCAAAAGGTGCGTTGAAGTCCGGGCCGGCGCCGTTCAGGTGCACGTTGCCGGCGCGGATCTTGCCGGCGACTTCGCGGGCGTGGTTGATGTCGCCTGACTGGACGTAGGACGAGAGGCCGTACTCCGTGTCATTCGCCATCTCGATGGCCTGCTCTTCACTGTCATAGGACAGGATGGACAAGACCGGCCCGAAGATTTCCTCGCGGGAAATCGTCATGTCCGGCGTCACGTCGGCGAAGACGGTGGGCCGGACGTAGTAGCCCTTGTTGAGACCATCCGGACGGCCCGTGCCGCCGGCGACAAGCGTTGCGCCTTCGTCGATGCCCTTCTGGATCAGGTCCTGGATCTTGTTGAACTGAACCTCCGAGACAACCGGACCGATTGTCGTTCCTTCCGTATGCGGATCACCGGCCTTGACGCCTTCAGCAGCTGCCTTGGCAACGGCTTTGGCTTCGTCGTTCTTGGCCGCAGGCACGAACATGCGGGTCGGCGCGTTGCACGACTGGCCCGAGTTCATCATCACGCCCTGGACGCCACCGGCGACCGCAGCTGAGATGTCGGCATCTTCGAGAACGATGTTCGGCGACTTGCCGCCGAGTTCCTGCGCGACGCGCTTGACCGTGTCGGCAGCCGCCTTGGCGACCAGGATGCCCGCACGGGTGGAGCCGGTGAAGGACACCATGTCCACGTCCTTGTGGCTGGACAAGGGTGCGCCAACAGCAGGACCGTCGCCATTTACAAGGTTGAAGACGCCTTTGGGCAGTCCAGCTTCGTGCAGGATTTCCGCCACGATGATCGCGTTGAGCGGTGCCACTTCAGAGGGCTTCAGCACCATGGTGCAGCCCGCAGCGAGCGCCGGGGCGACCTTGCAGACGATCTGGTTGACCGGCCAGTTCCACGGCGTGATGAACCCGCAGACGCCCACAGCTTCCTTCTTGATCTGTGTGGAGCCGCGGACTTCCTCGAACTGGTAGTTCTTCAGAATTTCGAGGTTGGTGGTGAAGTGGCCAAGGCCGGTTGCAGCCTGGGCTGCTTTGGAAAGCCAGATCGGTGCGCCCATCTCGGTGGAGATGGTTTCGGCGATCTCGTCATAGCGGCTTTGATAGACTTCGATGATCTTTTCAAAGATCGCGATGCGCTCTTCGCGGGTCGTTGTGGACCATGCGGGGAACGCGGCCTTGGCAGCGGCGACGGCCTTGTCGACATCTGCTTCCGAGCCCATGGAAATGGTGCCGCAGGGCTCTTCGGTGGCCGGGTTGATGACCTCAAGGGTCTTGGGGGTGGCCGGGTCTACCCAGGCACCATCGATGTAAAACTGGAGGGCTTCCTTCACGTCTTTACTCCCGTGTTGTGCGCGGGGCCTGACCGTCAGACGCCGCGCCGATAGACAATCTCTTATATGGGCGAGCGGGCGACCATTCGCCTGCTCCAAATCCCCAGCAAGACCATATGGAAACGGCGGATTTCCGCTCTTTTTCGCGCTGGTCTCGCATCCCGGGCCGGACTCTGGCACGAAGCAATCCGCGTCGCTAGTCCTGCGGACCCCTCAGATTCTGCCATTATGACTTTTTTGGCCTCACGGGCCGCAGGCCCTCCGGCGGGGCGGCCTGACCGGCCGGCGCGCAGTCGCGCGCTTGGCCACCGGCGGTGGCCTTTGCGCTCACGGGCCGCAGGCCCTCCGGCGAGGCGGCGCAATAAGCGCCGGGGTGCCGTCGCACGCTTGGCCGCTTTGCGGTCTGGCTCGACCTTCTCCTCCGTGTCCCTCCGGCTTGACCGGTGGGTCCACTCGCGGCGGAGACGAATTCAGGCCTTGAAAAATGAGATTCTCCTCATATTTGAGACTCTTCTCAATTTTGGGGGCTAAATCCATGCCAAAACTTCGATATCCGTTCCTGCCGAACATCCTGTTCTACGTCGCGGTGGGCAACTATGCCTATCTGGTCGGATCCATGACGCTGAACCTGTGGTTCGGCGATGGCGTCAATATCTTTGCGAGCTATACCGCCGTGACCGAGCCGGCTGCCTTCGTCGTCGATGCCAACAAGGTCTACTGGTCAAAGACCGGATTCCTGTTTCTGACGATGCTGCTGTTTGCGCTCAACTTCGACTATCGCGCTGCCCTCGGGCTGGCCATGACGTTCTGGGCGGTCTCGCTTACTTTAATGTTCGGGCCCACCCAGACCCTCATCGGGGCGACGGTCCTCGCCTTGGCGCTTGTCGCCGTGCAGGTGTACCGCAAGGAAGTGTGGACTCGCGCCGCCTGACCGGAGACCTCCATCCGGACAGATGACGTCCCGCTCGAGACACTGCGGGCGGGACCCTCTTGCGAATGTGTCATGTCGTTTTACACGCTGCATACCCGCCCCGGTGTTGGCCTGGCGCGCGGGCGGCACTAGCCTCCCGGTCGGCACCACAAGGGGAGGCGTCTATGATTGCTGCAAAATGGATTTTTCGGATTGCCGGCATTTACGGCCTGCTGGTGATCACACCGCTGTTCTTTGCGGACACCTCCGGGATGGCGGAGCCTGTGCCGTATTACGGCTTCGCCGGGCTGGCGCTGGCGTTCCAGATCCTGTTTCTGCTGATTTCGACGGACCCGATGCGCTACCGCCCGGCGATGCTGGTCTGCGTGCTGGAGAAACTCGCCGCCCTGCCCTTTATCGTTCTCTATCTGGCAGGGCGTGGCGACGAGCAGTTCTTCATCGGTGGCATCATTGATCAGGCGCTGGCGATTGCGTTTATCGCAGCGTTCCTGATGACGCCGAAGCGTGACGCGGCCTAAATCCCACAATACGCCATTGTCCGGTTCAACCGGACAATCCAATGGGCGGATGCTGCATGGATCCCCCGGTCAAGCCGGGGGATGGCGATGCGGTCGTGATAATCGAACCTGTGCTTCCTAGAGACTCTTCATCCAGCCGATCATGTGCTCGGCAATCTCTTCGCCCTTGTCGTCCTGCAGGAAGTGGCCGGCGCCTTCGATGGTCTTGTGGGGCTGGCCTTTGGCGCCCTTGAAGCGCTTCGCGAACACCTTGTCCTGACCGGCTGTAACCGGGTCACTGTCCGAGAACACAAGCAGGACAGGCGTGTCGATTTTTTCCAGCTTCTTCCACGCGGCGTGGCCCTGTGCCAGTTCGCTGGGCACCATCCACGGCATGGAGCGCGGGCCGGCCATGTAAGGCTCGTCCGGGAAGGGGGCTGCATACGCCGCTACTTCATCCGTGCTCAGCTCATTTGTCGTACCAAACTGAATGGTGATAGCCGGATTGAACTCACGGGCATAGCGGGCGTGGGCGATCCAGTCAGGAAACTCGTTGATCATGTCCATCGCAGTAACCGTATCCCCCTTGCGCCAGGCCTTGTAGCGCATCACCCAGCGGCCGATGACGGACATGGGGAACGGGGCTGCGGGCAAACCGGTATTTCCGGCAATGAGGCCGGCAAAACGCTCTGGCACTTCGGACACCACGCGCAGGCCGATGAGCCCGCCCCAATCCTGAAGAAAAACGTGGACGCCGGTGAGGTCCATGCGTTCGACGAAGGCGCGCATCCACGCGACCTGGCCGGCATAGCTGAACGCGTCTTTCGATGTCGGCTTGTCGGAACGGCCAAAGCCGATCAGGTCCGGCGCGATGACGCGGTAGCCGGCATCCACCAGCGGCGGGATCATCTTGCGGTAGAGATAGCCCCAGCTCGGCTGGCCGTGCAGCAGCAGCACGACTTTGCCGTCGCGCGGGCCTTCGTCCACGTAGTGCATCTCGATGCCGGGGGCGACTTCCTGATAGTGGGGCGCGTAGGGCCAGTCCGGCAGGTTTTCAAACCGGGCATCGGGTGTGCGGATTACGTTTGTGTTTGCCGGTGCCATGGCTGCTCCCATCGAGAAATGTCGTTCGCTCAATCCAGACGTGACATAGCACAGAGGCTCGCCCGCCGGGATATCTGTCGGGCAGCATGGCGCGAAAGGGGTCTTTTGGCAATATATATGCCAATTGTTTTGAGACAGATCGCCGTCAGCCCGGGTGGTATTCGGCATAGAGGTCCGGAAGGAAACCGGCGAGGTGGGTCTGCTCCATGCCTCAATGGACCAGCATCTCGTGGGGACCAGCATCTCGTGGGGACCAGCATCTCGTGGGGAC
>ERZ1740067.369-NODE-369-length-36704-cov-6.638735_pt1 | contig 36704 bp, 25 predicted proteins | sample MGYA00581736_ERZ1740067 | MGnify/ENA primary metagenome ERZ1740067 (study PRJEB43018, sample SAMN04849236) | marine metagenome | isolation source: floating plastic debris | place: Pacific Ocean | collected 2008-08-27 | study: EMG produced TPA metagenomics assembly... | reverse complement strand
CACCGCCACCGCCGAAGCCGCCACGGCCGCCGCCGCCGCCACCACCGCAGCCGCCGCCGCCGCTCCGGGGCTCGCGGGGGCGAGCCTCGTTGACGACGAGGTCCCGGCCGCCGAAGTCGGTGCCGTGGAGGGCGTCGATGGCCTTCTTGCCCGCCTCTTCGTCCTGGAACTCAATGAATCCGAAACCGCGTGAGCGGCCGGTTTCGCGGTCCATGACGATGTTCGCCGAGACGACGTCGCCGTGCTGGCTGAAAATGTCGCGAAGGTCGTCGTCCGTGGCGCGGAACGGGAGGTTGCCTACATAAAGCTTCATCGAAAAACCTAACTCTAACTGGCCCGAAACCTGATCAATCTGCCGTAGTCGTCCGGGCCGGCGCTGCGGTCAGCCAAGGGCGCTTCGCCCAAGGTTGGCATGAGTCTAGGAAACCCCGCCCCACTTTCCCATCGTGCCCGCACCGATTCCCGTGGGTGGGGGCGACGGGCGGGGGGGACCACCGACAACGCCCGCCCGTAAACAGGGACTTGTGTGGGGTGGGCGTGGGCTGTGTGGTGGGAAAAGGGGCTCTAGCGGCGCTGGATCGCGGGTTGTTCGGTGGCGGCCTGGGCGGCGGCGCGTTGGACGTATTGTCGGAATTCGTCCATGCCTTCGGGCTCGGGGAAGACGGCTTCGAACTCGCGGCCGCCGGCCTCGCCGGATTGGGCGAGTGTGTCGCGGAAGCGGGCGCCGAGGATGTCGTAGGCGAATTGGCGGAGTTGGTTGGGGGCGTTGAAGTAGGCGACCTCGGCGTCGTCGACGTCGAGGAGCGAGATGATGTCGGCGAAGACTCGGCCTGCCATGAAGCGGAAGTCGCGGGGGAAGACGACCTTGGGGCCGCCTTGGACATCCTGGATGGAGATTCGGCCCTGCTCGTCGAGGTAGTAGCGGTGGAAGCGGCGGGCGTAGTCGAACTGCTTGCGGAAGAGCTCGACGTCTCCGACGACGAGGCCTGCGAGGTATGCGCCCTGGAGGGCGGCGGTGATCTCGGTGCTTGCGACGTGGGGTGAGAAGGCGCGGTCCTCTTTGAATTGGTCTTGGACGAACTCGTCGAGGGGCTTGCCGAACTTTTCGGCGCGGTCGGGGTCGTTGAAGTTTTGCTGGTCGTAGTTGATGAGGACGGACTGGTAGTGCTCGGCGCGGTCGCGCTGGCCCCGGCGGTAGAAGAAGCGGACGGCGTCTTTGAGGAAGTTCTCGTAGCCGGCGGAATACATGGTCCAGATGCGGTTGTCTTGGTCGAAGCGTGAGCGGCTTCGGAGCTCTTCGAGGACGTTGCCGTAGGTGTCGACGAAGTGCGGGTTGGGGAGTGCGGCGTAGAAGTCGCTGCCGTTGAGCACGTAGCCGAGGTAGTCGAAGTAGAGCTCGCCGGAGCGGTAGAGGTCTTGGACGGACTGGATGGCGAGGCGGTCGGTGTTGACCCAGTCGAAGTCTTTCTTGTTGTCGGCGGTGACGCGGGAGCGTGAGGCTTCGACGCCCGAGGAGGACCAGTAGACAGCGTGGGAGGCGGGGTGGCGCCAGTCCATGGGGCCGAACTTGCGGGTGTAGATGACCATGCGGGCGGGGTCCATCTTGTACTCGCGCATGAGCACGGCCTTGCGGACGAAGCTGATATACGCGTCCCAGGCATCGGCGAGCGATGGGGTCTCGATGAGCTCCTGGAAGGCGCGCGAGTTTTCGCTGAAGCGCTCCATCATCATCTCGCGGTAGACCGAGCCCTCCATCGCGGCGTGGACGACGTATCGGCGGAGGAGCTGCATGTCGGTCTCGCCGCCGATGGCGACCTCGAGACGGGCGAGGAGCTCGCCGACGGTGGGCTCGCGCTCAAGAAGCGTGTTCAGCGACTCGGGGGCGTTTGCGATTTGCTCGAGCCATGTCGCGTAGGCCTCGATGGCGTCTTCGCGGTCGCGGAGCTCGGGGGAAGGCGGGGGCGGGGGGCCAAGGACGGTGTGCCATTCTTCGGCGAGCCGTCGCTTGTAGTAGCGGTTTGCGTCGTCGGTCCAGCCGCCGATCTTGTGGAGGTAGATCCAGGCGAGCTCGCGGTGGATGAGCAGGTCGTTTGGGTTGGCGGGGATGCCCTCGTCGCGCAGGAGGCGGATGCCGGCTTGGACCCATTGCCAGCGCTCATCGGGCGTTTGGGTTGCGACCGAGATGTTGTAGGCCATGTTCCAGGCTTGGAAGACCCAGACGCGGGGGAAGCGGGGCTGGAGTGTGGTGATGGCGCTGGAGAGCTCCATCGCTTCGTGGAATCGGCCTTCTTCTTTGAGATTGTTGGCGCGGATCCAGAGCATGTTGACGAAGAGGCCTCGGAACGCGCCCATGGCGATGCCCAGGCCGACTTGCGGGGGCGCGTTGTCCTCGACGCGCTCGGTGTAGGAGAGGCGTGCGTTGCTCGCGGACTTGCTGATCCAGGTGGAGATCCAGGTGCTGCCGGCGGCGCAGGAGACGATGACGGCGAGGCAGATGAGCTGGATGAGGCGGGGCTTTGGCATCGCGGGACTCCTGATCTGGTGCGCGTGCGCTCGGGCGTGTTGGTCGCGCTTTGGGTCTTACTGCCCGGAGTAGGTTGCGAGTTCGCGCCTTCGGAAGATGACGACGGCGGCGATGAAGAGGAGGGTGGTGGCGACGGCGAGGGCGATGGTGCCGGTGGCGACGGAGGCGGGGGTGATAAGGACGCCGTCGACGAGGCTTCGGGCGGGGTTGAGGCTGTCGTAGACGGTGAAGATCTCTGCGACGGGTTTGGAGACCCAGTAGGCGACGAACTTGTGTGGGAGGATGCCTTCGCCGACGTCTTGCTTATAGGAGAAAGTTTCGAGTGCGGCGGCGAGGAAGCCGGACGACTCTGCCATGAGGAAGACGCCGATGGCGACAAGGCTTGCGACGCTGAAGGAGAGGAAGGTGCTCGCGGCGATGGCGAGCATGGCGAGGAATGCGAGCTTGAGCCAGAGGACGAAGACGCCCCGGAGGAAGTTGGCTTGGTATGAGCCGTCGGGGTAGGAGAGGACGAGCGAGCCCTCGGGGATGGTGACGGTGCGCTGGTTTGGCTGGATGCCCACGGCGGCGCCGCTCTGGGAGAAGAGCATCTCGCCGTTGTAGATGTCGACCGAGAAGGTTTTGTCCTCGGAGATCGCGTCGGAGAGGAGTTGGAGGGTTTGGGCTTGGCCGAGCGCGGAGGACTCGGTGATGATCGCGCCGGTTTCGGGGAGGATGAAGGTGACGCGGTACAGCACGTCGGGGCGGTCGACGCCGGTCTCGATGCGGTACTTGAGGGTCACGAGATCGCCGGAGCCTCGGCGGACGTTGACGTCGCGGAAGACGAAGCGTTTGGGCTCGCCGGGTCGCATCGTCCGCGCCTGGAGCATGAGACTCTTGTAGAGATCGTCTTCAACGCGCTGGCGCTCGATGACGCTCGGTGCGAACGATGGATCGAACGCGAGTTGTTCATCGACGAACTGCTCGAATGCCGCTCTGAAGGCGGGTGAGTTGCGATCGGTGATCGGCACGGGCTCGACGGTTCGGCGTGCGGCGAGGACCTGGGTTTCGAGGAGCAGGCGGTCTTCGGCAACGGCGCCGCTTGTTGCGGTGTAGGCGACGCGCTCGCCGAGGGCGGGCTGGCTGCGGAGGTACTCGACGAAGAGGAAGACGCCCGAGGTGCAAACGACGAGGAGGGCGGCGTTGAGCGCGACGACGCCGAGCCACTTGCCGAGGATGTATTGGAGCGCGGAGACGGGCTTGGTGACGGTTTGCCAGATGACCTTGTCGCGCTGCTCGGCGGCGAGGGTGCTGGTGGAGAAGATGAGGGTGAGGACGGCGATGAGCCAGAAGGAGCCGGCGAGGGAGTATTGGAGGAAGGACTGGACGCGGTAGCGGAGGGGTGTGTCGGGGTCGAGGATGCCCGGGAGCGCGGCGAGGCCGAAGACGAGCAGGACGATGAAGACGACCGAGACCTTCATGCGGGTCGCTTCGATGAGGACGTTGCGTGCGATCGCGGTGACGGGGCGGGAGGAGCCGAGCAGGACGCGGAGGCCCTGCATGAGCGCGGTGAAGGAGGCGGTGAGGACGACGACGCCGACGAGGAGGCGCGCGTAGACCGCGGTGGACTCGAATTGCGCGAGTGGCCAGGCGATGCCGGCGGCGAGGGCGAGCAAGCCCAGGTATGTGAGCCCGAGCCCGAGCCAGACGACGACGATGCCGACGGCGAGACTGAGGCCGATCGCGACGAGGACGCGCGTGGGATCGGCGCGTGCGGCGAGGACGTCGTTGAGGACGCGGGCGGTGGTGTCGAGGGCGGAGCGCTCTTGGTCTTCGGGTGTTGCTTCGGCGTCGGCGGCCGCGGTCGATGGGGTGGGCGCGGTGACCTCGATGCGATCGGGGGCGGTGATGGAGAGGACGTATGCGGAGCCGCCGATTACGGCGGCGAGGACGAGCACGATGGTCGCGGCGAGCTTGAAGCCGCGATCGTGTTGGAGGCGGTCGAGCCGGGAGAAGAGCACGCCGAGCGTCACGGCTTGGCCCGCCCGTCGTTGTCGGTGCCCGCGTCTGCATCTTCGGTGGTGTCGTCATCACCGAGCAGTGAGTCGATCATGCCTGCGTCGACATCGGCTGCGGGGCGTGTGGGGCGACTCGGCGCGTTGCCGGTATCGGGCGCGGCGGGTGTGGGCGTGGAGGTTTCGGCGACGTCGGTGGGCTCTTCGGGCTCTGCCTCGCGGAGCAGGTTGGCGAGGACGTCTTCGGCGGGTGTGGCGTCTTGTGCTGGCGTGGCGTCGGAGGATGCGCCGGCTGCGTCTGCGGCTGGGCCGGCGCTGGCGTCATCTTCGACAGTGGCGGGTTGCATGAGGCGGCCGATGAGTTCGTCGGCGTCGACTTCTTCGGCTGGCGTGGTGCCAGCGAGGAATGCGGCGGTGCTGCCGCCGGCGGTCGCGCCGCTTGTTGCGAGGCGTTCGGCCTGGGCCTTTTCGACGATGTCGAGGAAGAGGGACTCGAGGGATTGGCGGGGGTGCTTGACGCTTCGGATGGCGTGCGTGCCGCCTGTGCGACGGCGAATGACCTCGTCGATCTCGGCGACGGTGGCGTCGTCGAGCTGGTCGGTCTCGATGGTGAGACGGTCGGCGGAGGTGAGGAGGTCGTCGCGGGGGCCTTCGGAGCGCTTTTTGCCGCCATAGAGGATGACCATGCGGTCGACGCAGTCTTCGACGTCGGCGAGGAGGTGGCTTGAGAGGAGGACGGTTTTACCGCGGCGGCCGAGCTCGATGATGAGGTCTTTGACTTGGCGCGTGCCGAGCGGGTCGAGCCCGGTTGTGGGCTCGTCGAGGATCAAGAGTTCGGGGTCGTTGATGAGTGCTTGTGCGAGGCCGATGCGGCGCTGCATGCCCTTGGAGTACTCGCGGACGGGTCGGAACTGTGCGGCTTCGAGGCCGACCATGTCGAGGAGCTCGTCGATGCGCTTGGTGCGTGTGCGATGGTCGAGGCCGAAGAGCTTGCCGTAGTAGTCGAGTGTTTCGCGTGCGTTGAGGAATGGGTAGAGGTAGGACTCTTCGGGGAGATAGCCGATGCGGGTTTTGGTGCGGACGTCGCTTGGGCCTTTGCCGAAGACGAGGAGTCGGCCCGCGGTGGGCTTGAGCAGGCCGAGGATCATTTTGATGGTGGTTGATTTGCCTGAGCCGTTGGGCCCGAGGAGGCCGAAGACCTCGCGGGGTGCGATCTCGAAGGTGAGCGCGTCGACTGCTTTGGCGCGATCGCGCAGCCAGAAGTCTTTGAAGACCTTGCTCAGCCCTTGGCACGCGACGACTGGCGTGCCCGCCACGCTCGATTGACTCCCGGCCATCATGCTCCGTTCCGCGAGCGGGCGGGTTGCCCGTCGCTGCACACTTGTGCGCCCGCCTGCTTGCCAGGCGTGACGCACGGAGAAGTCTTGTTAGAAGTCCTCGTCGCCGACGGGGAGGCCCTTCTCGACGGAGAAGACGCTCTCGCGCTGCTCTTGCTCGCGGCGTTCGCGGGCGGCGTTGGCGTCGCGCTGCTTGTTGAAGCGGTCGATCTCGTTGAGGATTTCGGGGTCGGCATTGAGGAGAATGTTCAGCGTGTTGGTGCCTTGGGGGACCAGCATGAACTGCGTGAACTCCTTGGCGAAGAACGTCTCGAAGGCGTCGCGCCATTCGCCGAGGACCATGAGCTCGGGGGAGGCTTCGTACTTGGCGAGCTGGGCGTTGAATGACGAGAGCTCGGCGGTCGAGCGGGAGACGGCTTCGGAGCGGTACTGGTTGGCACGCGACATCATGCGGGCGACCTCGCCCGAGACGGTGATGCTGCCGAGCTCGTCGTCGCCCTGGATCTGGCCCGCGAGGATGGCGTCGATCTCGGCGAGGATGATGTTGGCGGCGTTGTCGTCGCCGGACTCGATGGCGAGCTCGTAGGCGTCGATGCGGTCGTCGAGGATGCCGGCGGCTTCGCCGGCGACGCGCGAGAGGATCGTGTTCGCGTCGGAGGACGCGGCGGACTCTGCCTGGGCTGCCTTGGAGGCGGCGGTCTGGACCTCGGCGAACTTGTCGGTGAGCCAGCGCGGCGGGATCTTTTGCTCGAGCGTGAGGGACTCGATGCGGATGCCCGAGTCGAGGGCGTCGAGGGTGTCTTGGGCGGTGACGCGGGCGCGCTGGGCGATGGAGTCTTCGGAGGAGGAGCCTGCTTTGAGCAGGTCGTCGATGGAGACGGTTGCGACGGCCTGCATGACGCCGCGTTGGACGGCGGCGCGGACGATGCTGCGTTCTTGGTTTTGGAGGATGTGCTCGGCGTAGAGGCGTGGGTCGGCTCGGCGGTATTGGATGGAGAGGGTTGCGTGGGCGATGGCGCCGTCGGAGGTGACGAGGAAGCCGTCGATCTCGGGGTCGAGTGCCATTTTGGGGGTGATGGCGTCGACGGTTGCCTCGCGGACGCCGTTGCGGAGGCGGATTTCGGGCCAGAAGGCTTCGTCCTCGACGACTTGGACGGCGCCGGTTTCGACCTTGATGATCTCGCCGAGTGGGTAGGGGGCGGCGAACTTGAAGCCGGGCTCAAGGACCTCGCTGTCGGCCTTGCCGAAGAGGAGGCGGATGCCGGCCTGGCCCTCGCGGACGGACTGGAAGCCCGAGAGCGCGAAGAGGGCGAAGAGGACGATCATGCCGCCCTGGAGGAGGCGGAAGGTGATCTTGAGTGCTTCGGCGAGGGACTGGTTGGCCGGGTCCATGAGGACGCGGGCGCGGGCGGCGTCGGACGCGCCCTCACGGAGGGTGACGCTCGCGGCGCGGGCCTGCTGGGGGGCAGCGGCGTCGGCGTTGGGCTGGCCGTCGGGCTGGAGTTCGGGTGGGAGGTCGCTCACCGGTTATCTCCGTCGGTGGCCGGGGCTGCCATGCCGGGAATCTCGCCTCGGCGGACGGTCTCGAGGGCGTCGGGCTGGAGGAGTCGCATGCCGGGCATGCTGGCGGACCAGACGAAGGTTGCCCGGCGGGCCATGGCGTTGCGCATGAAGTCGAGCTCGCGGAGGAAGATGGCCAGCTCGGGGTTTTCGTTCATCTGTGCGAGGAAGCGGGCGGCTTCCTGGTCGCCCATTGCTCGGATCTCGGAGGCGCGCCGCTCGGCGAAGGCGCGGATGCGGGCGGCCTGGGCCTCGGCGCGGGCGCGGATGGCGTCGCCCCGGGCGAAGCCTTCGCTTTGGAGCTCTTGGGCGAGGCGGTCGCGGTTCTCGCTCATGCGCTCGATGACGGCGCGGGTGGTGCTCTCGGCGAGACGGAGCTGGGAGATGCCGACGAGCTTCACGCCGATACCGGCGTCGGCGAGGGTTGAGCCGTCGGCCTGGGCGGCGGTGAGCGCGGCCTGGACGCGGCGCTCGAGTTCGGGGAGGCGGCTCTCGCTTGCCTCGGGGGCGAGGAGCTCGTCCATTCGGAAGCTGGAGGTCTCGGCGAGCGCGGCGCGGAGGCCCGAGCGGATGATCGACTCGGCCTTGCGGTAGTGGTCGTCGGCGCGGTCGCCGGCGTCGGAGAAGTTGCGGAAGAACGCGTCGGGGTTCTCGACGTTCCAGGCGCAGAAGGCTCGGATGATGATGAGGCGGTCATCGGCGGTCTGCTGGGTCTCGAGTGCTGCCTCGAGGTAGCGGGTGCGCGTGTCGTACTTGGTGACGGTCTGGACCGGGTAGGGGAATTTGAACTTGAGGCCCGCGTCGGTCTGGATGGAGTCCTCGTCGGCGTTGCCGAAGGTGGTGAGGACTGCCGTCTCGGTGAACCGCACGGTGTATGTCACCGCGAAGCTCAGGAGAGCGACCAGGAAGAGAGCTGTGAGCACAAAGATGATGAGCCGTTGCACGTCGCGTCGTCCTTGGGCTTGCGCCCCCGCTGCTTGCGCTAACAAGCAGGCGGTCGTCGTTCAGACACTCGCGGCGGGGCGATGGGCCCCCACTCGCGAGAAAGAGTCACTTGTTGTCGCCCGCCGGTTGCTCGCTGGGTGACCAGTTGGGTGGCGGCGGGGTTGAGATGCATGTCGTTGCGGATGGTTCGGGTGGCTGCTGGGTGGTTGGCTTGTGGTCTTGCTACATGTCCTCGTCGCCGGTGCCTTGGAAGAGGTCGCCGGAGAGCGAGTTGTCTTGGAGGTCGATGTCGATGCGCATGTTTTCGACGTCGGGGGAGACGACGTAGACGCGTGCATCGCGCATTGCTTCGGTGAGGGCTTCGAGGTAGAGGCCCGAGCGGTAGACCCAGGGGCTGGCGTTGTAGGCGACATTTTGGCCGAGGAGTGCGGCGGCGCGGCCTCGCTCGGACATGTGCCTGCGCCAGCGTTCGGCGCGGGCGGTTTGGATGAGCGAGTCGGCCTCGCCGCCGGCGGACTCGAGGAGGCCCTCGATGACGAAGGTCTGGGTTGCGATGTTTTCATCGCTTGCGGCGGCTGCCTGGAGCGACTCGAGCTTGTCGAGCTCGGTGACGATCGCGGTGGCGAGCGCGACGGACCCGACGACCTCGGTAAGCGTGGCGACGCGGTCGCTCTCGGCTTGCTCGAGGGATGCGAGGCGTTTTTGCTCGGCCTCGATGACGCGCTCGAAGTTGGGAGCGACTCGCTTGGGCGGGTGGGCGCCGTTGACGTTGACGGCGAGGACCTTGACACCTGCGCCGATGGGGTTGCCGTCGGGCCCGACGTTGAGGCTGTCGAAGGCGGCCTGGATGCGGTCGCGGATTTCGCCTGAGATCACCTCGCGACCGGGGCCGAGGATCGTGTTGAGCGATCGGGAGCCGAGGTCGATGGTGAGCTCGCGCTCGGCGACGGCGCGGAGCAGCTCGTCGCGGGACTCGGTTGTGGCAACGCGGTCATATGCCTCGAGGTCTCCGATGGTGTAGAGGACGGCGACGTCTGCGGAGACAAGGGACAGCTCGCCGCGGGCGGGCGCGATTTTGCCGGTGACGCGGCCGGGCTGGACGACGAAGTTCTGCTCTGCGCCGGCGTGGGTGTTCGTCCACAGGACGGCGGACCCCTCTTCGGGCGCCTCCTTGCCGAGGGAGAGTCGCCGGATGCCGGTGACGGTGCGGGAGACAAAGTCTTCGCCCTCGGCGGTCTTCTCGACGTGGCGTGGGATCTCGACGCGGTCGAAGGGCCAGGGGAGCTTGGCGTGGAGGCCTGGCTCGAGGACCTTGACGAGGTTGCCGTTGCGGAGCAGAAGTGCCTTTTGGTGGGGTTGGATGACGACGAAGGAGCTGAGCGCCCAGATGACGACGACGCCCAGGAGGACGAGGGATGTCGCGATAGAGCGGAAGAGGCGGTAGAACCAGGTGGAGGAGACATCGACGCCGAACTGGTAGTTGAGGGCTTCGCCGAGGCTTTCGGCGACCTTGTCGGGTGCGGCGATGAAGCCGAGGATGCGTGAGTCGAAGGCGGGGGGCGCGACCTCGCCGGTCTTGCGTGGGCGGTAGAGGATGAGGAGGAAGTTGAGGACGGTTTCGGCGGCGACGATGCCCAGGAAGATGGGCACGGCGACGGGGAGGTAGCGGACGAGCACGTCGGGCCCGGCGAGGTCAACAAAGTGGGAGACCGCGAAGGCGAGACCCAGGATCGCGGCGCCGACGGCGAAGGACGCGCCGGCGCGGAGCATGGCCCAGGGCTTCTGCTTTGCCATGCCCGAGACGAAGCGGGCGAAGACGAAGCCGACGAAGGCGACGGCCAGGCCGATGGAGATGACCCAGCCGCGGTTTGCCGCGTCGGTCGATTGGATGGGGCTTGTCAGCCCGGAGCCTTGGGTGAAGCGGACGTAGGCGAAGATCGCGAGCGTAGCTGCGATGATAAGGCTTGCGATGGGGAGGAAGAACTTGTGGAGGGACTCGACGCGTCGTGCGGCGGGGCGTGTCTCGACGCCGGCGGCTTCGAAGACGCTGGCGTTGCCATCGGCACCGAGTGCTTCGGCTTCGATCGCTTCGACGCGCTCACGGCGGTGGCCATCGTGGACGATCGCGAGGCAGAGCCAGGCGAGGATGCCGGTGGCGCAGAAGAGCGATGCGGTGAGTGCGGCGTGGTCGGCTTGGTAGAAGGCGTAGAGAAAGAAGACGATCGCGAGGGTGGCCTGCACGCCCAGCCCGATGAAGCTGACGGAAGTCGCGCGGGCGTATGTGAGATAGTCGGCCTTCATGCGGGCGAGTCCTGGCAAAGCGAGAGGTCATCGAGCACACGCCGTCCGGAAGACATCTTCCGGCACCCTTGCCTTGATGGTCGCTGGCGACCGGTCGGGCTTGGGCGAGTGAGGGGCCGCATATTGTCGGGGCTGCTTCCTAGGAAGTCCACCCCAGACGAACCGAGCCCTCACGCACCCGTATGCAGTTCGGGGCGGTCCTGTTCGCTCCGCGTCGCAAAACGGTTGCACGGACGCGCTTGGCTTGCGACGGGTACCATCCGCCCCACTGCCCACGGCGGTGGCTGCTCCGCGGACTCCCGGGCATCGGTGGCGTTCCCGTTGCGCTTGCCGTGGTGATCCGGCTGTGATGATCCGGGTCGCGAGCGGTGGCGAAGCGATTCACGACCTCTGCGCCCGCTGCGCGCGTCTGGCAGCGATAGACCGAACCAGATCCAGCCCATGCTTCAAGCACTCACCATTGCTCGCAACACGTTCGTGGATAGCCTGCGTCAGCCGGTTTTCTTCATTATTGTGGCGATTTCGGGCATCTTGCAGGTGCTCGCGACGTGGGGCACGAACTTCTCGATGGGCATGGCCAGCGAGACGAGCGAGGTCACGTACGACGACAAGTTGCTGTTCGATGTCGGCCTGAGCACGATCTTTGTGTGCGGGGCGTTGCTGGCGGGGTTTATCGCGACGGCGATGCTGAGCCGGGAGATCGAGCGGAAGACGGTGCTCACGGTGGTGAGCAAGCCGATCAGCCGGGCGTCGGTGGTGATTGGCAAGTACCTGGGTGTGTCGGTCGCGATTTTGATGGCGACCTTGATGATGGTTGCTTTTCTGCTGCTGGGTTTGCGTCACGGGGTGCTCTCGACGGCGGCGGACAGCCTTGATGGGCCCGTGCTTTTGGTTGCGTGCCTCGTTGCCTTCATGGGGATGGGCATCGGGGCGTGGTGTAATTTCTACTACGGCTGGCACTTCTCGCAGACGGCGGTGCTGGTGATGTTCCCGCTGAGCGTGCTTGGATACGTGGGCGTGCTGGCGGTGAATCCGGACTGGGAATTGCAGTCGATGGCGGAAGACTTTCTGCCTCAGGTGACGCTGGCGTGCTTGTGTTTGGTGATGGCGATCATGGTGCTCACGAGCGTGGCGCTTGCGGCGAGCGCTCGGCTCGGGCAGGTGATGACGATCGTGGTGTGCGTAGGCGTGTTTGTGTTTGGGTTGCTGACGAACCACTTCGTGGGTCGGCAGGTGTACGACAATCGGCCGATCGGGCAGGTTTCGTTTGTTGAGCCGACGGAGGTGGGCGACGAGCGGTTCAGCGAGCCGGGGGATTCGTACCGGATTCGGTTTGTGCGGAGGCCCGCGGTTGATCTGCCAATCGGGACGCAGATTTACTGGGGACCGAGCGCGACGGGCGCGGGGTTTGTGGTTGAGGAGTTCCCGGCGTCGCCGCCGGAGTTTGACGAGATCGCGGACTTCTTCGACGGGCCTCAGCCGGCGCGGGTGGTTGTATCGGACAACACCGAGATGGACGAGCGGTGGCTGACCGTGGAGATCGTGGGTCGGCCCGGCTTGAAGATCGACCGGCTGCCGCGTGGGCAGGACTTTGTGTTTACGAAGCCGACGAGTGTGAACCCAGTGGCGCTTGGCGTGTGGGGCATCGTGCCGAACATGCAGGTGTTTTGGCTTGTCGATGCGGTGAGCCAGAACCAGCTCATCCCGTTTGGGCATGTGATTCTGGTGTTCGGGTACGGGCTGGTGCAGATCGTTGGGTTTCTTGCGCTGGCGGTGATGCTGTTCCAGACGCGGGATGTTGGGTAGGGAAGAAGGCATCGAGACACTTAGGCACCTGGGCACCGAGCCGGAGCCTCGGTCATGCATGAGGAAGCACGGCTTGTGCCTTGGAACATGCGGTGGCACTTGGCGGTGCTAGCTCTTTGGGCGAAACGCGCGTGGTTTGGGATCGACCTGGGCGGTGGCGGTCCACTGGGCGGCGTTGGAGGCTTTGAGATAGGTGTACCCGCACTCGGGGCAGATGCCTTCTTCGTCGAGGGCGGCGAGGTCGTACGCGCACTCTGTGCAGACGTTCTCAGGGCCAAGGTCGCGGACCATGCGGAACATGGCGAACTGGCGTGCCTGGCGGACCAGCGCGATCGCAAAGCCCACGGCGACGATGGCCTGCCAGCCGAGCAATCCCGGGGATGTCAAGAGGTTTAGAAAGTCTTTGAGGCTCTGCGAAACGAGTGGCGAGGACTGGATCGGCGGAACGAGGAAGATCGGCAGGAGCGGCGACAGGAAGACCGCTGCCCCGGCATACCACCACATCCGCCCTGCTCGCCGATATGCGGGCGTGCGGATGTCCGACCGTTTCCAATCGCGGTAGTCCGTCCGGAAGCGGCGGCTGAGGACGCGGGGCGGCGGCATGGCTGGCGATGTTACCTGCGCGGGAGACTTGCTCGGAGTCTCGCTTTGAGGCGTGGAAGTTAGTCGGAGAGACGCTGGTAGATCTGGACGCAGCGGGCGGCGGCGCCGTCCCAGGTGAGGCCTCGGAGTTCGAGGGGGGCGTGCTCTCGGAGGGTGGCTCGGAGGGGTGGGTACTTGAGGACGGCGACGATTTTGTTTGCCATCTCGTCGGTGTCCCAGAAGTCGACCTTGAGGGCGTGGGTGAGGACCTCGGCGACGCCGCTGGTCTTGGAGATGATGACCGGCACGTCGTGGGCGAGGGCCTCGAGGGCGGCGATGCCGAAGGGCTCGCTGACCGAGGGCATGACATAGCAGTCGGCCATCTTAAAGATGCGCTGGACGTCGTTGCCTCTTAGGAAGCCGGTGAAGAGGAGGCGGTGGCCGATGCCCATCTCGGCGGCGAGGTCGATCATGCGGAGGGCCATGTCGCCCGAGCCGGCGACGACGAACTTGGCTTCGGGGACCTTCTCGAGGACGCGCTTGGCGGCGGCGACGAAGTACTCCGGGCCCTTTTGCATCGTGATGCGGCCCAGGAAGAGGATGATCTTATCGCGGGCTTCGATCTTGTCGCCGGGGCGGGGTTGGTAGGAATCCTCGACGCCGTTGTAGACGACGGCGATGCGGTCGGGGTGGACGCCGTAGCGGGAAACGCAGATGTTTTTGGTGAGTTGGCTGACGGCGACGACGGCGTCGGCGGCGTGGAGGCCTGCGCGCTCGGTGTCGTAGAGGGGCTGGTTGACGTTCTCGCCGGAGCGGTCGAACTCGGTGGAGTGGATGTGGGCGACCATGGGCTTGCGGGTGGCGTGCTTGAGTGCGATGGCTGCGGGGTAGGTCATCCAGTCGTGGGCGTGGATGACGTCGAAGCGTTCGCGGGCGGCGAGTGCGAGGGCGAGGTGTGCGTAGCGGTGGGCCTTGGTGACCATGTCGCCGCCGTAGTCGCCGGAGGGCGGGCCGACGGCGATGCCCATGGACTCAAATGCTTCGAGGACCTTGGTTTGGTGCTCGTCGACGTCGGCGTATTGGTCGGCCTCGGTGAGGAGGCGCTGGAGGGCGGCGAAGCGCTTGGGGTCGGCGGCGCCGGCGAAGTCGGGGTAGGGGCTTTGGAAGTCGGCGGGGATGCGCTTGAAGGTGGTGGGTGTTGCACCGATGGGTGCGTCGCTCGGGACTTCGTCGGGCGCGAGGCCGGGCGGGGCGGTGGGTGTTGCTGCGAGGGGGTCGGCGGAGGTGCGGATGAGGCGGTCGATGACAGTCGCGGGCTCTTCGAGGGTTGCTCTGTCGCTTGGGGGGCGCTCGGCGATGGAGGCGGGTGTGAGGAGTCGGACGTGGCTTGCGGCGGAGTCGTCGTGGATTGGATCGGGGAGGACGAAGAGGACGTCTTGGCCTGCGCGTGAGAGTGCCTTAGTGAGGCCGTGGCAGGCGGTGCCGAGGCCGCCGGCGATGAAGGGCGGGAATTCCCAGCCGAGCATGAGGATGCGCATACCGAGCTTCCTTGTTTCCGCGTGTGACCGGATGTGGCTTGTCTCTGGCCGCGGGTGGAGTGTGAGAAAGACAGGGTATGTCGGTGGTAAGGATGGAGCGCGGTCAGGTGATGCGCGGATCGACCCAGCGGTAGAGGACGTCGACGACGAGGTTCAGGAGGACGAGGAGTGTGGCGAAGATGAGGACGACGCCCATGATGAGGAAGAGGTCTTTGTTCTGGACGCCGTTGACGAAGTGTTGGCCGATGCCGGGGACGTTGAAGACGCGTTCGACGACGAACGAGCCGGTCATTGCAAGGGCGCTGGCGGGGCCCAGGAATGAGAGGACGGGGAGGAATGCGTTTTTGAGGGCGTGCTTGAGGATGACGGTGCGTTCGCTGGCGCCCTTGGCGCGTGCGGTGCGGATGTAATCGCTTCCGAGCTGCTCGATCATGCCCATGCGTGTGAGGCGGGCGATGTATGCGGCGAAGGGGAGGCTGAGCGTGACGGCGGGCATGATCATGCGGTCGATGCCGCCCCAGCCGCCGATGGGTAGGACCTGGAGCCAGACGCCGAAGATGAGGAGCAGGACAGTGCCGATGACGAAGTTCGGCAGGCTGATGCCGACGAGTGCGATGGCGAGTGTGGAGAGGTCGGCGAAGGAGTTTGGTTTGACCGCGCCGACGACGCCGGCGAGCGTGCCGACGATGGTGGCGATGATGATCGCGGCGGCGCCCAGCGCGACGGATACGGGCAGTGAGCCGGCGACGATCTCGTTGACGCGCCAGTCGTCGTACTGAAGAGACGGCCCGAGGTCGAAGACGAAGCGGGGCTCGGGGCTGAGGCCTGCCTCTGCGGCGACTTGGGCGCGCTGGGCGGCGTCGCCGCTGATGGTGTCGCGGAGATAGCGGACGCCGGTGGCGCTGTCGAGGTATGAGCCGTAGAAGCGCCAGAAGGAATCGAGGTTGTATTGGCGGAGCATCTGCTCCTGGACCTCGGGGGGCGGGCGGCGGCCGTCGGGGTTTTCGAGCGGGTTGCCGGGGACGGCCCAGGCGAGGGTGAGCGTGAGGGTGTAGATGACCAGGAGGATGAGTGGGAGCTGGGCGAGGCGGCGGAGGATGAGACCTGTCATTGGACGGAACCCTCCGAGGGCGTTGGCGCGGTGAGCGATCGACCTTCGGCGCTGCGGGGCTTCATGGGCATGCGCTTTGGTTCGTCGGGGCCGATGCCGTCGGTGAGGATGTCGGTGAGGTAGAGGTTCTGCTTTGAGCGTGCGTGGGTGGAGATGCCGCTCATGCGGAAGGGGTTGGAGAGGTAGACGCTCGAGTAGTGGAAGATGGGGACGAGGGGGAAGTCTTCCTCGATGAGGATGCGCTCGGCTTCGGTGAGGATCTGCATGCGCTTGACGGGGTCGCGCTCGTTGCCGGCGTCGAGCAGGAGCTGGTCGTAATCGGGGTTGGAATAGGCGCGGTCGTTGTTGCCGTCGCCGGTTTTGTTGATGCCGAGGAATGTGGTTGGGTCGCCGTAGTCGCCGTACCAGCCGGCGCGGGCGACCATGTAGTTTCGGTTTTTGAGGTCGTCGCGGTAGACCTTGACCTCTTTGGTGACGAGGCGGACCTCGATGCCGAGGTAGCGTTCCCAGTTTTTCGCCACGGCTTGCGCGATGAGGTCGTGGCCGGCGTCTTTGTTGAAGAGGATCTCGATGATGGGCATGCGATCGGCCCAGCCGGCGTCTTCGATGAGTGCGCGGGCCTCGGCGGCGATGGCGGCGCGTTCGGCGTCGCCGGCGACGGCGCCGATGTGGACCATTCCATCGGGGGATGTGTAGCCGCCGATGGAGTCGGGGGGGATGAGTGTGCGCGCGACGGGCTCGCCGATGCGGCGGACCTCGTCGGTGACGGATTTTTTGTCGATGGCCATGGCGAACGCGCGGCGGATGCGGCGGTCGGCGAAGGGGTTTTCGCGGCCGTCGGGCAGGGTGGGCAGGCAGTTGAAGTTGTAGAAGTAGGTGCCGAAGACGGGCCAGACCTGGAGCATGTTGCGCGGGTCGCGGGGGAGTCGGCGGTCGATCTCGACCGCGTCCCAGCCTTCGGCGAGGAGGCGGTCGTACTCGTCGCGGTGCTCGTCGTAGAAGGCTTGTTTTTGTGCGTAGATTTCGGCGCGGTAGGCGGCGGTGACGTCGCTGACCCAGTCGACCGCGCCTGTTTGGAAGGCGAGGACCTGGGCGTTGGAGTCTTCCATCGAGGGGATCTCGATGGTGCGGATGGCGAGGAGGTCTTGGTTCCACCAGTGCGGGTTCTGCTCGAACCACATGCGGCGCTTGAACTTCCAGTCGGTGAGGACGAAGGGGCCGTTGGAGATGAGGGTGCCGGCCTTGGTCCAGCCGCGCTGGCTGTCGACGCGGCCGGTGCCGGGGTTGATGCGTTCGTACTGTGCGAGCAGGCGCGGGTAGACGGGGTAGAAGACGGCGAAGGCGCAGATGTCGAGCCAGTAGGGCGTGGGGCGGACGAGGCGCATCCAGAGCGTGCGGTCGTCGCGGGCTTCGAGCTTGACGGTGTCGGCGAACTTTGCTTCGGTCGCCTGCCAGAGGTCGGCGCCGGAGTCGTAGGTGCTTGTGCCGGTGGCGATCGCGGAGAGCTCGGCGGTGCGCCAGTCGTAGAACTCTTGGACGCCTTCGATGAGGGCGAAGAGTTTGTAGTAATCGGCGGCGGTGTCGGGGAGCATGGCGCGGCGCCATGAGTAGACGAAGTCGGAGGCGCGGACTGGCGAGCCGTTGGACCACTTGGCGTCGTCGCGGATGGTGAAGGTGTACTCGGTGCCGTCTTCGGAGATTTCCCAGGACTCGGCGACGGCGGGGACGACTCGGAAGTCTTCGCTGAAGACGTCGTTTTGGACGAGGCCCTCGAAGAGGATGCGGGCGACGCGGAGGTCCTGGAGGTAGGACATGCGTTGGAGGTCGAGGGTGTTGACGTCGCCTCGGTTGATGAAGGTGAAGTCGGCGCGTTCGGATCGGCCGCCGGACCAGACGACGGCGCCGAGGAGGCCGAGGGCGATGATGACGAGCGTGATCGCTTTCCACATGCCGCGAGGGTATCACGCTGCGGGAGGCGCGATGACCTGCGGCACTGACCTGCTTTGCAGGTCAGTGGCACGATGGAGACGCGGAGCGCGTTGGGTCGGCGGGCGTGTTACCAGGCGAGGTCGTTGGCGTCGAGGCCGAACTCGGTGGTGACGGGGCCGCCGGCGGCGAGCATGGCGTCGACGGCTGCGATGAAGCCGCGGGTTCGGCCTCGCTGGGCGAGTTGGCTCAGCGTGGGGTCGGGCTGGGCGTCGGGGTGCATGAGCAGGATCGTGCTCTCGGCGGCGGCGACGAGCTGGGTGAGCAGGGCGGCTTCGGGGGTTTCGTCGCCGAGCTGGTCGGCATGGATCGCGGCGTGGCGGAGGATGACGCTGCTGAGAAGGGCGGCGGCGGGGCGTGCGTCGCCCGGGAGGCCCCGCTGATCGAGCATGGCGTTGCGGCATGACTCGGCGGCGCGGAGCCAGACGGCGTGCTCCGTGGCGCTGGCGGCGGAGTTGGCGTTGGCGCCGGCTGCCTTGACGCGGGCGGCTGCGGAGGTGGCGAGCGCGGTGAACGCGGGCTCGCGGAGGGCGGCGAAGTTCTCGCGGGTCATCTCGCCGGCGGTGTTGAGGTCGCGCACCGCGGCGTCGGCGACGAGGGATGTGTCGTCGGACTCGATGATGCCGGCGAGGGCGGCGATGGTTTCGCGGACGCGGGGTGCGCCGACGGCGGGGGCGCTGCGGGTGACGGCGGCGATGGATCGGCCGATGCCGTAGACCGCGGCGTAGCGGACGCTCGGGTCGCTCGAGCTCAGCGCGGCTTCGACGGTGTCGAGCGTGGTGCGCGTTGAGATGTTGCCGGCGAGGATGATCGCGTTGGCGGCGGCGTGCGTGTCGTCGCTTGCTGCCATGGAGGCGAGGGTGTCGCCGAGTTCGCGGGTGAGCAGGTTGCGGTAGCCGACGGAGACGTCGGTGGACTCGAGTGTTTCGAGGACACGGTCGCGGGCGCGCTCGCGGAGGGCGGAGTCGTCGGCGGCGAGGTCTTCGCGGATGGCGACGATGAAGGCGTCGAACTGTTCGCCGACTTGGCCCGCGGGGGTGCCGGCACCGGTGATGATGGATTGGTCGACGAAGCCGCCGGAGACCTGGCCGCTGGCGGGGGCGAGCCCGGCAGTGAGCGCGAGTGTTGCGGCGAGTGCGAGTTGGAAGCGCGTGGTTGGGTGCCGCATGTTGGTGGTCTTTCGCTTGCGTGCTGGTGTGTTGGCACGCGGATGGTCGGTGGGGTTGCTTGGGAACCGTACTGGGCTGCGGAAGGGGCGGTCAAGAGGCGGCGACGAGGACGCGGGTCAATAGACCTCGAGGAAGACGCGGCGGGTGGTTTTGAGCTGCTTGTGGAGCATTTTGCGGTTCCAGCTTCGGATGTCGCTGGCGACTTCGGGGTCGATCTGCAGGTACTGGTCGAGGTGTTCGGCGGGGAGGACTTGCGCGAGGCGTTGGAGGATGCCCATTTCCATGCCGGCGATGCCGCAGACGTAGACGAGGCCTCGCTCGGAGGAGAGGGCGGCGACGAGTTGGTCGCGGTGGGTTTGGAGTCGGTCCTGGACGTACATGGGATCGCTGCCGTCCTCTTGGCGTTCGCGGCTTATGGCGGTGGTGTAGTGGAAGAAGTCGTGCTCATCGGCGAGGCGGAGGAGCTCTTCGTGGTAGAGCAGGTCGGTGGCGTAGGGGGAGCCCATGATGAGGTGGCAGGTGCCGGTGTAGCCCGCGGCGGCGAGGTCGAGGATCATGCCTCGGAAGGGGGCGATGCCGGTGCCGGTGGCGAAGAAGACGTAGTCGTGGGCGTGTGGGTCTTCGGGGAGGAGGAAGCGCTTGCCGTTGGGCCCGGTGACGGTGACCTCGTCGCCGACTTTGAGATCGCAGAGGTAATTGGATGCGACGCCGAGGAAGAGGGAGTGGTCGTCCCAGTGCTCGTCGATGGTGCGTTTGACGGTGGTGGCGAGGATGTTGCCGGTGCCGTCTTCGCCGGCGGTGGGCGATGCGATGGAGTAGAGGCGGAGGCGGTGGGGCTTGCCCTTGGGGTCGGTGCCCGGGGGGATGACGCCGAAGGATTGGCCTGCGCGGAATCGGCCGGCGAGGTCGGTGCCGGAGACGTCGATGGCGACGTGGCGGACGAAGCCGGCGGCCTTGCGATCGGTGCAGATGTCGGTGGAGACGACGCGTCCGATGCCGGGGTTGCCGGGCGGGTGGAGGTGCATCTCGACCGCGGGAAGGGCGGGGCCTTCTACTCGTTTGGGCTCGGCGGGCGGGCGCTCGGTCGGGGCAACATCTGGACCGGTGTCGGGCATGTGGGGCGGGTTCCTTCGGGAGTGCCGAGGCGGGAGTGGCGGGCTGTTTCGGTTAGCCGTCGCCGGGCTGCATGATGGTGCCCATTGCCTGGAAGACGATGGGCTGGATGCGGAGTTGGAGGGAGTTCATGGCGATGCGTGGGTCGTCGTAGTTGCCGGCTTCGACGGCGGCGCGTTCTTCGTTGATGACGTTTGTGATCTGGCCGACTACGGGGCTTGCCATGAGGATCTGGTCGACGGGGATCGCCATGAGGAAGCCCGAGACGTCGGCCTTCCACTCGCCGGCGTCGTTGATGAGGGGCATCGTGAAGTCGGCCTCGCCGAGGCCCATTTGCGCGACGGGAATGGTCATGGTGCCGACGTCGCCCTCGGTGGTGATCGTCAGGTCGTTGGCGTTGAAGTCTTGGAGCGCGGCGAGGTCGAGGCCTGCGGTTGCGGCGGCGGCGGTGTCGTCTTGGGCGGTGAACTCGGCGGTGGTCATGCCGAAGCGGTCGGCGAAGGCGGCGTCGTAGGCGACGTTGGCGGCGAGGACGGTGTTGAGGTCGGTCATCATCGCGTCGAGGCGCGGGTCGCCGGTGTAGATGAGGGTGGCGAGATCGACGGTTCGGCCGGACTCGGCGGCGTCGATGGCGCGTTGGATCTTGGCGCGGATGGCGTCGGCGTCTGATCCGAACTCGGATCCGAAGTTGTTGCCGGCGTCGAACGCGTTTGGATCGGCGGCGGGGGTGATCGGCTGGCCGAGTGCGTTGACGTCCATCTCGGCGCCGCGGGTTCCTTCGGCGAGCATGGCGAGTGCGTTTTGGATGCGCTCGATGGCGGCTGCGTCGTCGCCGCGTGCGCCGGTGCCGTCGTAGGCGTCGCTTGCGGCTTGGTAGGCGTCGCCGGCGGTTGCGAGTGCGGCGGCTTCGGCTTCGCGGGCTTGTGCGGCGCGTTGGGCGTAGTCGGCACGCTGAGAGAGAGCGGGCTCGACGCTCGCGGCGTCTTCGTAGCCGGCGGCGAGGGCGCTGAAGCCTCGGGCGCGGGTCCAGTTGAGATCGCCGAGTGCGCGCTGGGCGCGGGCGAGGGCGAGGGATGCGTTGGCGCGGTCGGCCGAGCGGGCCCGGCCCGCGGAGGAGATGGCGTTGCGGATGTTGCGCTCGGCGGCGTCGAACGCTTGGGTAACCGCGCTCTCGGAGAGGTCGGCGGCGCTGGCGAGGACTTGCTGGAGTTGGCTCGCGTGCTCACCGGCTTCGGCGCGGGCGGCGTCGGACTCGATCTGGGCTTCGTCTGCGCGCTCGATCAGGCGCTGGCGGGAGTCGCCGATGAGGCGGAGTTGGTTCTCGAGACGCTGGACGTCGAGGTTGGCTTCGGCGAGGCGCGGGCGGAGGACGCTTGCGGTTGCCTCGAAGCCGCCGGCTTCGACGTCGAGCGCGTCGGCCTGGCGGGAGATCGTGCGGGCACGCTGGGCGAGGGTGACGCCCTGGGTCGCGCTGACCGAGGACATCTGGAAGCGGGTCTCGGCGGCTTGGGTGCGGAGGGCGCGGGCCTGGTTGCGGACGGTCTCGGCTTGCAGGTCGACCGCGGCGAGCTCGTCGGCGAGGGCCTCGGCGGCTTGGCGGGACATGGCGAGTTCGGACTCGAGGCGGGCGATGTCGTTGCCGAGCGTGTCGAGCTCGTCGGAGGGATCGAAGGCGGCGGCGGACTCGGCGCGGGCGGAGGCGCGGGACCAGCCGCGGACGTGGCCGCGGGCGCTGGTGAGGATGTTGCGGAGGTCGGCTTCGGCTTGCTCGTGCTCGACGCCTCGGAACTGGGCGAGGCCGAGCAGTGCGCGGGCTTCGAGGACGGCGGCGGCGGCTTCGCTTGATTCGTCGCCCTCGACACCTTCGAGGAGGTCGGCGATGGCGCGGAAGCGTGCTTCGGCGTTTGGGTCGACCGAGGCGGAGACGCCGCCGGTGATGGCGGCGAACTCTTGGCGGGCCTCGCGGACTGCTTGCGAGGCGGCGTCACCGCGATCGCAGGCGGCGGCCGAGCCGGCGACGAGGGCGAGCAGCCCGGCGCGCGCGGCGAGCGAGAGAGAGGATGACATACCACGCATACGACCCATCGCAAGCACCTCGCGCTCAGCTTCGTTCCACGGCCCACGGGCTTTGCCGGACAAACCCACAACAGGGGGTTTCGTCTCGGGCCCGTTGGCGGCCCTCACTTTAGCACGGCTGGCGGGCGGGAGGGGTTCGGCTAGCGCGCGATCGGCTCGGGCGGCACGGGCTCGGACGCGCTCTCACCCACGGGCATGACCGCGGGCGTGCGCGGGTCGGCGCGGGGTTGGTGTTTGTCCTGGGGGTTGTGGGGGGGGGCCCGGTACAGCGACTCGAGCCTGGCGACGGCGTCGCGGATGGGGGCGTCGGTGGTGGAGCGGAAGACGGGGCGGAATCGCTGGGCGTCGCGGCCGATCAGGGAGGGGTGCGGGTAGAGGGAGATTTCGCCGGGCAGGCCCATTTGCAGGAGGGGGCTTCGCGACGGGTTGTCGTAGTTGATGAGGGGGACGCCCTCGGGGGCGGCGCCCTCGGGGTCGGGGACGCGGAAGCGTTCGAGGATGAGGAAGTTGGTGTAGACGGTGCGGTCGGCGTTGGTGCGTTCGGTGGCGAGTTGGAGGCGGCCTGCCTCGGCGCCGCCGTGGCAGCGGCTGGTGGCGCAGGAGTTCATGAGCCAGGTGCGGTGGACGGTGTCGCGAAAGAGGCTCATTGCTTCGGGCTGACCCAGCACGCGGACGCGGGGGTAGAGCTCGCGGGCGCGGAGTTGGAAGAGCAGGTTGACGATCTCGGCGGGGGGGGCGTCGTAGAGGGCGCGTCGGCCTTCGCGGCTCAGCGGGATGAGGTCGTGGCCCTTGTAGCGCTCGAGCAGCTCGTCGATGACATCGCGGGGGATGAGCAGGCGGGGTGGGTCTTCGAGGTCGAGCTCGTAGACCTTGATGAGGTTGAGTTGGTCTTCGGTGAGCAGGGGGATGCCGGGCTGGTTGCGAGTGGGCGGAGCGGCGGCAGTTGGGTCGTCGCGCGTGGTGCCGGGGCTTTGGGCGTCGTCGGTTGGTGCTTTGGCGCGGAGGAGGATGAGTTGTTCGAGGAGGCGTGCCATGCGGCGTGCGCGGCCGTTGACCGGCTCGCGGTCGAGGACGCCCTCGACTTCGAAGAGTGCCATGCCGAACTCGTCGCGGGCGCGGAGCCATTCGGCGAGGTCGAGTCGGCGTGCGGCGTCGTCGTCGCGGATGGCGGCGCGCATGGCCCGGTAGCGATCGAGGACGGGGGGGAGGAGGTCGAGGCGGGCGATGTCGAGGCGGGGGATGCGTGACTCGATGCCTTCGACGCGGATGACGAGGGCTTCGGCGGTCTCGCCGACAAGGAGGCCTGCGACTTGCCGGCCGTCGATGAGCTCGATGATCACCTCGTCGGGGGCGAGGGGCGGACTTGGCTCGTCGATAGGCGCGGGCGGCGGGTCGGCGGGCTGCAGTTGGCCGACGCCCAGCAGGACCGCGGCGAGCGCGAGGACGCAGGCGGCGGCTGGGATGGATCGGAGGGAGGGTCGGCGTGTGGTGGAGGGGGGCACGTGTGCATTCTGGCCTGGGACGGCTCGTGAATCCACAGTTGGGGTGGGGAGTTGGGATGGGTTGTTGGTGTGAACGCCTGCTAGGCGGTGCGATTCAGGCGGCGATTTTCGCGCCCGCGTCGCCGCAGATGACCTTGCCGGCCTTGGCCCGCTCTGCCTCGACGCGCTCGGCGAGACCTGGGCTGAGCTCATCGACAGCCGCGCGGACGGCGGCGAGATCGACCGAGCCTTCGAGGGCCCCCACTTCTGCGACGGAGGAGAGCTCGACGGCGCTGCCGGTGCGTTGGTCGCGGACGAGGGCGGTGCCCTGATCGTCGGCGGCGACGGTGATGGGACCTTCGAGGGAGCGCTTGATGATCGCCTCGACGCCGGCGACGGAGACCTTGGAGCCGGCGTGGATGGTGCCTTGGACGATGACGCCCGCGCGCCGGCAGGACTCGAGGACCTCGCCGGCGCGGAGCATCGCGCGGGCGATGGGTTCCATGCGGCCCTGGCCCGATGCGACGGCGAACTCGAGCTCGGTGAGCTCTTCGGCTTGGGCGGGCGACATCTTGCCGCCGATGCTTCGGAGGGTTTTGAGGCGCTCTTGGGCGGCGGCGACATCGGCGAGGACGCGGGGTGCGAGGGCGAGCAGTGAGCGGGCGGTCTGTTCGACCTTGGGCGAGGTGCCGGCGAGGACGCCGGCTTGGGCGCGGGCGGCGCTGCCGACCTCGGCGAGTTCCACCGAGTCGGCGGCTCGGATAAGGCCCGAGACCATGGTTGCCTTTGGGGAGATGACGCGGCGGGCGACGGCGATGTCGCAGCCGGTGATTTCGTTCTCGACGATGAGGTCTCGGCCTACGGTGCCGGTGACGCTGTCGAGGTAGCGGGCGGAGAGGTCTCGGCCTGCGTCGATGCGACCCTTGTTGCGGGCGGCCATGCCGCGCTCGAGGATGATGTCGACGCCGGACTTGAGTGTCGCGGCTTCGACGAGGTTGCGGACGGTGATAGTGCCACCGACTTCGACGCGGAAGTTGTCGCGGACGCCATCGGCGATCTCGGCGTCACCCGGGAAGCGGACGTGTCCCGTCGTGAAGTCGACGGCGCCGGGAAGGCGGAGTTCTTTGGACACGGTGACGTGGGTGGGATCGATGAGGAGGAGGCCGGCGTGCTTAGCGGTGATGACGCCCGCGCCGTCACGGGCTGCGCCGTCGAGCTTGAGTGCGATTTCTCGGCCTTCTCGTGCGCCGACGACCTTGCCGAAGATGTCGAGGCCGTCGTCGCCGGGCTCGGCGTCGAGCTCGCGGCCGATGCGCTGGCCCGGCGCGACGACGCAGAGCGCGTTGACCTCGTAGTGGGAGACATCGGCCTCGTCGCAGACCTTCGCGCGTTCAGCCTCGCCGGCGGTCTTGCTCAGGACCGCGCGTTGGCGGTCGAGCTGCTCGGCGAGGTCGGGCTCGATGTCGACGCGGGCGTTGCGGCCGTGGTGCACGGGCGTGCCTCGGGCGACGACGGCTTCGGTTGGCTCGGCGTCGTGGGGGCCCGCGCGGGCCGCGGCGAGTGCAACAGCGATTGCCTCTTCGTCGATCTGCGTGCGGGTGATGCCCTCGCCCTCGAGCGCGGCGATGATGGTCGGCGAGTCGACGGCTTCGACGTTGGCGACGATCGCGAGTCGCGCGGCGAGTCGGTCGGTGTCGATGTCGAGGGTGAGTCCTGGTATGAGTTCGCGCATGGCGTGTTCTCTTGTGCCGCGACGCCCCTCGTGCGCCGGGCTGGTTACGCGGCCTTGGCGCCGGTCTTGTCGAGCGTCTCGCGGATGCGCTGGCCGAGCAGGTCGGGGGTGAAGGGCTTGACGACGTAGTTGTTCACGCCGGCCTTGATCGCCTCGATCACGCGAGACTTCTCGGCCTCGGTGGTGACCATGATGATGGGGGTGGTCTTGTCGGTCTTGCGGTAGGTCTTGACGAAGGTCAGGCCGTCCATGTTGGGCATGTTCCAGTCGACAAGGAGCATCTCGGGGGCGTATGCGCCGACCTTGCTGAGGGCGTCTTGCCCGTCGCAGGCCTCTTCGATGTCGGTGTAGCCGAGCTGGCTGAGCACGCTCTTCTGGATGTTCCGCATCGTCTTCGAATCGTCTACGAGCAGGATTCGCATGGCATTTCCTCTGTGTCGTTCGGCCTTGTTGTGTTGCGGGCCGCGTGTGGTCGTGTGTTGTGTGTCGTGCTTGGTGGCGCGTCGATGGCGTGGTTGGTCAGGCGGCTTGTGCCGCGGCGGTGACTTGCTTGATTGCGACCTCGATGACGACTTCGCCGCAGTCGGTCTGGCAAGGGATCATGACGCAGGGGGTGTCGCTCTGGCCGGCGATGCGGTGGCCCTTGCCGATGACGACGCTGGGACATGAGATGGAGACACGCTTGTTGTCGGGGAATGCGGCCTTCGCGCCGCCCGAGACCATGTTGACCAGCTCGCCGATGGCGTCGGCGAAATCGTCGCTCTCGGCGTCGATCTCCATGCCGGTGAAGAGCTGGACGATGGAGACGGCGGTCTCGGTGGGGAAGCTCAGAACGACCGAGCCGACGACGTCGCCGGACATGCCGATGATGCCGGAGATGTCGAACTCGGGATGCGGGTTGCTCTTGATGGTGGGCTCGCCGATTTCGACGGGGAGTTGGAGCATCGTGGAGAAGACGTTCTGGATGCTCGCGACGAATGGCGTGATGTAGCTGGCGTCCATGGATCGGGTCCTTTGCGTGTCGTGCGTGTCGGGCGGGGGTGTGTGCGGTGATTAAGCGGGAACGGGTGCGGCGGAAGCTCGTGCGGACGAGCGGCGCATGAGCTCGCCGATGTCGACGATGAGGCTGACGCCACCATCGTCTCGAACGGTGGTGCCGCTGAAGGGGCCGGACTTGTCTCCGACCTCCAAGGGTTTGATAACAATCTCTTGCTGCCCGATCAGGCCGGACACCATGAGGCCGATGGTCCGTTCCTGGAGGGATAGGACCACGGCGAAGGGGCCTTCTTGGCGGTCTTCGTCGGCGACGTCGAACTCTTCGGCGGCGTTCAAGATCGGGATGACCTCGTCGCGCAGTCGCATGACAGGGCCGGTGCCGATGGAGAAGAGGTCTTCTTGCGAAGGACGGACGATCTCGAGGATGCTGCCGAGCGGGACCGCATAGATCTCGCTGGAGACATCGACCATCATGGCGGGCATGATCGCGACGGTGAGCGGGATGGTGAAGGTGATGCGCGTCCACTTGCCGGGCTCGCTGTCGACATCGACGGAGCCTTTGAGCTTCTCGATGTTGGTTCGGACGACGTCCATGCCAACGCCTCGTCCCGAGAGGTCGCTTACGGCGGCGGCGGTGGAGAAGCCGGCGGCGAAGATGAATCGCATGACCTCGCGGTCGCTCATGGTTGCGAGCTCGGTCTCGGTGACGATGCCGCGCTCGAGGGCTTTGGCGCCGATCTTTTCGCGCGAGAGACCTTTGCCGTCGTCTTCGATGGTGACCTTGACGACGCCGCCCTCGTTTGCCGCGGAGAGCTTGATGGTGCCGAGGGCTTCTTTGCCGGACTCGGTGCGGTCTTCGGGGCCTTCGACGCCGTGGTCGGCGGAGTTTCGGAGGACGTGGACGAGCGGATCGCCCAGCTCTTCGATGACGGACTTGTCGACCTCGGTCTCGGCGCCCTCGATGACGAGTTCGATTTTCTTGCCGGTCTTCTGGGCGAGGTCGCGGATGAGGCGGGGGTACTTTCCGAAGAGCTTTTCAAGCGGCTGCATGCGTGTTCGCATGACGGCGAGTTGGATGTCGCCGGTGACGCGGTCGAGCTCGCTTGCGGCGGCGGCGAAGGCTTCGCGCTCCTCGCTTGTGCCGGTGGTGGCGAGCTTGCGGCTCATGGCGCTGACGCGGTTTTTCTGGAGGACGAGCTCGCCGACGAGGTTCATGAGCGACTCGAGCCGGCCGACTTCGACGCGGATGGTCTGCTCGATCGCGGAGGCCGCGTTGCGCTTGGGCTCGGGCTTGGAAGCAGCGGGCTGGCCGTCGGCGGGCTGGGCCTCGGCGATGACTGGTGTGGCGGGTGAGTCTGGCGTGCTCGGCGCGGCGGCGTCGCCGGACGAGTTGGCTGCTGCGGCCTCGGCTTGCGCGTCCGCAGCGGACGACCAGACGCCTTGGGTTGTGAGGATGTCTTCGGGCGTTGCGTTGTCGGGGATGGATGCGTCGGACCCGCCGTCGCGGATGACGGCTTCGATCTGGTCGACGAAGGTGTCGATGGGCCATTCCCAGACGGCTTGGGCGTGGAGGCCCTTGGTCTGCTCGGCGATGAGGCAGTGTGCGGCGGCGAGCAGCGGGAGGAGCTGGTTCACGGCGTCGGACTCGAGGTCTTCGACGGCCTTGCTCGCGTCGTTGAGGACTGTGACGAGGCGGGCCATGGAGTCGAACTCGAAGAACTCGACGCTTCGTGCGAGGGCCTCGCAGAGGTCGCCCAGCTCCGCGGAGGCGGCTTGACGCGCGGCTTCGTCGGCGAGGGCTTTGAGCTGCTCGTCGATGCGCTCGAGGGTGTCGTCGACGTCGGCGACGAGGAACTCGAAGAGGTCGGCCTTGGATGGGCCGAGCTCGAGGGGCGTGGACGATGCGCCGTAGGGGCCGGCGGGTGCGGCGCTTTCGTCGGGCGTTTGGTCGCCCGCGTCGGACGTTCCCCCAGCCGTTGCGGCTGCTGTTGCGGTGGTCTGGCGACCCTCGCCGATCGCGGTGAGTGTCTCGACGAGGTTGGCGTCGGGCGTTTCCATCTCGTCGCCGGCTTGGAGCTGCTCGAACTGGCGTTTGACGGTGTCGACGGCTGCGAGGAGCAGGTCCATGAGGGGCGCGTCGACGACGATGGTGCCGTTGCGTGCGGCGTTGAGCGCGGGCTCGGCCGCGTGTGCGATCGCGACGAGGTTGGTCATCGCGAGGAAGGATGCGCTGCCCTTGATGGTGTGCAGTGCGCGGAAGACTTGGTTGACCAGGTCGAGGTCGTTGGGCGAGGACTCGAGGGATACGAGATCACCCTCGAGCTCTTCGAGGAGCTCACCGCACTCGGTGAGGAAGTCTTGCAAGATTTCTGGATCGAAGCCGCCGAATGACACGTTGGGTTACCTCACTGGAGTCGTTGCCTGAAGGGCGTGTTGAGCGCGTGGGGGGCTAGGCCTTGCGGTAGCAGAATCCCTGCGGGATGGTGAGCCCTTCGAAGGGGACGTTGAGCCCGCGGATGGATTCGGAGTGGCCGATGAAGAGGGTGCCGTCGGCGGCGATCTGGTCGCCGAAGGTCGAGAGGACGCGGGTCTTCATGTCGTCGTCGAAGTAGATCATGACGTTGCGGCAGAAGATCACGTCCCAGGTGCCGAAGCGCTTGGCGGCGAGCTTGTCGCGGAGGTTGTGGAGCTGGAAGTTGACCATGGATTTGATCTCGGGATCGAGGATGTAGAAGCGGCCGTCCTCGGTGAAGTAGCGCTTCTGGGCCAGGCCAGGCGTGGAGCGGATGGAGTAGCTCGTGTAGCGGCCGGACTGTGCGACCTCGAGGGCTTTCTCGGAGATGTCGGTGCCGAGGATCTCGACGCGCCAGTCGGGCAGGCGGACGCCGAGCGAGCGGTGGACCATCATCGCGAGGGTGTAGGGCTCTTCGCCCGAAGAGCAGGCGGCCGACCAGATGCGGAGGCGCTTGGTTGCCTTGCGCTTCTCGAGGATCTCGGGGAGGATTTTGCGCTCGAAGACGTCGAGCTGGGGCTCGTTGCGGAAGAAGGATGTCTCGTTGATCGTGATGCGGTTGAACATCTCCTGGAACTCGTCGGTCTGGTAGGGACCCATCGAGAGGAAAGAGATGTACTGGTCGTAGTCCTCGACTTCCATCTCGCGGAGGCGGTGGCCCAGGCGCGATTCGAGGACGTACTTCTTCGCGTCGGGGAAGTGGATGCCCGCGCGGTCGTAGATGATCTTGCGCAGCTTCTCGAACTGTGCCGTGGACATCGGGATTTTGGTTGCTGAGGCGGTTGTCACGCGGATTTCCTTGCTGCGGGGCGGCGCGGCCGATGTCGCTCGGGGCTTGTCTGCTGTTGCCGGGTGGTGGCGTGATCGATCAGGCGGCTTGGGCCATCGCGTCGATCTGCTCGGTGTCATTGGCGAAGAGGCGTTCGAGGTCGAGGAGGATGAGGAGGCGGTCGTCGAGCTTGCCGACGCCGGCGATGAAGTCGCTGTCGATGGAGCAGGCCATCTGGGGCGCGCCGTCGACGATGGACGAGGGGATGCGGAGGACCTCGTGGACGCGGTCGACGATGAAGCCGATGACTCGGCTTGCGACCTCGATGACGACGATTCGGCTGTGCTCGTCGCGCTTCGATGCGTCCATGCCGAAGCGCTTGCGGAGGTCGATAACGGGGATGATCTTGCCTCGGAGGTTGATCACGCCCTCGACCTCGGGCGGGCTTTGTGGCACGCGGGTGAGCTCGAGCATGCGGTTGATCTCGCGGACCGCGAGGATGTCGACCGCGAACTCCTCGCCGCAAACCTCGAAGGTGACGAGTTGGAGCTGTTGCGACGTGCCGCCCTCGGCTTGCATCGCGTCGTCGTTGTGGATCGAGCCTTGCCCGGTTTCCATCGCACACCCACCTTTCGAGCGGCCGCGGTGATGTGCGGCCGATGCGTTCGTTATCAAGGCTGCGCGAGCACACCCGGAGTCGGTGGCTGCCGCCCAACATGGTGGGGTATCGACGCGGGAGTGCCCGGTCTTGACACCGGGTTGCGGCGGAATCTGACACGGACCGTTACAGATGTTCGTATCGCCAAATCGACGCGGGAATTGGGGGCAGGGCGACAGCGCGGCACCAGAGGTCGGGCGACCCGTTAAGCGATGCGTTTAGGCCGATGCGCGGGCGGCGCGGCCCATGTTTGCGAGTGCGGCGCCGATGTCTTTGGGGCTCATCGCGGCGTCGCTGACGCCGGCTTCGACGACGGCCTTTGGCATGCCGTAGATCACGCAGGTGTCGCTTCGCTGGGTGATGACGGTGCCGCCCTTGCCCTTGAGCGCTTGGGCGCCGCGGGCGCCGTCGTCGCCCATGCCGGTGAAGACGACGCCGAGCGCGTTTCGGCCGCAGGCGAGGGCGGCCGATGAGAGCAGCGCGTCGACGGAGGGCTTGTAGTAGGCGTCGGCGGGCTCATCTGAGATGCGGAGGTAGAGGCGTGCGCCGGTACGCTCGATGTGGCCGTGCTTGCCGCCGACGATGATGTGGACGACGCCCGGGGCGAGGGGCATGTCGCGGTCGACGTGGATGACACGGACGGCGCAGCCTTGGTCGAGGCGTTCGGAGAGGCACTTGGTGAAGACGGGCGGCATGTGCTGCGCGACGACGACGGGCGCGGCCGCGACGGCGGGGAGGGCTTCAAAGACAGTTTCGATGACGGGCGGGCCGCCGGTGCTTGAGCCGATGGCGACGACGTCGAAGCGGGAGCGGTCGAGGTGGACGCGCTTGTCGACGGGTTCGGCGGCGGCGGGCCGGTCGAGGGGAACGGTTGCGCCGAGTGCTTTGATGTTGGCCTGGGCCTTGTGGCCGCCGACGATGGCGTGGATCTTCGAGCAAAGCTCGCGGCGGACCTCTTCGGGCTCTTTGCCGAACACGGCGGGGTCTTTGCCGATGACGTCGACGGCGCCGAGGCGGAGTGCTTTGAGCGCCTCGTGGCTGCCGGCGGTGGTGAGGCTCGAGCACATGAGCACGGCGGGCTTTGGTTTGACCTCGAGTCGGATGCGGCGGAGGGCTTCGAGGCCGTCCATGCGTGGCATCTCGATGTCGAGGGTGATCAGGTCGGGCTTGAGATCGCGGGCCTTTTCGAGGCCCTCTTGGCCGTCGCGTGCGGTGCCGACGATCTCGATGCGCTCGTCTTTGCCGAGCATCTGGGAGATCGCGCGGCGCATGAGCGCGGAGTCGTCGACAATGAGAACACGAGCCATCTGCGCCTCCGGCGGTTGGGTCTGCACGCGCCCGGGCGCGATGCCGGGTGCGATGATCGCGGACCTGTGCATCGACGAGGCGGGGCGGGGACTGAATCGGGAGGGCGCGGGGCGCGCGTGAAAAACGCCGTCATCGGCGATGGACCGATAACGGCGTTTGGTGGTTCGCCGGCTGCGGGGACACGGCTTGCCCTTCGGGTCAAGCCGTGGCACGGGGGTGCTTACTCGGCGAGGCCGGTGACGAACTCGCTGCCGTGGGGGATGGTGGCGCTGGACTTGGTCACGTCATCGCCGATGGGCTGGTATCGGCCGCCGAGGTGCTCGGCGAGGAATGCTTCGGTGACGGCGAAGAAGGCCATGTTGTTCTCGGGGCGGGCGAAGCCGTGGCCCTCGTCGGGGAAGAGGACGTAGGTGACGGGGATGCCCTTGCTTGCCATGACGTCGACGATCTGGTCGCTCTCGGCCTGCTTCACGCGGGGGTCGTTGGCGCCCTGCCCGATGAGCAGGGGCTTGGTGATCTGATCGACGAAGTTGAGGGGGCTCTTGCTCTCGAGGAATGCTCGGCCCTCTTCGGTTTCGGTGTCGCCGACGCGGCTGGTGAAGAGGTTCTTGACCGGCTCCCAGTAGGGCGGGATGGACTCGAGGAGTGTGACGAGGTTGGAGGGACCGACGATGTCGACGCCGGCGGCGAAGACATCGGGCGTGACGGTAAGGCCGACGAGCGTGGCGTATCCGCCGTAGGAACCGCCCATGATCGCGACGCGTTCGGGGTGGGCGATACCCTTGTCGATGGCCCAGTTGGTGGCGTCGATGAGGTCGTCGTGCATCTTGCCGGCCCACTCGAAGTTGCCGGCGTTGGTGAAGGACTTGCCGAAGCCGGTGGAGCCTCGGAAGTTGACACTCAGCACGGCGTAGCCACGGTTGGCGAGGAGTTGGTGGAGGGAGTTGTAGCCCCACGAGTCGCGGGCCCACGGGCCGCCGTGGACGAGGAGCACCATGGGGAGGGGCTCGGTGGCGGTGGGCGTGCTTGCGTCTTCGCTTGCGCGCTTGTCGGCGGGGATGGTCAGGTAGCTGACGAGGTCGAGCCCGTCGCGGGACTCGATGACGACGGGGGTCATCTCGGCGAGGGGGAGCCCTTCGAGGGCGGGGCGGTTGGAGAAGAGGTACTCGGCCGTGCGCTCGGGGCGGTTGTAGAGGTAGTAGCTGAGTGGGCCGTCGTCATCGGGGAAGGCGACGATCCACTTGGAGTCGTCGAGGGTTCGGCTGGTGATGGCGACCTCGTGTCCGTACTTCTGGGCGATGGTCTTGAGGTAGTCCATGTCGGGCTTGATGGAGGAGTCGAGGATCTCTAGCTCGTTGCGCAGGTAGTTGAACTGCACGGCCTGGATCTTGTAGCTCGTGGGGTGGGCGATCGCGCCGGACATGTCGGCGTTTGGGTGGGATGCGATGTGGTCGAAGGTTCCGGCTTCGACGTCCCACGCGACGAGTGCGGCGGTGTCGCGGCCGCGGCTGTCGAGCATGTAGAGGGTTTGGTTGTCCTTGCTCCAGCCGGCGGGGTTTGTGGTCAGGCCGTCCTCGCCGGGGATGGCGAGGGCGACGGACCAGTTGCCGTCCTGGTCTTGCTCGATGAGTTCGCTGCCGCCATCGCGGGTGATGCGCTGGGCGTAGCGGACGTTCCAGTCGTTGTCGGTGACCCAGCCGGCGACGCCGGGGGGGCACTCGGCTTGAAGTGTGAGCTCGCCGGTTTCGAGGTTGAGGATGTGGAGGTCGTGGACTTGCGGCACGCGGTTGTTGACCGCGATGAGCATCTCGTTGGGTCGGCGGTAGTCGGTGCCTTGGACGCGGGCTTGCACGCCGTCGAAGGGTGTGAAGTCGCGTGCGGCGGCCTGGCCTGGCGGGACGGTGAGTGCTTTGGCGGCGTCGACGCCGTAGAGGCGCCAGTTCTCGTCGCCGTCTTTGTCTTGGGTGTAGAGGACGTGGCGGTTGTCATAGGCCCAGAAGTGGTTTCGGATGCCTCGGCCGGCGTCGGCGGTGATTGCCTTGGCGGCGCTGGCGTCGGTCGCTGGCGCGACCCAGACGTTCATGACGCCCTCGTAGGGCGCGAGGTAGGAGATCCACTTGCCGTCGGGGCTGAGGCGGGCTTGGGCGCGCTCGGGGTTGCCGAAGAGGACGTCGCGCGGAATCAGGTCGGCGGCTTGGGATGTGGCGGCGACGCCGGCGAGGGCGATGGAACCAACAGCGAGAAGACGGGACAGGTTCATGGGGAACTCCGCGGGCCGGAATCGGCGTGATAGAGAGCGTGGGCACACGACTGGGCACACGAATACGGGCGGGGAGTCTACATCTGCACCGTGCCCGCGTTGCGGGGGATAGGCGCGGGCGCGGGCCGGGCGTGACGGAAGGGTGGGAGGGGCGGGTGCAAAACGCAAACGGCTCCGCGCGGGCTGCGGAGCCGAATGGTCACACGATGTGCCGCCGATGCCGAAGCATGGCGACCCACGGGAAGTGCCCGGGAGAGGACTCGAACCTCCACCCTGTTTCCAGGACTACCACCTCAAGGTAGCGCGTCTGCCAATTCCGCCACCCGGGCGATGGGTGTTTCGTGAGGCGAGCTGTTGGGGCTCGCCGGTCACGGGGCCGCAATGCTAGACCCCGGCATGGCATCTGCCAACCCCATCTGTGGAGGTGGTGCGCCTAGTGTGATTTTCGACCGGATTCGGATCGGAGTCCGGGCCCGAACACCCTTCTGAAATGCGCGGGGCCCGAGCCGAGCCCCGTGCGGAGCCGATGCCATGACGACGCTTGCCCAGCCTGTTGTCGAGTTGCTTGCTGCCGTGTTGCCCGCTGCCGAGGCCGCGGGGGTGTTTGGTGCGTGCCGGGTTGAGGATGGCATGCTGCGGTGCGAGGTGGCGAATTCGGCCGAGCCGGCGGAGTACCGGGTGTTTCAGGATGAGTATCAGGGATCGCCGCGGGTGTGGGTGGCGCTGGTGACCGAGGACCGCTGGCTGAGCGGCTCGATCGAGGGCGACCTTGTGCACACGGGCGACAAGATCGAGGACCTGATCGATGAGGAGTTCGTCGATCTGGATGGCGAAGGCGGTCCATTCCCTATGGAGCACTTCCGGTCGGAGGAGATGCTCTTTACGTTCCGCTCGCCGTTGCCCTTTGCGGTTGAGGATGCGGCTTCGGCGAAGTCGGTCGACATGACGGGCAAGGCGCTGCTGGCGTTTGAGCTGGCGTTCCGGCCGCTGGGCGACATGGATGAGACCGAAGAGGACGGCTGAGGTCGCGAAGGTCGTGCACCGGTTGCGGGGCGTTGTCGAGAAAGCTTGGGCGTTGGAGCGACTGCGAAGAATCCCTCGGCTCACGCCGAGGCGTCGCCTGTCGCGTGCGCACGGTTGATGTTGCCGCGGGCGGTCAGGCCGGCGGCTGGGGCGTGAAGGTCGCGCCGGCCATGGTGTCGAAGGAGACGATCTCGCCGAGGGGGAAGTCGACGGGGCGTTGGCGGGTGTCGGTCAGCTCGCAGTGGATGGGCATGCCGGCGTTCACGAGGATCGTGTTGGTGTCCTCGAAGTGCGCGAGGACGGAGCCCTGGATGCGGCGCGGCCGGCCGAAGACGGGCTCGACGTATCGGCCGCCGGTGGAGACCAGATCGACGCGGCGTGCGCGGGCCTGGATGGTTCCGATGATGCGGTTGCCGACGGGGCTTGTGATCTCGTCGGTGGGGATCAGGTGCGTGCGGTAGGACGTGTTGGCGAAGGTGATGACCGCGTAGGCGGGCGTGGTCGCGGTCGCGGGGACCAGCTCGGCGAGCGTGCCACGGGCGAGGGCGGGGTCGATCTTTGATGTTGGGGCGGGGTGGAGCATGGGAACAATCGTACACAACGGGTGAGACCGCCGCGACGGACCAAGCGCAAGGAGACCATCAATCAAGCGATAGCGAAGCCCCGGTCCCCGATTAGTCCTCTGCCGGATTCACACCACCGCCGCCGGGACCAATTGGCGGACGCATGTGCGTGGGGCACTCGGGACAAAAGAACAACCCGTCGGGATCAAGGCCAGCGTCCCTCAACGCATCCTCGACGAAATCCGGAATGTTGTCACCATCCGAATCCTCCCAGTTCAAAAGAAACATCATCGCGTCAAAAAACAGAGGGCCGAGCACCGTTCGGAGCAGCGCGAGCTTTGTTCGTAATCGCGAGATCACACCTTGGAGCCGCCGCTTTTGCCCTTGCCCGACCTCACCGTCGGCGTCGTGGATGACTTCCAATATCTCCGAAATATCCGACATGGCCTCTTCCATGTTCCGTGCGAAGAACTCTTCGATCTCTACTTCTGTCAGTACGCCATCGCCGTCTGGCGGAGGTTGTGTATCTATTGCACTAAACAGATCTGATCCGGGCTGAGCGTGCAACAGCGCGCGTGGCACGGAAATCTCAAGATCGAACTCGTCGATGATCTCGTGCAACATCTCGTGAAACACGACCTTCCACGCTCGGCTCGCGCCGCCCGATCCGGTCGCGGGACCGTCTTGCACCAAGTCCACGAGCAGAGGGTGCTGAATGATCGTTGTGTCACCGAAGACGACGATGGTCGTGGCCAATCTGACCAGAACGTTGTGATTTTTGTCATGATGCGCACCGGCTGACATCCACATTCCATCAGTCGCATCGTTCAAGAATCCAACTACTCCGGGATAGTTGATTCCGAAGTAGTTCGAGTCGACCCAGAGCGTTCGATCCAACGACGCCCTGAGTTCGGTGACATCCCACCCGCGCGACTCGTAGTGATCTAACGCGTCGCCAACAGTTTGCTCGATCTCTTCGTTGTTGTAGCTTCTCGGGGGATCACCCTGCAATAGCGACGGTGGAGGAGAGCCCTGCGGAACAGACTCCCCAAGTGCCACAATGAACGGAGCTGACAAGAGCCCGCCGGGCATCTCCGCGAACACCCGCACCTCCATCCCACCCGGTGCGACGAGGCGACCTCCCACGGAGATCGAAGCAGGTCCTTCCGACTCCAACGTCCATTGGACAAGCGGCGTTACCAGCACAGGTGCGTCACCGGGAGTCACAATGAACGCTTGCATATCGAGGTATCCGTCGTGCCATGTGGACACATCAAACCTCGCAAGCCCTTCTTCGAGGGCAGCCTGCATCGCAATCGGGTCAGAAGTCGGCGCGACAACCAACTTCTGAGCACGAGCT
>ERZ1740067.368-NODE-368-length-36723-cov-6.778335_pt1 | contig 36723 bp, 30 predicted proteins | sample MGYA00581736_ERZ1740067 | MGnify/ENA primary metagenome ERZ1740067 (study PRJEB43018, sample SAMN04849236) | marine metagenome | isolation source: floating plastic debris | place: Pacific Ocean | collected 2008-08-27 | study: EMG produced TPA metagenomics assembly... | reverse complement strand
ACCAAGGTTGATTATGGTACCAGTAGGATTTTGATGGATAAAGTTGGTTACAATTTCATCCAATACGCCATAATCTAGTGAAACACCCAATTGAGCGGCCAACGTACTGTTATAAGGAGGTAAAAAGTTGGTGTTTTGCCTCGGCTGGATGCCTTTTTGGAACAATAAGGATGACTGTTTGGCAGTCAATTGATCAGAACTATGTCGCATGTCAGTGTTCGATTATATGGGAATAATTGTTGTTGAAAACCTAAATATATATGTAAATTTACCATAAACTCCTGTAATCTGTTTACGTTAAACGGAGTACTACTTACGCTATCAGGATTTTTATGCAAAAACCCCCTCTGTACCTATGAAGTTTAGCTTACACGTCGATCAACTCCCCGAAACTCTGCACGAGTTTGATTTACCAGTGGTTCCAGCTTCCGATCCCAATGTTTACCGAGATGGGGGAGCACTGGATTTTGGGTTTGGCAACGGTAAGTTTAAACAATATAACCTCAATGGGATATTTTTGTTGGGAGGGGTATTTAGTTTCAACGACGATTTGCGTATTCGAGGCACTGCCGATGAGGATGTCATAGAGATGAGTTTTCAGCTCCAGGGAAGTGCGCACGGCAAAATAGATGACATGAAAGAGGAGGTAATCATGCAGGAGAATCAACAGTCGTTGTGTTATACCCCTAGTAAAAGTGGTGTATTCAACTTTCAAGGTCAACAAGATTACAAAAACTTCGAGATCAGCTTTACGCTCGAATACTTTGAACAATTGGTAAGTCGTTACCCTGGTTTATTGGTCGATTTTTATGAGAAAGTACTTCGTCAGGAACCCACTACTTTGGGTGATGCCAACTTACCGATTACTCCTGAAATGCGCATGATCATTCATGAATTACTCAACCAACCTATGGATCGAAATCTACAGCGTATTTTTATCGAGGCCAAGGTATTAGAGTTGCTGGCCTTACAGGTAGAACAAGCTCAGAATTTACCTGTGCTCAAAACAAAAAAAATCATCAATAGCCCCAAAGACCTACATAAAATTCATGAAGCTAAAGAAATATTGGTAGCCCGTGTAGACAATCCTCCTACGATTTATGAATTGGCCAAGATGGTAGGTACCAATGATTTTAAACTTAAAAAGGGTTTCAAAGAAGTCTTCAACAATACTATTTTTGGATTTTTATTAGATTTCAAAATGGAAAAAGCCCGTACCCTACTTCGCTACACCGATAAACCCACTTCCGAAATTGCTCACCTACTAGGCTACAGTCATCCTGGACATTTTACCAATGCTTTTAAGAAAAAATACGGAGTAACTCCTAGTACAATCAGAAGCATTTAGACAAGTTTTAGCCGTTTTTTCTCTTTTTTTTCTCTTTTTTAGTTTTGTAACCCATTGATTATGAATGGCTTAATTTGCGTGAACGATATGACCAAGTTTTTGCAAGATATGTCCAAGTGATTCTGCCATCGATTGTTTTTATTTGCATCATATTCATTCACCAAATTGGTTGAATGATCTAAATAAGTGAGTTAAACTAATTATAAAACTGATATTGTAAAGGTATTATTCAGGATAATTTTAACTAAACACAATACATAAAAAAATTGAACTGTATAATGAAGTACAGTCATTGATGCACAATTCAAGCAAGGACATCAAACTGGATGAAACCTTGTTATTAAAACAAAATTACTAAAGTAAATAAAAAGGTGATCAATCGATTTTTATCATCATATGCTAATAAGATCAAACTTAGTAAAGGAAATTGGTGATCAGATCGAACAAGTATAATGGATAAATAAGTGGTCAAAAGTAGTATGTTGCGTAAAAACCATTCCTCTAAATCAACAAATCATCGGCTTCACCGGGTTTTTAGTGGAAGCCCGAGAAGACACAATGATGAATAGGAGAATGAGTGATCAGGTAGGGGATATGGGTTACTAAGTGATGAATAGTGTTTTTAAAGCACAATTCCCTTTTGATAAGCACATTGTGCTTACCAAGTGTCCAGTGAGGCGCTAAGTGAGCCAGTGATTAATAGATCAAACTTACTTACAGGAAAATGAGTGGTCAACGTAAAGGAAATATAAAGTGACAAGTGACAAAAAAAGATTTTTATCCTGAAAGCGCATTGTACTCATCATGTTTTGAGCTTGGTTCAAAACGAGTCAATGACCGATCAAACTTGCGTAAATAGGAAAAACGAGTGATCAACTACATAGGAAATATAGAGTGATCAACGACCGATCAAACTTGAGTAAAATAGGAAAACGAGTGGTCAATGATACATACATGGGATATTAAGTAATAAGTGGTCAAAAGCACCTTTGAAAAAGTTTTCTTTTAATAAAATCATTGTGTTCACTGTGTTTAAGGTTAAGTACTCAGTGAGCCAATGATTTTTTTATTGAATTTGATATATAGCTATTCGCGTTCAAGTCATGTAGGGCGAACCTGACCAAGCTTTTCTCTCATTTTTGATTTCACCATCCCTTTTTAACACCTCCCAAAACATTGTTTAGAATAATTTTTATGATTGTAAATACAACATGAACCGGTTTTGTGGTATTAGATTGGACGTATCAAAAAAACCAGGCCAGAGTTAAGAACTCTAGTCTGGTCTATTAAAACTTTTAATGAAATGAGAATGCTACAGGATTCTCATAATGTTTTACGTGGAGTTAATATCCAGGTTACAGTTAGTTAATATTAAATTAACTTTAGAAGTGTTTCCAGCCTTGGGCAGTGATGGGTACAATTTGCTCTCCTTTGGTTTTCAGTACTACCCCTTTGTCCTTAGGGAGTACATAACCAATTTCAATGATTTCCGCATTTTGTTTGATTTTATCGTAATCTTCTTGCTTGATCGTAAAGAGCAGCTCGTAATCTTCTCCACCATTCAAGACCGAAGTAGTAGGGTCGATGTTAAACTCTACCGAAGTATCGTAAGTTACTTTGGCAATGGGCAAGTGCTCTTCGTACAAAATGGCTCCTACCTCTGACTGTGAGCAAAGGTGCATGAGTTCAGAAGCCAACCCATCCGAAATATCTATCATAGAGGTGGGTACGACTCCCAATTCTCTCAATTCATAAATCATGTCGGTACGAGCTTCGGGTTTTAGTTGGCGACGCACAATATAATCTTTGCCATCTAGCTCTGGTTGCATGTCTGGATTGGCCATAAATACCTGCTTTTCTCTTTCTAGCACCTGTAGTCCCATGTAGGCTCCGCCCAAGTCACCACTTACACAAATCAATTCATTCTCTTTGCAACCTTTGCGATATACAATTTGATCTTTGGCTACCTCTCCTATGGCAGTAATTGAGATCACCAAGCCAGTTCGGGTAGAAGTAGTATCGCCCCCTACCAAATCTATATTGTAATTATCACAAGCGTGTTTGATTCCAGCATACAGCTCATCTATTGCTTCCAACGGAAAACGGTTGCTCAACCCCAAACTTACGGTAAATTGTTTTGGGGTACCATTCATAGCGGCAATATCAGATACATTGACGGCTACGGCTTTGTAACCCAGATGCTTGAGAGGAACATAGCTAAGATCGAAATGAATGCCCTCTACCAACATATCAGTAGACATCAGGGTGTAAGTATCGGCACCCGTATCTATGACTGCGGCATCGTCTCCTATGCCCAAAATACTCTCGGGATGCTTGGGAGTAAATTGCTGTTGAATACGGTGAATCAACCCAAACTCACCCAAATCCTTCAATTCAGTTCTTTGTTGCTCAGTTTTCTTTTGCATACTGCAAATTTAATAAATTTTATGGCGGATTTTTGAGGATGCCCTACCACCTTTATCAGGTTACAATTGTCTAATACCTGAAGTAGCCTGGTACAGTAAACAAATGATTTATATGGGATTTGTTTGTTTTTGCCAAGTATCGTGTTTTGAAAAACCATCGAATTAGAATTTTCGTACAAATAAAAGCGCAATTGCTAATATATTTTGTGCTAAAAATACATTATATTTATTTTATTAGTTAATAAACTAATCGGGTAGTTTGAAAACTACTTGTTTAGTTTTATATTTACACCTATTCAAAATTTTGCGCAAAAAACGATGAAAACAAAAGATCAAAAACAAATGAAGGAGCTTACAAAAGCTGAAGAGCAGGTCATGCAAGTGCTATGGAAACTCAAAAAGGCTTTTGTGAAAGATATTATCAAGCAACTTCCTCCAAAACCTGATGGCGGTAAATACGCCTACAATACGGTCTCGACAATTGTGAGAATTTTAGAAGATAAAAAATTTGTAGGGCACAAAGCCTACGGTAAAACGCACGAATATTTTCCTTTGGTGGATAAAAGCAATTACAGTAATTTTTATCTCAATAGTTTTATTGGAAGGTATTTTGGAGGATCGTTTGAGAAAATGGTATCCTTTTTTGTCAAACAAAACAATATTGACTTAGATAATTTTGAGGAATTGGCGAAGTATGCGGAAGAACATGAAGCAAGCAATCCTGAACAAAAAAGTCAATAACAAGTACTCATTAGCATTCACGAAATAATAAGTTTTCAATCAGGTTTTAGGTAAGATATTACTCTTGGATCAAGCAGGGAAACCAAAAGAGTAATGAATCTTTATTAGGGGTTAACCAACCAATGCAGGGTCATCATGCTTGGTAAATCAGGTGAATAAAACACTATATTCTATACTAACTTCGTATCCATGTTCAATTATCTCATAGAATCGTCGGTTTGTCTTTTCTTATTTTATTCAGTGTATTTCCTCTTTCTAAGACACGATACATTTTTTCAACGTAACCGTTTTTATTTGTTGGCCTCCTCTTTTTTGGCGGTCACCATTCCATTGCTTGAGTTTGAACTTACTCCGGCGGCTTCTGAAAAAACGATTGTGGTCACCTTGGAGAACATCTCAGTGGGAGCTACTCAGGTAGGCCAAACGCTGGATACAGTCACCAATGCTTTTAGTATAGGTACCATTTTATTGACAGTCTACCTGGTCATGATGTTCTTGATGATGCTTCGCTTTGGATGGCGCATGTTTCGGCTTGTTAGAATTATTCGACGTAGCGAGGTGAAGGTTCGAATGGACTATAAGCTTATTCACACTGAGGGCAAGCTTCCCACCTTTTCGTTTATGCGTTATTTGTTTTGGGACAATACCAAGGAATTGACGCCCAATGAGCGTACCAAAATTATCAACCATGAGCTGACCCATATTCGTGATTTACACAGCTGGGATGTGATGTACATGGAATTGATAAAAATCATCTTCTGGTTCAATCCAATCATTTATTTATATGACCGTTCGCTTAAATACCATCACGAATTTATTGCCGATGCAGCAGTACTCAAAGAAACTTCAGTGAAGGATTATGGGAAGTTGCTGGTGCAGTCATTATTCAAACAAATGGGTTTACAATTGACCCACAACTTTAACCAAATTGAAATCAAAAAGCGATTGGCAATGATGGAAAAGTTGCGTAGCCCTGGTTATAAGTTTTTGAAGATATTTCTGTTGTTTCCTTTGATGGCCATCATGTTATTTACTTTCTCTAATAGCACGCCCAAGGTGATTTCAATGGATCAAGGCGATGATAGTTATCGTTTTGCTGGAATAGAAGGGGGATTGGGCTTGTTTTACAAGCGTTTGTCCAAAGAGCTTCGCTATCCCATTGAGTCGCGACGCAAAGGCATTGAAGGGCGGGTATTTGTAAACTTTAAAATTAAGCCAGACGGATCGCTTACCCAATTTAAAATTCTAAAGGGTTTGGATGAGGCCTGTGACAAGGAGGCGATTAGAGCGATCAAGGCAGTAGATGTAAACTGGTTGCCTGCCAAAATGGATGGTGCCATCATTGGTCAAAAACTCACCATCCCAGTCATGTTTTCTTTGACTAAAACAAAGATTAAGAGCAATATACAATAGGTGATACCTAAAAGATAAATGTTATGGAATTCAAGAAAAACCCCCGAGTAGATATTCATCGTAAAAGTAATCTGTACTTCAATATTGGTTTGTTGATCGCGCTATCTTGGGTCACCTTGGCGTTTGAGTGGACTACTTATGACGATATGTCAAAGATTGATTTAGAGATCAACAAGGCCAATATCAATCAATTGGAACCAGTGAAAGTCACGACTAAGGTAATCGCACCTCCCCCGCCTCAACCCATTGAGGCTAATGTAGTTAAAAAGAAAAAAACATTGGCGGAAGAGATGGAGGAACTGGAATACGAGGTAGACATGACGGTTGATTTAGAGTTTCCTTAGTAACACGTTCGTAATAATTCCGTTTCATACGCTCTTCTTATCAGTAAGGCTATACGAGGGTAAGTAGTCAGTGATCACGAAAACCTGATATACAAGGACTGGCATCAGTTTCTGAACTGATGTCTGTAGATAACGAAATTTAAACCAGAAAATGAACTCGTTTTGATAAAAATGAAATACTTGGCTAGTCTTTGAATCTTTGTTCTAAAACGTCAAAAATAGACTCTATCAGTGCTTTTTTCAGTTATAAAGTCATTTTTACAAAATGAGCCAATTTACAAACTTGGCATCATTGTAGGATTTAAGTTCGGAAACTTAAACCAGTAAAAACCAGTTTTAAAACACACCCAATTCGCCTAAAAAATGGGTTGGGAAATACACTGATTTATAGGCTAATTTTACATCCCAGCTCTTCACTTAATGACATTGTACCGAAGGGAGACCAACGAAAATGCTACGTAAATCAACATTTTCCACTACATTGACGCTCTTTGGGTTTAAACTAACAGAAGCGCTGTCAAGAGTATTCTATTAAGAAACCCTTTAGAAACCAAGCCCTATAAAGTCAACAGACTTTATAGGGCTTGGTTATATCATTTGTATCTAAATCAAATCTCAATCACCAACTTACCAAATTGCTTGCCTTCGTGCATTTCATCAAATGCCGATACCACCTCGGCCAATGGGCGGGTAGAACTGATCATAGGCTCAATTTTATGTTCGCCTACAAATTTGATCATATCTGCAAATTCCTGGTCATTTCCCATCGTAGAACCCTTGATATTGGCTTGGGCAAACCAAAAATAAGGAAGTTTGACATTGACGGTAGTACCTGCAGTACCTCCGTATACTACCAGCGTTCCAGCACGATTGAGTGATTTTACTAATGCGGTAAATCCAGGGCCTCCACCACTATCTACAATGGTATCAAAATTACCCGCCGCTTGCTTTACCAAGCCTTTTTCCCATTTTTCGGTTTTGTAATTGGCGGTACCATCCGCACCTACCTCTTTCATTTTGGCAAGTTTTTCATCGCTCCCCGAAGTTACGAAGACTTTGCATCCCAATGCTTTGGCAAATTGAAACGCAAATTGAGACACTCCTCCTCCAATGCCTGTCACCAATACCTTGTGATCTTTGGTGGTTTCGGCCTTGGTAAATATTGCCCGGTAGGCAGTTAAACCAGCCAATGGCAACGCTGCGGCTTGCTGAGGAGTAAGGTGGGATGGTTTCTCGTGTAAACGGTGTACCGGAACGGCCAAGTACTCGGCCAAGGTGCCATCAGTAGGCATTCCAAGAATGGAGTAATTGAATGATTGGAAACGAGGGTCATCGCCCCAGTTTACATTAGGATTCATGATTACAGACTTGCCTACCCAGCTTTGGTCAGCATCATCGTGTACTTGCTCTACTACTCCGCAACCGTCTGATCCAAGTATAGAAGGATATTTGAGGCCTGGATACATGCCTATTCTACTCCATTGATCACGGTGATTTAAGGAAGCAGCCTGCATTTTTACCAATGCTTCGCCTGGTTTTAGTTCGGGTACAGCAACGGTTTGGACTTCTATTTTTTCGTTTTCTACCAGCACAAGGGCTTGCATATTTGCCATAATCTAATTGGTTAAATTGGGTTGTTACTATTATTTATAGACAAGGTTTATTTAAGTAACATATTCGCAATAACTGTCTAGTTTGTTCTGCTGCCTGAATTGCTGGGCTTCGTTACTTTTCTTGGCAATAGCCCTGCTATTCCCGCAAAACTTGTCCCGTAGGGATCTCTCAGGTAAGGAACTCTGAGACCCAACAAATCCAGGCATATGACCAAATCGGACACTTATTTTGAAATGTTACTAAGTGGTGAACTTCCACTCAAAATAAATCAATTTTGTCACCTGTCCGTAAGTTATCTTGTGAACTCCACAGCAGGTTGTGATGTTTAAAAACAAGGTATTAAAAAAACAATAATACTACTTAACAGGTGCTTAATAATATCTTAAATATGAACAAAGAAATCCAACGTATTCGTTTTTCATTCAAGATGGCTTACAATGGTACTCCTTGGCATGGCAACTCCTTGTTACATTTGGTCAAAGGGGTGGACTATCAACAAGCCAATCAGCGACCCATTCCTCATACTCATACCATTTGGGAAACAATTCAGCATATTTTGAATTGGCGAGAATTTGTGGTAAAAAAGCTTGAAGGGGATGAAATTTTTGACATTGAGCTCAATTCTCCTCAGGATTGGACCATCATCGAGACCCCCATCGAGGCCAAGTGGCAAAGTGTGCTATCTGAGTTAGTAGCCAATCAACAAGTAATTCTTGAAATTTTGGAAAGCTGGGAAGATGCCCAGTTAGAAGAACTGGTCCCTGGAAAAGACTATAATTTTTATACTTTGCTGCACGGAATCATTGAACACGATATTTATCATTCTGGGCAAATTGCACTGGTAAGAAAGGCCTTGTTGCAGGAAAAGGCGTAGGTTAATGTCGCTGAGTCAACAGAAGCAAACGAATGAATCCTAGGCAATGGTTGAAGCAGTGGATCGACTTCAATATTTGATTTCCTTCATTGCTCGCCATTCATTTTCTAAGAACAGCGCTTTACTTTGCTGAGGTAGCTCGTGAAGATCCAGGGGAAGTGTTTTGTTTTTTGTTTTCGCAAGCTTGGCAAATTCCTCTGAAGACCAAAGTATGGTATTCTATGTCAAACCCGTACATATCTTGCACCATTTCTTGGATATTTTGAATTCGAGGGTCACAGAATTCATAAATTTTTTGACATTCCATACATACCAAATGATCGTGTTGACGATAATGGTAGGCTTTTTCGTAGACTGAAAAATTGGCCCCAAAATGATGACGTTTTACCAATCCACACTCGATCAAAAGCTCTAAGGTATTGTATACTGTAGCTCGGCTCACTCGATAGTTCTTGTCTTTCATGTTCACAAAAAGTGAATAAGCATCAAAGTGTTCTATGTTGTAAATCTCTTCCAAAATGGCAAACCTTTCCTGCGTTTTGCGCATTTTTTTCTTTTCGAGAAACTCGGTAAATACTTTTTTGACTTCTTCTTGGTGTCTTGCCGGGGACGGAACCATTGCTTATGATGTGTTTGATATTTTGGGTAAAATTACAAAAATATTTTTATTTAGACTAATTCTTAATAAAACGAATTAAAATCCTTTTATCTAAACCAAAAAAGTTCAAAAAAAGTTTTATCTATAATAGTCAACCGAGCGTTAGTTAAAAAGACAGGTGTGATTATAACTATTGATTCAATCATCATATTAAAAGTACTGCACTTGTTAGTACACAGTGAATAAGAAAAGTAAAATTTATAAGTGAGCTATTTTGAGATCATTCACATATCCTGAAGTTGCTGAACTCTAATATCAAAAACTATGTTAGCACCTGAAATTATTAAAAAGCATAAATTACAGAATCGCCTCCATACCATCGTCCTTTTTGCAAGTATGATCGCGATTGTGGCATTACTGGGTTTTTTACTGGCAGGCAAGGTAGGGTTATCAGTGGCGGCTATTTTTGGGCTATTACTTATGTTTTTGGCCCCTCGAATCTCTCCTAAGCTCATCCTAAAGATGTATAAAGTACATCCAATTCTGCCCGAAAATGCTCCCAATCTACACCAAATGATTACCCTGTTGGCCCAGCGAGCCGACTTACCTGCGGTGCCTAAGTTGTATTACATTCCTGGAACGACAATGAATGCTTTTGCGGTTGGTGCTCCCAAAAGCGCCCACATTGCAATTACCGAAGGGGTATTAAAAAAATTAACTTCAAGAGAGTTAGCCGGAGTATTGGCCCATGAAGTGAGCCACGTGAGTAATAATGATATGCGTGTGATGAGCTTTGCCGATATTATGAGTCGCCTGACTAGTTTATTGGCCAATTTGGGTAAGTTGTTGCTACTAGTGAGTTTACCTCTGTATTTAATGGGTAGAATGCAGGTGCCTTGGATTGCAATATTGCTGCTTTTGTTTGCCCCTCGAATAGTAGGGTTGTTGCAGTTGGCGCTTTCTCGTACGCGAGAATTCAACGCCGATTTACATGCTGCTTTGTTAACCAATGATCCATTAGGGCTGGCCGAGGCATTGGAAAAGGTAGAATACTACAGTGGTAACTGGCTACACCAAATTATGCGCCCTGGTAGGGGAGGAGTAGAGCCTTCCATCTTTAGAAGTCACCCAGATACCAAAGAGCGGATTGCGCGACTACAGTCCATGGAGCAACCCCAACAACCATTCATGCATTTTTCGGATGGAGAAGCTCCAAGTTTGGTGCTCGAGCAATAGCCAAAACCTTGCTCCCTGAAACAATGAAAACCAACTACTTTCCGGCAAATACCTTCTTCAATTTGGTCACATCTTTGTCGTCTACTGTCAAGTGAACATCCCGCTGAGGAAAGGCAATGACAATGCCTGCTTCTCGGAAGAGCTTATCGATGGTAAAGCGTACATCGCTTTGCACAATTTCAATATCCCAAGTATTAGAAGTCCAGAAATTCAGCTCGAAGTTGAGGCTATTATCAGCAAAATCTTTGAATAAGACATAAGGCTTTTCGGGTTTGGGTACAATGTCTTCGTGGGCATAGGCTGCTTCAATGAGTTTTTCTTTCACCAGTTCTACATTAGAACCATAAGCTACTCCTACCGCAATTTGAAAGCGAGTAGTGACGCTGCGATTACTACTCCAGTTGATGACATTGTCGGACATAAATCGAGAATTGGGTACAATGATCTCAATGGAGTCTCGGGTTTCTACTGTAGAGGTACGTACCCCAATAGAAGTGACCCGTCCTACGGTGGAGTTCATTTCTACCATATCACCTACTTTTACCCTTCCTTCAAACAAAATAATCAAGCCTGAAATCAAGTCGTTGGCAATTTGCTGCAAACCAAAACCGATTCCTACAAACAAGGCGGCTGATCCTGCTAACAAAGCCGATCCAATATGCATCCGATTGAGCATAATAGAAATGGCAATGACATAAATGATGTACTTGGTAATTTGAAGAATGGCAAATTGTTTTCCGCGATCAATGGCTTTTACCTTAGACAAACGACGGGTGATGAGCCGCTGTAAAAACCAAATAAGTAGTCGGGCGCTGGCATAGATGATGATCAATACCAAGATGTCGGTCAAAATACGGCCCACGGTGAGGTTACTGCTTGGGATCAACTCGACATTCCAAAAATCTTTGGATTGGTCAATGATTCCCTCGGCTTTTTGGGCCACCTTTTTGGTAGTATCCTGGATAGCTTTAGTAGTATCTTGAAAAAGAAACAGTGTCATTTTAAAACAGGTGGAAGTGGAAATTGGTGAATGCTATTAATATGATGCCCTAAAAATAAAAAAGCCTGAAACAAAGTTCAGGCTTTTGTAAGAAAATATGCGAATGAGATAAAAAATATACGAGCGATATTTTAACCCCAATTATTTTTTGGCAATGGTATATCTTTTAGCTTCTGCTTTCGATAAAGTGATTTCCTTTTTGATTTCTGGTTTTACCTCGGCAGTTTTCTTCACTGAGGTAGTGGCCAAATAAGGAGCAATTACCAAAGCAACTACTGACATCAATTTCAAAAGAATGTTCAACGAAGGACCAGAGGTATCCTTGAATGGATCTCCCACTGTATCTCCTACTACTGCAGCTTTGTGTGGTTCAGAACCTTTGTAGAAGGTTTGATCTTTTCCTTGTACTTTGATTTTTACGCCTTCTTCAAACATTTTCTTGGCGTTGTCCCAAGCACCTCCTGCATTAGACTGGAAAATAGCCATCAATACTCCGGCTACAGTTACCCCAGCCAACAAACCACCTAGCATTTGAGGATCCTGACCAGCAGCCTTGGCTCCAAAACCAATGACGATAGGAGCAAAGATTGCAACTACCCCAGGCAATACCATTTGGCGAATAGACGATTGCGTAGAGATGGCCACACATTTATCGTACTCAGCGATACCATCAGCTTTCTCAAAAGTCTCACGATCCTTAGGATCCCAATCCTTCATTTCTTTGCCTTCGTTTTTACGCATTACATTAAGAGCCGCCTTCAACGCTGGAATCTCAGCAAATTGACGACGAACTTCTTCAATCATTGACATGGCTGCTTTACCTACTGCTTGCATGGCCATAGCCGAGAACAAGAAAGGCAACATACCACCAATAAACAGGCCGGCCATTACATCGGGGCGAGATACATCAATGATACCAATACCAGCGGTTACTTTAAACGCACTAAACAAAGCCAAGGCAGTCAAAGCGGCTGAACCAATGGCAAAACCTTTTCCGATGGCGGCAGTGGTGTTTCCAACAGCATCCAACTTATCTGTTCTTTGACGCACTTCTTTAGGCAATTCACTCATTTCGGCAATACCACCTGCATTATCCGAGATAGGACCGTAAGCATCTACTGCCAACTGGATACCAGTGTTGGCCAACATACCTACTGCTGCGATGGCGATACCATAAAGGTTGGCCAATTGATAAGCACCAATTACTGCAGCTGCAATGATAATAATCGGAATAGCCGTAGAATACATTCCTACTCCCAAACCAGCAATAATGTTGGTGGCAGATCCAGTAGAAGACTGTTGTACAATTGATTTTACTGGACGAGTACCAGTACCAGTATAATATTCGGTAATCAAACCAATCAACAGACCTGCTACTGCACCAATGATGGTTGCAAAAAATACATTCAATGAAGTATACTCAAACTTATTAGCGCCTAAGCCTACACTCCAGGATTCGGGCAATACATTGGTAATCAAAAAGAAAGAAAGGACAATTAAAATTCCAGTAGAGCCAAACTCACCAATATTCAAAGCGCGTTGAGGGTTACCACCTTCTTTTACCTGTACCATAAAAGTACCAATGATAGAAGTAACAATACCCAAAGCCGCCAACATCAATGGCAATAACACCGCAGACAAACCACCCATACTATCAGCAAAACCAGTAGGGCTAATGAATGCAACTCCAAGTACCATCGTACCTATAATAGAACCAATATAAGATTCAAACAAGTCAGCACCCATACCTGCAACATCTCCTACATTGTCTCCTACGTTATCTGCAATGGTTGCTGGGTTCAAAGGGTGATCTTCAGGAATACCCGCTTCTACTTTACCTACCAAGTCAGCTCCTACATCAGCCGCCTTGGTGTAAATACCACCAGCTACCCGAGCAAACAAAGCAATAGAAGAAGCCCCAAAAGAAAAACCAGTCAACACATTCAATACTACACGCAAAACATCACTTTTGTTAGAGGCTGCACCTACATCCCAAACAAAGAAATATGTAGAGAATAAGGTTCCTAAACCTAACAAGGCTAAACCAACTACGCCAAGTCCCATTACAGAACCACCCGTAAAAGCAATCTTAAGCGCGTGACTCAAACCAGTACGAGCCGCATTGGTAGTACGTACGTTTGCCTTAGTAGCTACTCGCATTCCAATAAATCCAGCCATAGCTGAACAAACTGCTCCTATAATAAATGAAAGTGCAATGAGGGGAGAACTGTCGGCTGGGGCAGTCAGGCCTAAAATGATGGCCACGCCTATCACAAAAATTCCAAGCACTTTATATTCGGCTTTGAGGAAAGCCATGGCTCCGTTAGCAATGTTCTCGGCAATGCGTTTCATTTTGTCGGAACCAATGTCTTGCTTTGTTACCCAAGCAGACCTAATAAATGTAAATAACAACGCCACGAGTCCAATTGCGGGGATGGCAAAGATGATGTATTCGGGTTTCATTGAAAATATTTTTTATTTTTCAGATGTTACTATATAAACAGCATTGAAGGCGCAAAGATAGAACAGTAATTCAAAAAATGGTATTCCGACATACTAAAATTATATTTCTTGCGTAGTTAATCGATTGGTTAAACAGTTTTTTTTCATTATATTATCTTGGTTTTGAACAACCGAACCACATATTCAAATCATCCCCAAAAAATTCCCCTTCCTATTTTTCCAATTATTTATTTTTTACTAATTAAAATTTACTTATTTCTGTAGTTTGTTAGATAAGTGCAATTTTGTGCTTTGGTTTTAACTACTTGTTTTGGGGTAATATAAGAAGTGGTAGGTCTTCTGTGATTCTGGTTGTTTTGTCGTTTTTAAAGGTATGTTCATCGAATAATTGTGACTGTTCAAGGGTAATTGCCGTTTGCCAAAGTGAACTGATTTACACTGTGTGTTATTGTTAAATAGTTGAATTATACAATTTTGTTAGATATGAGCACACAAATTCATAAGCTTGAAGTATACAGTTTCGGAAATATTTTTTGTAAATTAACAAAATACCATTTGATTCAATTTTTTACCTAAACTTCAAAAAATGATGAATAAGAAAACTTCAATTATTCTGGTTTTATTAATTGCTTTTTTTGCGGGCAATGTAATGGCTCAGGGTCGTAAAGGCCGCAAAATGAAAAACAAGTCGCCAGAAGAAAGAGCGGAAATCAAGACCACACGTATGGTGAAGCCGCTGAAACTAACGGCTGACCAACAAACCAAAATCAAAGAAATCAATTTGACGGCTGAAAATGCGTTGGCCACTGTAAGAGCGGACAAAAAGTCTGGTAAAATTACCAAGGAAGACGCCAAAGCCAAGCGCAAAGAAATCAACAAGACCCGTCGTCAAGGCATCAAGTCTAATCTGGATGCCGACCAAAAGAAAAAGTACCGAAAGTGGAAGAAAAATCGCAAAAAGAGAAAAAGAGCACGTCGAGCAAAACGCAAAGGTAAGAATGATACCGATGATGATACTGACGACGATGTAGATGATGATGGAAAATAATTAAGTCATTGGTTATATTTATTCATGCATAGGGCTGCTTTGTAACAACAAGGCGGCCCTTTTATTAAGGAACATGTTCAAAATAAGTATCCGATTTTGGTAAAACTGGTTAAAGCTAGACGAGGCACTTTTTGCGGGCGTAGCCATAGCTACGGCCAAGAAAAGTAACAAAGTATAGCAAGGAGCAGTGAAGCGAAAACAGTCAGTTATTGCGAACACGTTCCTAAATCATATTTTTTTCAACCTCCGGTTAAACCTTATTACATGAGGTTTGTCTACCTTGGACACATTAATTATTAATCACTAAAAATTAAATTAAATATCATGACTAAGAAGTCTTTTATTACCCTGCTGATGTTGCTTACCATATTGGGAGCAGATGCCTTTGCTCAGAGACGAGGCAAAGGAAAGTTGAAAGGCAAAAATGCAGAGCAACGTGCCGAAATTAAGACCAAACGCTTGATAAAGCCCTTGACGCTCAGCGAAGATCAAGTGACTAAGATAAAGGAGAGTCACTTGAGGGCTGAAAACGAAATGGCTAAAGTACGGACTGATCGACAAGCGGGAAGTCTTACCAAAAATCAAGTTGAAGAAAGACGTCTTGCAATTAATAAGGCACGTCATGCGGCTATCCGAGGAGCGTTGAATACCCAACAAAAGTACAAGTACCGCCGATGGAGAATCCGCAGAATGTCGCCTAAGAAAAGGGCACGGATAAAAACCCGACGCTTGGTGGCCCCCTTGAATCTAAGAGCAGGACAAAAGCCAAAGGTAAAAGCAGTGCACCTAAAAGCCGAAAGACAATTGAACAAGGTACGGGCCAGCCGACGATCAAATCAAGTGACTAAAGAAGCAGCCAAAACCCAACGTAAGGCCATTCGTAAGGCGCGTCGTCAAGGATTGAAAGCTATTTTCAATGCAAGCCAGAAGGCCAAGTACAAAGCCTGGAGAAAAAAACGAGACGAGAGACGTAAGGCAGGAGAAGATGTTGACGATGACATCACCGACGAAGAACTGGACAATGACGCCACTGGCGAAGACGATGCTGATGATGAATAAATAACATCAAGTATTGAATAAAAAAATCCCTGATTTAAATCGTTTAAATCAGGGATTTTTTGTTTTCATACCTCCCAAATAAAAAGGTGATTCCTGATGGTGTGAAGTTTCCTATGGTTTTGTTGAAGTGAGTGAGTGTGTACCAGACTTGAGTCAGGTCTATGTAAAAAGTCTCCAGTGATCCTTGGCATTGGTGCTCGTTTTTAACATTGAAATTATAAATGCGATGATAGCATTCTACGTTTCCAGAGTTATCAAATATTACTATTGTATACCTTTTAGTGTGTTGATTAACAGTATGTTATGTCTTATTTGTACACTTTTTCGTTTGTATCCATCTATAGGGTGTTCATCTAAAGTATACTCCTCATGTATCATTTTTGTACTATTATTTGATATGGAGATTGGTAAAAAATAGCTCAATTTTGCCACTCGGTAAAACGAAATATAAAGTAAGCATTCTTTGACTCAGAATGGTGACGCGTGGCCACGGTTTTAACGATTCTTTATAGGGCAAGTGTTTTGAGCACTTCCTGGGTTTGAATCAAAAAAGCCGAAAACGAGTAAGGGAATGATATCCTTTAGATAGTTCTACCAATTAATTACACTTATTTATTCACCATTATTTTTATTTTTAGTAATGTTAAAATACAATTCAATTATCCTATTAGCTTTGTTATTAAATCTAATTGCCTGCAAACAAGAAGAAGTAAATCCAGTAACACCTGCCACTACTGCAGAAGAAGTAACTGATGGTACAATGAGCTATGTGTATCGAGACGTAACCTATTCGTCGGAAGCTTGGAATAAAAAATTCAAGGAGGTAGCAGCAAAAGCTTATATCATTCAAGAAGAAAATGTAGCCTATGTTTTTGATACGGAGAAAGAAGCCGAGGATTTTGACCAACAATTCACTCGTAATCAAAGATTGGGTGGCATTCCCTGGGCAGTAGGTGGGGCATTGGCTGGTTGGAACGTGTCACCGAGTGTGTCCAGCAAGGCACTCAATGGTTATTTTCAATTCAAAATTCGCTTTTACGAGCACGTAGGATACAAAGGCGCTTGGATTCAATACCGTCGTCGCGGAGTATTAGAGCGTACTTGGTCGGGTGGATATCGTAGCAACTCTTTTGGCATCAACTTGCCATCACACTGGCGCAATAGAGTATCTAGCATTGTGATAGACGAAATTGTGTACCCAACTCGAAAAGTGACCGTAAATAGTGGGATTCCAGGATGGGGATATTCTGATTCTCGTCAAGGTAGACTTAAGTTTTACTACTGCAAAACTTGTTCAGATGCCAAAAGAGACAGCCAACGCCGTTACATTTATGGCTCTTCTGAGGGGCGCCATGTAGCTTACCCTGATTTACATAAATGGAGAGGTGGTTTAGGCTTTATTGGTGGTATCTTTGGAGTACACTGGAACGATAAAATCAATGTAGTGAGAATTTCAGCCTTCCAATAGTAGCCAGGTTTTCTCCTTACCCGATGATATACAATACTTTGGGTAAAAAAATACCCCTTATATGACTTGATTCATATGAGGGGTATTATGATAAAAAGGCTTGACTAAATTACAAACTAGGACAAGGCAGTCCACCACTTTTCTTCTGTCTTACGCCCCACTTTTCCTTGTTTACAAAATTGATTCGGAGCGAAATTTCATGTACTCCTGAGGTGGCCCCATTGGTAAGTTTAGAGACGGTAAAATCATAGCTGTATCCCAAAGAAAAGTTTTTGAGGCGAACACCAGCCATTGCAATCAGCGCTTCATTGTTAGAAACCAACTGATCTATTTTTTTGATGGGCAAGCCACGGTAGAATGCTCCTATAGTAAATGGTGAATAAGTCCAGTAAAGTCCTACATCTAACTGATCAAATCCTCCTTGGTGTTTATAGAGAAAAGTAGGAGTGATACTCATTTCTTTGTATCCTGGTCGGTATTTGTCCCGCCAATCGTCCGATTCACCCAAAGGAATTTTGACCCCTGCCTGTAAAGTATAGCGAATAGGAAGCCTGGATTCTCCATTGACATCTGGTAAGAAACTTTGGTTGGGACGGGTAAGGTTATGGGCCGAAAAACCTATCCAGAAAGATTCATCATACAACAAAGCACCCGCGGCTACATTGGCATAATTTACTCCATTTACCTGAGCTGCCGGGTCGATACTGGCCCCATTGACCAATCCATTGTCGTTGTCAAACTGATCCCCAAACGCCAATCCTGAGAGATTACTCCTTAATATATAGGATCCTTGCAACCCCATTCGGAGCATGCTAGGCATTTGTGCACCAAACAACCACCATTCTCCCAAATCCATTTCATAAGCATATTGTAGACCAATGTCTTGAGTAGTGGCTCCACCATTACTAATTTGATCATAAGTATAAATAAGGCCTATCCCACTATTGAATTCCTCGAAGTAATGGTCAAAAGAGCCCGAATAAGTATTGAAAGAAGCCTCCAAACCATTCCACTGGCGTCGATAGTTGAGTACCAGGCGTGAGGTGTGATCGGAGCCCGCAAACGCCGGATTGATGTAAAGAGGAGCGGCATAGTATTGTGAGAATTGGACATCTTGCGCGTTGGCTTCACCCAACGCAAGCAACACCATGATGAATATTGTACACCTTTTTAACATAAGAATTGATTATTTTTGATTATCTAACTGATGTTCAGTATTTCCCAAAGACGCCTGTTTTTAAGGTCAAACCGAGCGTTTGGTGTGTTTTGGTTTTTCATTACTTGTTTTGTGTTTGACAACACATAATCAGAAAAGACCTGATTGATGAATTTTAAACAAGCTTCAATAACAAACATAAAACAATTTAACAACGAAATGTGATTGAGTTAATAAATAAACTCTATTTCTTTGAAATTGTATGCCCGAATGCCGTCTTTGCTTTCTACTTCTAGCCTTCCAAATTGATCCAAGCCCACAATTTTACCTTCAAATAAAACGTCAGTTTTGAAGGTATATTTCTCTTGCCACCTAAATAAACGCTCGATGTATTCTTTTTTTAGCGTTTCCAGTTGATTTTGGCGTAGTCTCAGGTACACTTCATCCAAGCTTTTCAACAACTTAGGTAACAATGCTTCTAGGTGATGGTGCATACCCGTGAGTAGTTTTAACGAGGAGGCTCGAGGAGCTGCTTTGAAATGTTGCTGATTGATGTTCAAGCCCATACCTACTATAGTATAGTCAATGTGCTTTCCTTTGAGCATGTTTTCAATGAGAATTCCCCCTAATTTATAGTGGTCACAAAGAATATCATTGGGCCATTTTATTTTGAGGGCGTCTCCCAAATATTCATGTAAAAAATTGTATATACCTAACGAAATGGCTACATTTATATAAAATTGGTCACTGACTTTTAAAAAAGTTGGACGTAATATAACCGATAAGGTAAGATTTTGATAAGGCTCCGATTCCCAACTATTCCCCATTTGCCCACGCCCCGCAGTTTGCTCTGTTGTAATAATTACGGTTCCCTCAATTACCCTTTCTTTTGCTGCCAAATTGCGAGCGTAAGTATTGGTAGAGTGACAAGTTGGCAGATGTATGACAGGTTTGCCTATGATTAATGTATCTAGTATAAGGTTATGCAAATATTTTTTGTAATTTTAGGGCAAAATTAACTATAAAGCATGAAAATAACTAAAGTACAGCTTAGTTCTAAGGAATTGAGCAAAATTGTTGTAGAAGGGATGTTGGAAAAGAAGGCGATTGATGTGGTGGTACTTGATTTGAAAGAAATTAAACAATCAATCGCAGATTACTTTGTTATATGCTCGGGAAACACTGTAAATCAAGTAGATGCAATCAGTGATTCCATAGAAGAAATGGTTTATAAGCATACTCAGGAGAATCCTTGGCATAAAGAAGGTAAAGATAACAAGGAATGGATTTTGATGGACTACGTCAATGTGGTGGCACACGTCTTCCGAAAAGACCGGCGTGATTTCTACGCACTCGAAGATTTATGGGGGGATGCCGTTGTTACAGAAATTAACCCCGACGATGATCCAAACAATATTTATAATTATTAAGTTAGTTATTATCCAATTAATGAGGATATAGATAAAGATGAGTAAGAATAACAATCAAAAAAAGAAAGCTCCCAATAATAAGGCACCGCAGCGATCAGGCTACCAGTTTTGGTTAATAACGGTACTCATTATTTTGATTGCAGGAATTGCTTATTTCAGCAAGAGTAGCTCCGCTGTGAAAATCACTCAACTACAGTTTGATAACATACTGCGAGATGGTGATGTAGCAAAAGTCGTAGTGATAAATAAAGAAACCGTAGAGGTAACCATTAAAAAAGATTCTTTGAAGAAGTACAACAACCTGTTGAAAGATCAAAGAATGCCCCTTGGTTCCAATCGTGGTCCTCACTTCGAATTTAGTATTTTGGATCCCAAAGATTTCGTAGAACGGTTTGACGCGGTTCAAGACGAAATGATTAAAAATAAGAAAATTACCGAAAGCGAGAAAATTGGTTACGTACCAGAGCAAAAGTCAGACTTTACTGGTTTGATTTTTAATTGGGGTATCTTGTTTTTAATGCTGTTTGGTTTGTGGTTCTTGATGCGCCGGATGACTGGAGGTGGTGGTCCTGGAGGACAAATCTTTAATATTGGTAAGTCAAGAGCAGCCTTGTTCGATGCTGAAAACCGAGTGAAAATCACCTTTGGTGATGTAGCTGGTTTGGATGAAGCCAAAGAAGAGGTAAAGGAAATTGTTGAATTTTTGAAGCACCCTTCTAAATATACAAGTTTGGGTGGTAAAATACCCAAAGGTGCCTTGTTGGTAGGTTCTCCTGGTACTGGTAAAACACTGTTAGCCAAAGCTGTAGCAGGCGAGGCGGGTGTCCCTTTCTTTAGTTTATCTGGCTCCGATTTCGTAGAGATGTTTGTAGGGGTAGGAGCGGCTCGAGTACGTGATTTGTTCAAACAAGCCAAAGAAAAAGCGCCCTGTATTGTATTTATTGATGAAATCGATGCCATTGGTCGTTCTCGAGGTAGAGGCCAAATGCCAGGTTCAAACGATGAACGTGAAAATACATTGAACTCTCTCTTGGTAGAGATGGATGGTTTTTCTACTGATTCAGGAGTCATCATTTTGGCCGCAACCAACCGCCCTGATGTGTTGGATTCGGCTTTGATGCGCCCAGGACGTTTTGATCGTCAGGTGTCTATTGACAAACCAGATATTATTGGTAGAGAGGCAATATTCAAAGTACATCTTAAGCCGTTGAAGTTGGCGAACGATGTAGATTCAAAAAAACTGGCGGCTCAAACTCCTGGTTTTGCAGGGGCTGAAATTGCCAACGTTTGTAACGAAAGTGCTTTGATTGCCGCTCGTAAAGATAAGAAATCGGTAGATATGCAAGATTTCCAAGATGCGATTGATCGTGTGATTGGAGGGCTTGAAAAGAAAAATAAATTGATTTCTCCAAGTGAGAAAAAGATTGTGGCTTACCACGAAGCAGGTCACGCAGTGTCGGGCTGGTTCTTAGAGCATGCCGATCCTTTGGTAAAGGTAAGTATTGTACCTCGAGGAATTGCGGCTTTGGGTTATGCCCAGTATTTACCCCGTGAGCAATTTTTGCACACCAAAGAGCAATTGATGGACGAAATGTGTATGACTCTAGGAGGTAGAGCTGCTGAAGACATTGTTTTTGGCCGAGTTTCTACGGGAGCCTTGAGCGATCTAGAGCGCATCACCAAAATGGCTTATGGTATTGTAACGATGTATGGAATGAATGATAAGATCGGAAATGTATCTTTTTATGATTCCAAGTCAACATCAGATTATTCTTTTACCAAACCATATTCTGATGCTACTGCTACTACCATCGATGAAGAGGTCAGAAACCTCATTGCGGAGTGTTATGACCGAACCAAAGACTTGTTGACTGATAAGCGAGAAGAACTCGAAACCATTGCCCAAGAGTTGTTATCAAAGGAAATTATATTCCAAGGAGATTTGGAGCGTTTGATTGGCAAGCGTCCTTTTGACAATGACACTTCTTATCAGGCATTTACCAAGCACGTAAATGGTCAACATGATAAGGATGACAAAGAGGAAGAGAAAATTGTGAATTCAGCCATTCAAGACAAAGGCAATGACGAAAATGGCGATAATTCTGATACTGAAAATAAATAACTAGAATCAACTTGAGTGCTCGAGAAAATATCTTAAGTCGTATTAAGCAAGCACTAGAAACCCCTACCGAAAATCCGATGCCCAAACCGGATTTTTCGGTAGGGGTTTATGCTAAATCAGAAGAGGAGTATCCAGACGTTATTTTTGCGGAAAACTTCAAGAAAAATAATGGAGACTTTTATTACTGTGAAAGCCCCGAGGCGTTTGTGAATGAATTGAGACGATTGTTAGGTCGTCGTGATGAAGAAAATATCTACATCTGGGATCGGTATTTGCAAAAATTAATAGAAAAAGGAGGTGTCAAGTTTTTGTATGACGATACCGATTTTCTCCGAGCAGAAATAGGTGTTACCAAGTGTGAAGCTTTGGTGGCCAGAACTGGCAGCGTACTTATTTCGTCTCGCCAAACCGGAGGCCGCCGTCTTTCAATTTATCCTCCGGTAAATATTGTTGTAGCTTTTGCTTCTCAGTTGGTATACAACGTTCAAGAGGGGTTGGCTTTGATACGAGGTAAATACAAGGATGAGGAGGTTTTTCCTTCTATGATAAGCTTGGTGACTGGCCCCAGCCGTACGGCAGACATTGAAAAAACATTGGTATTGGGTGCGCACGGCCCGAAAGAAATAATCTTATTTTTTATTGATGACAATCTTACCTCGTGATTTTGAGTTAGAGCCGGGAAAGAAAATATTTTTTGCTTCTGATTTTCATTTGGGAACCCCTTCATACGAAAAAAGCCGGATACGGGAAGACTTGATTGTCAAATGGTTTCGTTCGATTCAGGCTGAGGCCCAAGCGGTCTTTTTAGTAGGCGATATATTTGATTTTTGGTTTGAATACAAAAGAGCCATTCCCAAGGGATTTGTGCGGTTTCAAGGGGTGGTGGCTGAGTTTACTGATCGAGGCATTCCAGTAGTTTTTTTTACTGGAAACCACGATTTATGGATGTTTGATTACTTTACCCAGGAGCTCGGCGTAGAGGTTTTCCATCGCCCTCAGGTTTGGAATATCAATCAAAAAAAAATTTATGTAGGGCATGGTGATGGTTTGGGACCAGGAGATCATACCTATAAGATGCTCAAGAAGGTTTTTACCAATAAATTGGCTCAATGGATGTTTGCTCGGTTACACCCTAACTTAGGAATAGGTTTTGCGAGCCTGTGGTCACGCAAAAGCCGAGCTAAAAACATGAAAAAAGACGATCGGTTTTTTGGGCAAGAAGAGTGGTTATGGCAATATACCCAAGAAGTAGAAGCCAATACCCACCACGATTATTATGTTTTTGGGCATCGTCATTTACCATTAGATCTGGAAGTAGGTACCAAGAGCCGTTACATCAACCTGGGTGAGTGGTTGCATTACCAAACTTATGCTTGTTTTGATGGGAACGAAGTTTCTTTGCGGGCTTTTGAGAAAGCGCTACCTGCCATACATTTGGAGCAACTAAAAAACTAATCTGATGCATTGGTTGAGCATACAAATACACAATCACTATTTTTTGAGGCAAATATACCTATGCTGGATAATTGGGTTATTTCCAGCTGTTGTCTGGGCTCAATCCAATTATACACTTGAAAAAAGCATTCCTCTCAAGTCGGTGACTGCCGCGGCGCTTGATCAGAAAAAGCACCTGTATTTGGCCGATGGTGAGGGAAACATTGTACAATATGATTCGTTGGGCAAGCGTTTGTTGGTCTTTTCGCCCGATAAAATAGGAGCCGTTACTGCCCTGGCCGCTTCGCAAACCATGCGTTTGTTTGTGTTTTATCGAGATTTTCAAGAATATGTCATACTGAATCGTTTTTTGGATCAAACCAGCCGGCAAAAATTTGATCTAGAAGATGTAGGGTTTGTACGGTTGGCCACTTTAGCCAGTGACAACAACCTGTGGATGTTTGATGAAAATGACCTGAGTATCAAAAAATACAATCCTCAGCTAAATAAAGTGATTGCAAAGGTGGCATTGGACTTGATGTTGGGCAACCAACCACATGAAGTCATTTATTTAAAAGAATACCAAAACCTGTTGTATTTGGTAGACAAAAATTCGGGTATTTGGGTATTCGACAACCTGGGAAACTTCAAGAAAAAGCTCAACTACAAAGGCGTTCAATGGTTTACGGTGGTAGGGCGATTTATGTACATTATACAGGAAAAAAGAATAAAAAAGCTGAGTTTGTACGAAGATGCTCAACCCGAAGAAATTGTGAAGATTGATGGAAAAGCGGCCACGATAGATGATAAAAATACTTTCCTTTTGGTAACCAAAACCCGGTTGTATCAAATATCAAGTACGCATTTTCGAATCTATAGAAGCATAAAGTAAAAGTGATATTGATGGGCATAAAAAAAGGAGACGAGCTCCTTTGGTATTCAGGTTGATATTTTATACAACATAAACTACTCTCCACCCCCATTTCCTTCGCCCCGATTTCCACGTTGCCTCCTGCGATTCATTCTTCTTTTACGACGAGCAGCTTCCATCTTTTTAAACTTTTTCCATTGGGTTTTATTCAATACTTTTTTTACCCCTTTTTGATACTTGATACGAATATCCATCATTTCTTCCCGCATCATTTGACGATCATCGGCATATTCTTGACGGGCTGCCCCCATTTTTTTCCACATTTTCCGGTTCAACGCCTTCAATTTGGTTACTTGTGTACCCTCCAGATCAAGCGAATCTTTCATGCGAGCCATCATTTTGTCCAGGCGAGCTTCACGTTGTTCGGGAGTCAGGTTACCCCGACGGCGACGGCGTCTAGGTTCTTCCTGGGCCAATAAATCATTGGCAAAGAATACCCCCAATAAAAGGAGTAAGGTTAATTTAAGGAGGTTACGGTTCATAATATTTTGTTTTTGGAGTTTCAGTACAAAACGATTAGACCTTCAGTAGGTTTATTTTATTCCCTAAGTAAAACGAAAAAAATAAAGTAATCCAGATTTGGTGTGATATCTAGTTACTAGATGATGAAAAAAATCTTTGCCCTTTTAGCTTAACCAAAGAAGCTAAGGAACTATTTTTTGAAGAAGTATAGCAGCGAGAGATGAGCCAAATGGATTAGGTTATTGATGTAGTTTTACAAACAAGAGGTTTTTTGAAAAAAACTTATTATTTAATTTTTACGGGTAACCCAGATACCATCAGTGTCGCATATTGGGCCTTTTGAGCAATGTACTGGTTCATCCAACCTTGCAAATCAGTGAATTTTCGACCCGCTTTAGTTTCGGCGTGCAACCCCATTCCAATTTCATTACTAATGATGATCAAGGTGAAATCTTGAGTAATCAAGTGGTCAAATTCAGCCTTGGCTGCCTCTAGAGTTTGATCCACATTGTACTCATAATCACTAAAAAAATTGGTGAGCCATAGGGTCACACAATCCATCACTACCACTCGTTGGCTCAAGTCAAGTTGACTAATGTGTTTTTCTTCTTCAATATTGGTCCACCGTTCGTCACGATCAGCTTGATGGCGTTCGATGCGTTTTTTGTGGTCATCATCCCAAACTCGGGACGTAGCCAAATACACTGGAGTGTTGCTCAGCTCTAGGGCTAGATTTTGGGCATAACCGCTTTTGCCTGACCGTTGCCCACCTGAAATGTAATGAATGGTAGCTGCCATATTTCACTTAAATTTTCTTTGGAGATTTTTTGAAACCGTATGGACAATGTCTACAGCCACTTTTGCAACAATGGCCCCTTTCTTTGTGATACTTTTCGGTAAATACATACAAGCCATTCTCGATGTAGTAATCTACATTTTCGACCAAGTTCCTCTTCATGTCTTTATTTTATAATTGAATTGAGTAAGTAAGATTAGTTTTGAGTGGGAGAGAGTTTTTGGTAATACACCAATGTATGATCAGGCAATAAATCGGGATGAAGTACCTTGATCATATCGGCCAGTACCCAATCGGGATGTACCACACTATTGTTAAAAAACACATTGACTCCTTGAGCAGTGGTCTTTTTGTTATTGTTGTATACTTGCTGTTTTTTGAAAGCATCAAAATCGGCAAAGCGAGCATCCAGCGCTTCAAGGTCTTGGAGAGTTTTGGATAAACCACTTACCATCCAAAAGTCAGCTTTCAGCGCCTTGCCATAGACCGCTTCGAAATCCAACGGCATAGATCCTACCCCTTGTTCGTTTTTCCAATAATAGTCGGCTCCGGCATCTCGTAAGTATTGTCCTACAAAGCTTCCGCCCCGAGGCATATACCAAGTGTTTTTGAAAGGGAGTCCAACTACTACTTTGGGTTTTTTAGTTACCCTTTGGGCCAGCGATACCAACTTCTGATATGCTTTTTCAATCTGATGAAAACGATCATTGGCTTCTTTTTCTAAATTATAGAATACGGCCACAAACTTAAGCCATTCGGCCCGACCCAGAGGAGTGGTCTCGAGCCATTCAGAATTAATGACCAGGGGAACACCCGCCTGGATAAGAGGTTGGTATTTTTTATAAGCGTTGGAAGCCATACCACTGGCCATCACCATATCTGGCTGAGCCGCCAGAATGGTTTCAGGGTTGATGTCCATCCCAGTACCAGCTACTACCAATTGTTTTTTTTGATGTTTGGCAATCAAAGTAGGATTGGTCAAATACTGAGGGGCCGATACGCCTTGTATCGAGTTGATTTGACCCAACTGCTGGATAAATGCTACGTGCGTATGCGACAAGGTAATGACCTTGCGGACGGGAATCTCAATGATTTCGTTTTTCTTGAAGCCTTTTGGAGCCGGAGTACCACGTTGTACCAAAACATACCGCAAACCATCGTCGTTATTTTCGAAAGGTTTGAGCAGTTTTACCACCTTGTAGTTTTTGTGGTATTCCACCTGAAAGTTACGGGCGTGCGTGACCTTGATTTGGTGTTGAAAGTAATTTTGAGTATTCCGTTTACTGGAGTCAGTATTTTCATTTTGGTGGTCATCATTATTTGGGCTTTTACACCCTATAAATGATGCCATGAGGCAACTTGCCCATACGAGGTACAAGCGCCTTGTCAAGCGATTTGTTTGTATCATAAATAAGCCTTTTCTCCCGAAAGTACTGTGATTAAAGCAAATAATAAGGCAGGTCTTCTGACTTCCCTCATTTGATACCCCTTCCCGTTTTATGAGATAAAACAGTGAGTTTTATTGTATCAAACTGATCAGCGAGGGTTACAGCAGCGGGGACTGTCCAGGATTTGCACCTGATTCCCTATTAAGAAATGACATTTTTCACCTTAATGATGCAAAGTAAACAGGAAAATTCAATGATGTCAAATGAAGTATTTGAAATGCAGCTAAAAAGATGAAAAACCCTTGCAAGAATATCACTAATGGATTGCAACTTTATGTGGATTTGATTACTTTTATAAAAGCTTATGTAAAATTCCTGCCATAAATAATTAAAGCTCAACACAAGCTTATTTTAAGCTATTATACTACACTTCTATAAAGTTTTTAATCCACAAATTTATTTACTTTTTTAAATCACAATATTTAGACTTGATTAAGCCCTACTTTGTGAATATTAAAGGCATTTGCTCGTTTCAATAGAGTGAGCTTTGGTATTTTCATAAAATAGTGATTCGCATCATAATTGTTGTGCTTATTGCTTGATATTGCTAATAAAATACCGGTTTATTTATGATAATACGAATTATGGGTAACCTGAGATGATTAGTTTTAAACGATGTCTTTTGCTTACTGTTCAATTTTCTGGGCAGTACTATTTGTACGAGGGTTATTACTCCAATAAGAAAATTTTAATATAAAGTGAGCGCTCATTATAAGATAAATTTACAAGGCATACTGTACGAGTTGTTATATCAAGGAAAATGTACACTAACAAGGCCTTTAATAATCATTATTTTATGTTGTTGGCAAGTGATATTATACGCACAACAACCAGACACTACGAATACTAACTGGCAGCTGCAAGTACGTGAGGATATGTTAAACCTGAAGTCGGTAGGACTCAAGAAAAAAGAGGTTTACTCTACTTCCAGAAGACTAGAGCAAGTTTTTAATGCTCCTTTATCTGCTACAGTTATCACTAGAAAAATGCTGGAGCAAACAGGGGTGGTTAATATTGCAGAAGCTTTGAGATTAGTGCCAGGAATGTTGGTACATCAAAAAACCAACGGAAACTATGAAGTAAACATTCGCCACAGTTTTTCGGTTTCTAGTGGACGAGTACAAGATCTTAAAAATCAGCAGTTATTGGTATTGATAGATCATATGCCTTAATACGAGTTTTTATACGGAGGTGTGTTTTGGGAAGCATTGCCAGTTGATATTCTTGATATAGATCGCATAGAAGTTGTACGTACTCCTTCGGTGGTCTTTTTTGGCAGTGTAGCCATTACAGGTGTAATTCACATATTTACGCAGCAACCTCAAGATGGAGATTTAAAAGTATCGTTTGGGTCCCAAGCAGGCACCGGGGCGAGTAATTTACAATCCGATAATCGGGATTTATCGATGGTGCAACGTGGGGATGTTAGTTTTGGTATTGCTGATAAATTCCGCTTTCGTATTTCAGGAAACTACCATCTTTTCAGCCGATTTCAAGATGAATATTTTTTATTGAACGAAAATCGTTATGCTTCCAGTGACTCACTCTTATTTTTCAAACAAAATGCTTTTGAAACCAACCTCAATACTAAATTAGCCAGAGAAAGTTTAGGCCTTAATGCATTTGTGTTTTACAAGCATAGTGAGAATATAGCATTATCTACTCAATTGAGTTTTCAAGAATCTGACGTGCAAACGGTACTGATGGATGATACGTTGGCTTTGGCCAACAGGAAATCGCGTACCTCAAGAATCAATATAAATGCTCATGTTCATGGATTTCATCTGAATGTTTCCCAAAGCTTAAGTGATAGAGATTATGCCGCAGGGTACCAGGGAAATAATTTTCGTGTTTCACAAACTCAGGTAGCGTTAAATTATGCCTTTAACTATAAAAAACTCCAGATATTACCAGGAATTGGTTTTTTTGAAAATCAACATACCTTGTTGGATAGAGATAATGGCTTGATTCCTGACAATAGTAGGTTGGTTGGGTACCATGCCTTTACCAAAGTAGATGCGATGATTTTGCCAAAGTGGCGGCTCATGGCATCCATCCGAGGTGATGTATATGAACAAACATCTTCTCCATACATATCTTATCAAATAGGATCATCGTTTAAAATTAAAAACCAATTGATCCGGGCAAGTTATACCTACAATGAAGGACTTCCCTTGGTGAGGAGATTTCGTCAAAGTATCAGTCATTTTATCCTTCCCGATATAAATCCAAATCAAATACAAGCTACTGAGCTTGGTTGGAATGCCCGTATTTTATCTAAAATTAATACTTCGTTGGAAGTGTTTCATAGTAAAACAACTTTTAGTCAAGCCGCCCTGTCTGTGCTGATGCCTTCCTCCGATATACTTGCAACAAATCAAGTCTCATTCAGTCAAATTGGGGCATCGGTTAAAGCCCAGGCTTGGTTTAATAAAATTCAAGTAGAGGGGTTTATTACCTTGCAAAGGTCTGGTGAAACATTTGGCGACCTCCAAAGTGATTTTTTAAATAATACGGCTCAATTTTACGGAGGCGTACAATTGAACTACACTGGATTTTTAGGGAAATTGAATGCCAATATACAAACCTATTTCTATGAACAATATCAATTCAATACCCAGTATGGGGAGGTGATAGTACCTTCAAGGGTTTTACTGAACTTGATGGTTTCTTATGAGGTTTGGAGAGAAAATAGCGTATTTATTAATGTGCGAAATTTACTTAATGATAATCAAAGAGAGTATGCCTTTGGGGATGATGTGTCAGGAATGTATTTGCTTGGGCTTAAAGTCAATCTTTAAATGATGAATCACAAGAATAGTTACCAACTAATAATCAAGTTTTTAGGGTGCTTATTATTGAGTATTCAGTCTTTGCTTGCCCAAACAAGCAATGCTCAGAAAGTAGTACAAGATTCATCGAAAATTATTTTATTAAATCAACAACTCGAAGAAGCATTTAAAAAAGGTATCTACGCTCAGGCAGAACGCTACGGAAAGCAGGCGTTGGCTGTTTCAGAGAAATATCCTTATATATCAGGTCGCATTAAGACATTGATGTTATTGGGGAAACTGTATACCCAAACCAATAAAGTATCTGATGCACTTACTTATTATTTGCAAGCAGAAAGCCTATGTCAAAGTTTTAATCTTCAAAAATCACTGATTGAGGTGTATGATGAGTTAGGGTTATTGTATCAAAAACAGCTATTGTATCAAAAATCTATTCAATATTTTAGGCAAGCCTATGACCTTCGGCAAAAAAAGAATTACCAGAAGGGATTTACAAATAACCTTGCTTTGATGGCTCACAATTACTTTACATTGGCTGATTACAAGCAAGCCAATATATTTTACACAAAACTAAGAGGGGTTTATCGGAAAAACAGGCAGAAACAGGAAGAGATTCAAATCATAGAAAAATTAGCCTTGATTGCGTTAATTACCAAAAATCATAATGATGGAATTAACCACGTATTGACATTGCTGAAGTATTATGAAAAGCAAAAAAATACTGTCAAAGTATCCAATGCTTATAATAATTTGGGTTTTTTATATCAACGCAAAGAGGACAATCAAACTGCGATCTCTTATTTTAACCTCTCGGCTGAATTGACTGCAAAAAAACAACTGCCCATTTCTGAAGAGAATCAAGCTGCATTATTAATCAATACAGGGGTGGCATATACAAATATCCAATCTTTTAGCAAAGCAAAAAAATACTTCAAACAAGCATTGAAGCTTACCCAAGAGCGAGAAATCAAGCAAGCCGAAATCTATAATTACTTAGCCACCAATTATTATCTGGGAGGGAATAATTCGCAAGCATTGGTTGAACTAGAAAAAGCAATCAATCTTGCCTTACCAAAAAAGGCTTGGAATGTGCTTCTGACGAGTTATGAGATTTTAATGTTGATACATAAAGTAGAGGGTAATAAGAGGAAGGCGCAAGAATTTCAACAAAAACATAAAGAGCTAACTCAAAAGATTGAACAAGATAATAAGCAGGCTCAGCAAAATACCTCTTATAACTTGAAGCTCATGGAGCGGCAAGAAGCGCGTATAAAGGGTTTATTGGCTGAGCAACGAAAGCTCAAAGAGTTGAAAGATGTAAGAGAGAAACAAGAGAAAGACCTCAAGTTGAAAGATAATTTGTTGAAATTACAGGAAAAGGAATTGGCACTTTTGAAAAATGCCAAGGAACTGGATCAAGCAAATTCTCAACGTTTTTTGCTCGAAAAAGTAAGGCAAGAACAAGCATTATTAATTAGTCAGGGAAAATTGAGAGAAGCCAATTTAGAGAAGGCAAGAACGCTGGCTGCATTTGAACTCAAAGAAAAAGAAACTGAGAAAAAACTTGCTGAAAAGGAAAATCAAAAAAAATTGGCTTTGCTCGAAAACGAAAAGAAACTCCAGGAGCAGCAAATCCGCCAGCAAAAAGAAAAAGCACGTTATGCAACTGGGATCATTGCGTTGGTAGTTGGTATTTTGGGTTTGGTATTGGCTATGTTGTTCATTACGAATAGAAACCGACGTAAACTCAAAAAACAGAAATCAAAGATTGAAGAGCAAAATGCGGAAATTATTACGCAAAACGAGGAATTGTATCAACAGCAAGAAAAAATCACTAGTCAACGAGATAGTATTGAAAAGAAGAATAGGTTGCTGCATACTCAGAATGTACACATTCATCAAAGCATCAAGGCTGCTTTGGCCATTCAAGAAGCGATTTTGCCAGAAACGGACAGAATGTCAACGCTACTTCCTGAACACTTTGTGTTATTCAAACCAAAAGATATCGTTTCGGGAGACTTCTATTGGCTTGAGTCAATGAATGACAATAAAGTAGCGCTGGCCGCCATTGATTGTACCGGGCATGGTGTACAGGGAGCGTTTATGTCGATGATAGGTTACAACCTACTTAATAATATTGTACAACAGCAAAAAATAGAAGATCCACACCAGGTACTAACAGCATTGAACAAAGGAGTAGAAAAAGCTTTACGTCAAAAAGAAAATGGTTATAAAAACGGAATGGATATGGCGTTGATTGTATTGGAAAAGCAAGAAGACCAGGTCAATCTGACATTTGCTGGAGCAAAACGACATATGTACTATTTCAAAAAAGGAGACCCAACCATACATAAGATTGCTGCTGCCCGTCACTCGATAGGAGTAGCAAACCCCATTTTTCACCAAGAGCACCTAACCCTTGAACAAGGCGACACCATTTATTTGAGTAGTGATGGTTATGTAGATCAAAATAATGAGCGTCGCAAAAAAATGGGTAAAAAGAAATTAGAACAAATGTTAGTTGAGTGTCAAGATTTGCCCATGAATAAGCAAAATGACATATTAGAGCAAGCATTGAATGAACACATGAAAGGGGTGGAGCAACGAGACGACATTTTGATCATTGGACTTCGGTTTTAGGCTAGTCTAGAATCATAGCAAAAAACGAGTAACCATTCGTTGAATACTTGTATAAATACTTGAAAAATGTTGATAAACATGAATGGTGTTTAGGCAAACTGGGTTATGCGGTTGCCATTAAAATTCATAATCTCAGGTGCTCAAAATTAGGTAGTCCAAAAGAGATTCTTTTGAAGTATCTAATGTAATTATTGAGCCTCTCAGTAACCACATTAGTTGCCAGGCATACTAAAAAAATGTTCTTTTGTTGAGTTTATGCTTATTTCATCAAGAGAGCTTATGTTTACATAAAATTTCCCAAGCAGTAAGACTATTTTTAGGAAATACTCAAAGTAAACGTCCCATGTGAAACGTTGGATTGCTTATTATCAGTTTGATAAGAAGGCAGTAAAACGAAGGTTGAAAGTACGAAAATCATTATTGTCTAGTAGTATGGTGTTTTATAAAAGGCACATGTAAGTATTATAGAAACATAGTGTGTACATTTTGTAACTTTTAGTTACAGTTTCTAGTTTATCTTGTGGGGGTAATTGTAGTAAAAAAACTCCTGATCTTATCAATCATGCTTCACTTTTTCATCGACTTTCTCTATCCACAAAGTATCTAAACACTTTAGGGTGAATCCTATACTTTCGCAAATACAACCATAACCACTCATAAGAAGAAGTTATTCTATTAAAATTTGTCTGCTTCAGGCGCTAAAAATAATATGATGTACAACAAAATATGCTCTTCACATTGGGTAAATGCTTTGAAATGGAATTATTATTTGATAACAGTAAGTATGTTATTTTCAGGGTGTGGAACTTCAGTTTTTGAAAAAGATTTTATTTTTCCTTCCCCGGTAGCCCAACAAGCCCAACAAATTAGTTCGGTCGATTTTGTAGCCCAGTGGAATCAAGTTACTGGAGCTACCGGCTATGAGGTAGATGTGGCTACTGATGAGAGATTTACTGAATTTGTGGTCAACTATCGGAGTATTTCGGTTACAGAATTATCATTAAAAGTAATCAACCTGGATGCAAATACTGATTATTATTACCGGGTTCGAGCCAAAATTTCCAACCAAACCTCCCCTAGTTCTAACATTATCAAAGTAACTACCGCCAATTTAAACACGCCAGTAGTTTATCCTGCTACTGAAGTAACCGCCAACAGTTTCCGGTTGCATTGGAAGAAACAACCGACTGCTACTGCTTATCTCTTAGATGTAGGCTTAGATGCTAATTTTACCACGATTTGGAGCGACTTTCAAGGAAAAGAAATAGAGCAGGATACTACTTTATTGCTCAATGATCTCACCGTAAATCAACAATATTTTTACCGTATTCGTACCAAGCAAAACAATACGCTTTCAGAATATTCTAACATTCAATCAGTGTTTACTAGTACGTTGGCTGCGCCTCAAAAACTTACCATCACTGATGTGCAGTTTACTAGTTTCAGAATTGAATGGGAGAATGTAGGTGAGGCAGATTCTTACCAACTAGATGTTGCTACTGATCCCTTATTTCGTGATATATTACCGGCTTATAATGCCATTGTAGTCAACAATACCAATCAAACTGTGGTAGGTTTAGAGGCAAATCAAGTCTACTATTGTCGACTGCGCTCAGTAAATGGCAGCGAAATTTCTAATCATTCAGAAGTAGTACAAACTCAGACACTTAACCTGGCCACTCCAGTAGCCTTGCCTGCTTCCAATGTTCAAATAGGAGGTTTTACGGCTCATTGGCAATCAGTGCCTAGTGCTGCACTATATTTAATAGAAATAGCAACCAATGCTGATTTTAGCCGGATAGTGTTAAACCTTGATAATGTAGTAGGTACCGAAGTATCCGTCACTGGCTTAGAAGCCAACACCCAGTATTATTATAGAGTACAAGCCCAAGGGCTAGGAACTACGTCTGACCACTCCAATGTCATCTCAGTGACAACCCAAGCTTTAGGAGCTCCCGTAGCGACCTTGGCTACCAATCAAGACGTATTTGGCTTTACCGTCAACTGGCTTGCATCAGCAGATGCGTCTTCTTATGAGCTAGACATAGCCTTAGATGCTGGTTTTACTACGTTTTTTCCTGGTTATCAGGCTCGGGCAGTGACTGGTACCTTTCTAAATGTTACAGGGATAGATTTTCGCCAAACCTATTATTACCGATTACGAGCCAAGCGATTATCTTCTGAATCGGCCAACTCGAATGTGATTCAGGTAGAAGGCTGCATTGGTCAATCTTGTAAAGTGACCAAGATAGAAATTTTTGCCAGTGGCAGCACCACTCCTGAGGCTTATTCACAAACCTATACGTATGACAGTCAGAATCGCCTGGTGACGATTACCAATGGTACTGATCGGTATTTGGTGACTTACAATGCCGATAATACCATTCAAAAAGTGGAGTTAGAAGGACTCGCTTCCTTTATATACCGAAGGTATGAGTATACTTACAGTGGAAATCAGTTGCAAACGGTACATCAGTACGGGGTTACCCGGAGTGGAGTTGCGAGTTTCCAACGGATTTGGGTATTTGCCTACAATGCCCAGGGGCAACGCAGTAGTTGGAATACTTACCGCGACCTGGCCCAAACTGATCGACACTTGACATTTAATTACTTTTATGGTACCGGGGAGGAGGTAGTGAGTGTTTCCAACAATAGAAATCGGATCATTAAATTGTATGGTTATGACGATCAAATCAGTTTATACAGTACCTTTAATCCCGATTTGGCTTTCTTCATTTGTAATAGCACCAACGATACCCAGAGAGGGATATTGCCTAACCATAATATGACCTTTGAACAGTTGGGCTTGACTACTTACAACTACTCTTTCCAGTACAATAGTAAAGGAATTGCTACTCAACAAATGGGGGATTATATCGTTAAATTTACCGTAGAAGGGTGTGATTTTTAAGTTTTGACTAGATTCACTGATTACGTGTAATTATATTAATATTTTAATATAAAATTAAAGTTAAAGTATAGTATTTGTTGTATATTCCATCATAAGACTTTAACTTTTTTTTACTATGTCAGACATATCTTTCAAAATCAATGGTTCGGATGATCCAAAGGCGGCTTATATCGCCTGGACTCCGCTACCTCTAACAATCATCAACAACTCAAAAGAGCCTAATCTCTCACTTCAAATCACTAGTAAATCGCATCCAGGAGCCATCACCCAATTGGTGTTTATGCTCGAATATGGGGATGCTCCCAGCGATGAAGTCACTGTAGACTTTGGAAAGGATTCTGAAAAGACAATTTATGTAGCTGGTAAGTTTCAGCCAGGAGCCAAGTACAACGGAGCAAGTGCTGACCGCAAAGCCAAAAACCTACAAGCGCATAAAGCAGGTAGTGCCGACGTAATGGGCAAGCTTGACATCATGATTCGTACTCGCAAAAACGCCAACGAATTGACAGACAAAGCCCGGAAAGATTTTCTAAACGCATTGGCTAAATTGAACGGTATCAAAGTAGATGATGATACTACCCCCGGAGCGGGCAAAGGCATCTATGTCACCGATTTTACCTCAGTACACGTGGCAGGAGCTGACAAGAACGAACATGGTGACTCTCAGTTTTTGCCTTGGCACCGTTTGTATGTATTGGATTTGGAACGGCAACTCCAGCAAGTCAACCCAGCGGTGACAATTCCTTACTGGAAGTTTGATGAGCCTGCCCCCAATATATTCAAGTCAAACTTTATGGGAGCCATGAAAACCATTCCTCGTGAAACCACCGAACCGGGTGGGGAGTTTGACCGAGGCGGAGCCAATACCCCCAATGCTACTTTTGATGCCGAAAATCCACTCTCGAAATGGCAAATTGGGGACGTAAACGGGATTCCTCGTACTGCCAGATTCAATCCTGAAACTGAAGC
>ERZ1740067.367-NODE-367-length-36739-cov-8.079163_pt1 | contig 36739 bp, 32 predicted proteins | sample MGYA00581736_ERZ1740067 | MGnify/ENA primary metagenome ERZ1740067 (study PRJEB43018, sample SAMN04849236) | marine metagenome | isolation source: floating plastic debris | place: Pacific Ocean | collected 2008-08-27 | study: EMG produced TPA metagenomics assembly... | reverse complement strand
GGAGTTCAGACGTGTGCGCTTCCGAGCGCACCGGGGCGGTGTTTCGTTCGACGTGCAGTCATTCCGCTACACCAGCGCCTCGGTGTTGGAAGTTGCACGGGGCGATCGTCCGGTCGAGGACGTGTTTTATTTCCGTCCCGTCGGCGAATACACAGATCGCAGCGGCAACACCTACACCTACACTTACACCAGCTCGTTGCGTGACGATCAGGAAACTCGTTGCGAACAAGCCTGTCATCGCTACGCAAGACTGGTTTCTGAAGAAGGTCTTGCTGAGGAACACGCCCGAGATATTATCCCGTTTAATATCCGGCAGCATTTCGTCGTGTCGTTCAACCTGCGGTCGGCGCTGCACTTCCTGGATTTACGCTACAAAGCCAACGCGCAACTGGAGATCCAGCATCTTGCGTGGCTGATTTGGCTCGAAGTCCAGAAATGGACGCCGGAAATTGCTGCCTGGTACGAACAGCGCCGCCTCGGTAAAGCTAAGCTGTCTCCCTAGTTGGCTGATGGCTGGTATTTGGGGATGGGCAAAGCGCATTTCATATTCGGTGCGCACAGCGCAATCCACGCAGGCTGCCCCTCGATCAACGAGACATTGTAAACCCTGGCCTCTTCAAGCCAAGGTAGATGCGCGTCGAAGTCCTCGCGCAGTCGCGATACGGTCGTGGTCTTGCGATCGGGTGGCGGCAGTAGGTTCCCTGGCACATCCGTGAGCGGCACGAGAAACGCCACGATATTGCCATCTTTCACGAGCACGAGGCGTTTCAGTCCCAGCGCAATCTGCTTTTTGATTTTCGGCAGCCGGTGACGCAAATCCTCGGCAAAAAATTTCGTGTAGGTGCTGGTCATTTAACTGTCTTCGTTAGAAATTTAACGCGGCCGTCGCGGGCGTCAACCCCGACGATCGCCAAGCCACTTACCTCGCCAGCGAAGGCTCGAAACACTCCAGCGAAGGCTCGAAACACTGGGGTGCCGCCGAACACGCGATAGAGTCCGCCTTTCCATCCCTGCACCTCGCGGCCAGTTTTCCACTTAAGCTCAGCAATCAAGCCTTTCACCGTTCTCTCTGCGTCAGGATTGAGTACGGGCTCCAAGGCAAGCGCAGCATAGTTCCCTCGGTAACTAACCAATCCACCCACGCCTGCCAAAAAGTCAGGCGGCAACGCCTCTAGCATTTTGACAAGCTCGAGAATACTTAGCTGCGACGGGACGGCTTTTGGGGGAGGGTTGCTATTACGAGACACAAGCCCCAAATCTCGCTCGAGTTCGAGCACTTCGTCGCCCATTCGTTTGAACTCACGGGCTATTTCAACAAAACTGTCGATAACCGCGATCGCGACTTCAGGCGAGCTGACAGGAGTGATACACGACTCCGGCCAACCATCAACACCGCGATCGAAGCAGATTGAGACCGATCGCTCGTCGAGCACTCCAACCCCAATTGACAGATCTCGCCCTCGCTCGGCTTGCTCGGTATTGGAATCCGGAGCCGACCAATTACAATGCTCGTGCGTCCACTTATGATGCTCTTCGAGGTGCTTCTGGCATAACTCGTAGATTGGATTAACGTTCATGTTTTCGTCTCTTGCGTCAATGCGGATTCAGGAATAGCAAACACCGACCCAACGATCGCCGACCGAATTGCGACCCGCTCGGAGCCCGGCAGTGCAGGCCAGACTTTCTGCTTGATCTCCGACCACCGAGGGTCGATCGCAAAGGCTTCGATAGTCGCCCTGACAGCTTCATCGCCAGCCGCGATCGACTCGCGAAACGTTTGCACGTAGTTGGCAATCTGCGCGTCGTCGAGCACTTCGGACTTACTCGACGAAGGGTGAGGCGATAACGCACGGCCGACATTCCTACTTATCGGGTAATGCTCGATTCCGTAGGGGCTCCCATCCGAAACTTCAACGGTGTTACCGGCAACCGCGATCGCTCGAACGGCTTTAACGGTACCGGGAGCGCCATTCTGAACCCACAACACCATCCCCGGCTCGATCGCTTCAGTATTGAGAGGAGTCGGTGGCATAGCGGCTTCCTCCATAAAAATCCGATTTCTCTTCAAGGCTGCTCTTCGGTAGGTCGACCAGCATCTCTGCGATACCCGTACCCGTCGTGCGGCCTTTCATTCCAATAATTTCTATATCGGCGGGACTGGCTTCTGGGTCGTATGCCCGAGGCCGGTAGACGCCGAGGATGTTGTCGGCATTTTCTTCAATGCGGCCAGAGCCGCGCAGATCGGCTGGGATCGGTCGTTTGTCGTTGCGGGCCTCAAGTGCGCGACTGAGCTGAAAGAGCGGAACGATCGGGGCCTGGGTTTCCTTTCCGAGCGCACAAATGTCGGAGCTGATCGCCCCCAGGATAGAGACCAGGTCGGAAGATTTTCCACGCGCTTCGGCGTCTTTGACCTCCTTCATGATGCCGACGTGATCGATGAAGATCGCGCCGATCTGTCCGAGCTGCATCACGGCTCGACGCGCGCGCGCGCGGATCGCGGTCATCGACAGAAGCGGGTCGTCGTAGACGAACATTGGCAGCGACGACAACTGGTCTTTTGCCGCTCGCGCGCCCATTCGCATGTTCTCCGACAGCGTCCACGGCTGGCGAAGTCGATCGGCTGGGATTTGCGCCTCCGATGCAATCATCCGCTCGAAGATATCGCGGCCAGTCATTTCCAGCGAGAAATACAGCACCGGTAGTCCGTCCCGTGCGATATTCTTCGCGATGCTGACCGCCACGAGCGACTTCCCCATCGACGGGCGGCCACACAGCACGGCAACCTTCCCGCGCGCCAGTCCGCCTTTCAGTAGCCGATCAAGCGACGGATGGCCGGTTGAGACGAACGAGTCGTTGCGCTGACGTTGCAGCGCATCTTCAAATTCTTTGCTGTAGTCCGCGCCGATATCGGCAAGCGTGACGGCGCGGCGTTTCCCGCCAGATTCCATCGCATCGGCCAGCAGTGTCTGGGCGGTGCCGTAGCGATCGTCGATCGGAGTCGATTCATCGTGCCCGAGCTTCACGATCCGATCGCCAAATTCGATCATCGAGCGCGATCGGGCTTTGTCAAACACGATTTGCGCGTAGTCCCGCGCGATGTCCGCCGACGGGCAGACGAACTCCAACTCTTTCAAACGGTGTTCGCCGCCGATATCGACCAGGACGCCCCGATCTTGCGCCCAGCGCGCAACGGTCACGCTGTCGATCGCGCGATCGACAGCACCGAGCGCACAGAACCCCTCGAAAATCAGGCGATTAGCCGCAACGGAAAAATGGTTGGATCGCAGTCCGACCTCGAGGCAAACATCAAGCGCCATACTGTCGAGGAACACCGCGCCGAGCAGTATTTCTTCAACCTCCGGAGCCGATGGTGGAAGACGGGTCGCGCTAAAAGTTGGGGTCGTGGCGAGGGTGGTGATGTCAGTCGCTGTTGGCATGGCAAAAACGGTGTGGTGTGTCGTGGTGCAGTCCAGCGATCGAGGCTAAAAGTCAGGCAGGCTCACGTCACCGAGGCCGCCCGCAACATTCCCGGCAGGTAAGACGCGCGTGCGACGACGATCGGGCTCGGTCGGCAATGCATCGAGCGGCGGCTGCCCCGCCTCGGCTCGCAACGCATTGAGTTCTTCAAGCGTCCACGGGCGAACCTCAGTCGCAGCCTTGACTTCAGCCTGGATTCGCGCAGCCTCGGCGCGGCGCTGCTCTTCCGCCCGTCGCGACTCGACAAACTGCCGGATGTAGCGATCGAGGCGATCGTTGCCTTCCAGGCGAACCTGCGTTTCCTTAAGGCTTTCATTCAGCTCCTCAACCGACGCCCACTTGAGCGCCGTCCGGCGGGCAAAGTTGAGATCGACAACGGTGTTAGCACTGACCGACCAGCCTTTCATCTGCTCGAGCAACCAGTGCAAAAACTCCGGCTTCTCAACCCCAACAGCATCCAACTTGGCCTGTAGGGATTCCTGTCGATGGCGGTTTCTTGCTGCTTGAGTCGGTCGGCCCTTGACTATTCGTTGCCGCTCTCGGAGTTGCCGCAACATGGAGGGGTTGTCGATCGCAGACTCGGGGATCTCGAGATCGATTTTGGGCGATAGCCCAGAATCGACTTGGTCGTCGCGAAATGAAGAAGTGTTAACCAAGGATTTTTTCTCCTGTTTGCTCTCCGGTTTTGAATTTTGGGGTGAAGACGGTTTTGTCTCGAACCCATTTCCGGAAATCCATGTTTTTTGAATTTCCTCTTCCCCCCTTGGGGGGATACAGAGGGGATGTTCCTTACTCTCTATCCCTTTCTCTATTCCTTTATGGGTCTCTGGTGACCCGACTTCGTGTCGGATTTGACCCGACCCCCATACCGGATTTGACCCGACCTCCCGACCCCCCGATCGCGACATTGGCGTGCGATCTGAATCTGGGATCTGGCTCGGATCGACCGGCTCCCGACGCCAGCGATCGGCTGAAATTAGACCCAAGACAGAAGGTTGACCCGGTACGGGGCTGACTGAAATCGTGTTGTGTAACAGAAGCTCTCGAAGTGCGCGTTTGACCGACGCCACCGACACGCCGCAGGCGCGGGCAATCTCCTCGCGACTCTTCTGGCGCGGGCGCTTTGAAAATTTCCGAATGCAGTAGCAGAGAACCTTGAACGCGATCGGGCTCAGCTCGAGGTCGTCGAGTTTCGATGAGATATAGAAACGCCACCGCTTCACGAGGGTCGTTGCCCGGTGTCGTCCACGCCCGATCCGCTCGATCGCGCCCACAGCAATAAGCTTCCGGTACGCCGCTTTCACCGTGCGCTCGCCAACCTGGCACGCGCGGGCAACGTTTTCAACGGTTTCATTAAAGATGCGGTCAAACCCATTGGTTCGCCGCGCAATGCGCGACAGAACCCGAAACTCTTCCGTCGACAACTTCAATCCTTCTACGGAGCTGGGGATGTAAGCGCCTACTAGTGCCTGTTTCATGCTAAGATTATTATGACTTATGATTTTTACTTCATTGGGTAGGCCATCTTAGCCAGGTGGGCGACAACCCTTCACAAGTCACCTCGAGTATTCCACGAGTAGAGCTTGTGCCCCGACGTTACCCAAACGTCGGGGATTTTTTTGCCTTTTTACGCAACCGCGCTTAAATGTAATTCTTCGCGGCGATCGCAGTAAGCACGATGCGCGGCGAGCACCATTCCTGCAAGCTCAATATTCTCCAGTCCGTGGTTCAGCATTTTTTCGCCTCCGAACAGTATCTCCGCGCGGATAAGCATAGCAAGCACGGCTGACCAGTAATCTCTCCGAGAATACTGGTGTTTCAATCTTCCCATCAACTGGAGCACGCGGTCGATTTCTTGCGACTGGCGATTCAGTGAGCCCGTTCCCTGCGTCCCGCTCAATCCTTGAAGCTCTTCTGCTATAAACGCTTTCCGCAGCTGGAACGCGCGCGCTGTCTCCAGTGCCAGGTGCCGATCGATCGCCGCAAAGACGATCGAGTTGTGATTGACAGTGAGCGAGACGCCGAGGCCCGGCGGCGCGAGATCGCGCAAGATGCGTCCGAGCCGATCGCTGCGGACTTTGACCTTACTCGGAGACCAAGGGTCGCGATCGGAGCGCGTCTGCACCGCGTCGCGAAAATCAGCGCAAACCCCCGAAGGCTTGCGAGTCCAGAACGACGCCGTTGGGACAACGATCTCGCCATCTCGATGCGCTGAGGCGATCGCCGAGCGCGCCATTGAGGAGATCGCCCCAGGCGCTTTATACGGCACGCGCAGATATCGCGACACCGTCTCGATCAACAGCCGGGGCATGTCAATCACCACGAAAAACTCATCTGCAGCCTTAGGTCTTCCCATAAAAACCTCGAACACGGGTAGGTATTCCTGAGTAACAGTAGCACCTATTCTCTCAGAATGGTATTTATTACCATGTAATATTCCACGAGAAAGTCGGTGTTGTGGCGTTTTCCTGTGGTCGTTTTTGGCGAATTGCGGTGGTAGTATTAGGCTGTATTCGACCGAGAGCGAAGATGGTTGCTTTGACGGCAAAACACTCCCCCAGCGATTTTGATTCTGAGTCTCCAGGGAAACTTCCCCTGGATGGGGTCGTGCCCAAGTTCATGCTTGCCGAGCTGGTTGGCGCTATGTTTTCCGCTACTGGGCAGTCCCGGCGCGGCTTTTTTTTGTCCGGGCTAGATCAGCAAGCCATTAATAAGTGGCTGAAATACGACGTTTCGTCTATTTCTATCGGATCTCGCCAGCAGCTCTCTCGGGTGTTCAGTGTCGATCACGAGGGTCTGGAGGATTTGCTGTACTCTCGCAAGTCCTACGACGGGATGGCCGAGGCGCTTTCTTTGCAGCCATACCTGCCTTTCGATCGCGCGGGCATTACCTCACCCGCTGACGACGAAATCGAGCGCTGCTTGGCTTTTCGTCGCGAGATGAAGCTGCCGGTGTTCACTGAAGCGATTTCGCAGGCGCAAGTCGCAGAATGCCTGGCTGCGTTGACTCGACTAAAAAGTATGGTCGGGTCTAAAAAAATAACCTGGGGCGAAGACATGATGCTGAGTCTTCGCGGCATGGAATTCAAGGACAAGATTCGGGCTTTTCACTTTCTGGCAACCGATCTTCAGCGCGAAACGTCTGCGCTTTTGACTCACGACTCTTTGCTGCGTGCGGCGCGTGGAGGTCGAGACTTGTTTTCTACCTCAGATGACCAAAAAATGTATCTACCCTCAGACGTTCTTCAGTACATCAAAGAAAACGATCTAGAGCAGCGTCTTCGGTTGGCGATGGGGCTTTCCGAAGAAGAGGCGTCCCTTCTTTTCCCTGGCGATGGAGGAGAAAGTCAGATTCCGCCGGGGTGGATTGACTTGACTGACGAGGAACCAAAGATTTCGGAAGAAGCATCCGTGCAGAAGAAATTCCAGCTGTTTTGTCTTATGGCGGATACGACTCCCGAAAAAATTCTGGACTCCTTGGAACTGGAGTGACCCGCGCTTTATAGCGCAGCGGCGTCGATAGCGCAGTAGCTGTCCTCCGAAGAGCGAACGATCGCCCGTCCAAACCCAAGTTCGGCGACGATTCTCGAGATATTAGTCCATTCGCGAGACACAGCCTCGATAAGGTTGATTCGTTCGTCGATCGTCTCGTGCTCGCAGCAGGTGATGACAATGTCGCCATCTTTGCCGCTGGCTAAGCCCTGCACGTATGGCATGCGCTCGAGGACTTTCTCGAGCGAGGAGAGGTCAAGGGTGTTGGCTGCAGAAGAACTCATATATGCTCTTGTTTTTTTCGTTAGCATTTAGAGGCACCCTTCTTCGTGTAGGTATATTAGCGGGCTTAGAAGAAGGTTTTCAACGAGAGGCGACGCCTTCTCACCTGAAAGATCCTATCCTGATTTGTGCGGGCACCCCAGATTTGCCTACCAGCTTTTTTGTCAGTGTTTTTTTATACAGACAAGCGGTGGCAGCCTTAGCCTACGGTAGAGGGATTGCCTACGGCTCTTTCTATGGAAAGGTTTAAGCGGTTTGTCGTCGTCGTTCCGAGTGAGGCGATGCCGATCGTGCGCGCAGCCCTCGACGCGATTGTGGAAGAGTGTTGCGGAAATAGTAATTCAACCAGGGCCGTCCGTGACGGTATTGCGCTCGAGTTACTGGCCGCCGATTTTTTGGCCGGGTCTCCGTCCCCCTTGATATCAGTCTGTTTACCTGAGATATCTGTGCTTATGCCTCGACTGACTGTCCCGAAGAATCTGAATGTCGACACGACTCGCGCTGACTTTGCCGCGTTTCTTTGGCGAGCGGCGATCGCGGGCGAGTTCGATCCTGAAGAGTGGCTGAGTGAGGCGGCGATCGAGGAGGCGGCGAGTGCCGACCCCGAGATCGAGCAGCAGCGCCAGCTAGCCCTGTCACAGCAGGAGGTGAAGCGGTTGAACGAAGAGGTGGAGCGACTGAATGCAGAACTCGCCCGGAGAGGGGCGTAGCGCGATGCTGCAATTGCACTCCGCGTTCGTGCTGCAACCCTGGCAAGTTTAGGTTGTCGTTCCAGCGGTTGACGCGGTCGTGAGTAGCTTTTCAGTCATTTCCTCGGTATCGGGGAGTGAGATTTGGTTTGGTGCCGACGGTGACGGCTCGTCGGGCAACCCGCTCGTTCCGTACCGGATTTTGCAGGTTGGAGCCAATCTCGTCTCGTCATCGCATCCGCTGCCGGTTCAGATCGCGTTACCCCCTGATGGGTTTACGTTTGTAGAGGCTCAGCTAGCAGCCTCGGGCTCGCAAACACCCGGTCGCAATGTGGCTGGAGCCAAAGACCTGATGTTTTTGATAGATGCGGGACTCGCGAGTGGCGGTAGCGCAACGGTCGTGCCGGAGTATTCTCACAACGGAACGAAGTGGTACCCGATCGGAGAGCCTTACAAAATTGATGAATCGGTCGTCGACGAAAACGGACACGACACGATCTCCTTTAACTTTACTCGACCGCTGCGTTGGGTTCGGTTGAACTGGAAGGCGGAGGAGGGCACTGGTTCGACGCTCGATATCGTCGTCGTCGCCGACTAGCTGGCGCAATACCGCAATTTTCGATCGCGTACGTCGGAGCACCCCACGAGAATGATGGGGTTGCGAACAGGATGCTGCGATGCTCGAAAAATTCGACTTAGATCGCTGCGAGACCAGAGAGCAGATCGAAGAGGCGATCGTTCGACTTGCGTACCCGCTGTCGCCGCGCTTGGGGCGGTGGCTATCCATTCCAATTGAGTTACTGCGCTCCGGGTTTCGGGGCGTTATGCCCATCTTGCAGCGCCGCATCGAAGCCGATCGCGACGCGGCGATCGCCCTCCGCTACTACAAAGCGTGGGGGGTTGAGATTTTGCATCGCTACGGCGACGCGCGCACGGGCTTCGAGGTGCTGGTCGCCCTCTACGACGCCACGGCCTACGTCATCTTTATCGGCAGTGACGACCTGCTCGACTGGCGGCGGAACCTGTCGCAACGCTTTCCCGGACTGCGCGCTTACTGCGCCAACCACAACCAAGTGACGATCGCGCTGGGGAAAGCATTGAAGAGCGGTGCAACGGAGCTGTGCGCTGCCGGGCATTCGCTTGGCGGCGCAATCGCGCAGATGGCAGCGGTGGATTGGGACTCGATCGGGCGATGCCTCACGTTTCAGACAGCTGCTGTGTCCCCGTCGTATGTGCAAAGGTCGGAGTCTTGCCCGATCGAGGCGGCGCACCTTCGGCATACGGCAGACTTTATCTTTCCCGTTTCCAAAGCTCGAACTGGAGGTGGGCTGATCGCCGGAGAGGATATTGTCGTCGGCGAACGTCGGCGTGGTTACGGCAGAATCGCATCGCACCTCGAGATGCTGACCCTCCTGCCTCGAACCTCAGGCATTGTTTCGTGACGGTGGCGACTCATGCTGTTTAAACTACAATCTCGCCAAATTTCGACGGTCTTCACGATGGCCGCGTTTGGCTCGACGCTGTTCGGGTTCTCGGCGCTGTTCCTGATGACCGACGACCTGTGGAGGCAGTTCGGTTACGGCTGGGCCGATCGCGCGATCGCTGGTTACTCCTGCCTGTTTTGGGCGATTGTCGGGTACCGCCTGCGCTGGCAGCGCCAGGAGAAGCCCCTGCCCTGGGGTATGTACCTCTTCTTGACGGCGATCGTGCTTGGGATTGTTGCTGTTGAATTTGCATTTCAGAAATCTTGGACGGGCTTTTCGCTGTTCGTAACGATCGCCGTCGGGTGTTTTGAGTTCAACGAGTCTCACGTTGCGTTTCAGCTCAGCCGCAGCCCTGAGGCCGTTACCGGTGCGCGGCAGGCGCTGCTACGGAAGGTCTCGACCTGTGCGTTGCTGTTTGTTCTTGGGTTGACGGCTGTCCTATTCTTCCAGTCCGAATTCGATCGCGAGAGCGTTGTTGCTGCTGCCGTTACGCTGATGGGCCTGATTGGAACGTGGACGAAGATGGCCGACAGCCTGCAGAAAGTCGCGAAGATCGTTGGTATCGACCTCTCCGAAGAAAAGAGCGAACCGCCCAAACCGTTCCCCGTCACGGCGCTGGGCGCAACGCTGGCTTCCGCGATCGCCGAGCGCGACTTCCTGCGAGGCCAGCTGAATACCGCACTCGAAGAAACGCTGCCCGAGATCGCGTCGGAACGCGATTCGCTGCACGGGAAGCTGCAGTCGTTGGGCAAAGAGGTCGATCGCCTTAGCCAGACCCTTCCTGACGAAGATTTGGAACGCCTTCGTCAGTTTCTTCTTCCCAGTGCTGGCAGCGCTAATCTTGCTTGAGGTAGTGAATGCTGGCACGTCGCCAGAAAATAAGTGCGTTCTTGCAGAGGATGGGGTCGGTTCTCTGTCTATTTCCGAGCGCACCGCCACCGCCGCCCCGGCTGCGCGGTCAGGGTTTCTGAGGGCGCAGCCGGGGCGGCGTTACCCTGCTGACCAAGGAACGGGCATTCCGATCAGCAGCACGATCGCGGTGAGGACTATATTTCCGAAATCTTGCTTCAGTGCATTTTTGAGCGTCAGATTCTCCATTCCCATAACGAATCCGACCGCACGAAAAACCAAAGGAACAGCGAGCGCGTAGTAGCCCAGCTTGAGCACAACAGGTGTAAAAAGTATCGCGACGATTCCCAGCACAGCGCTGAGCCATAGCCAAGAAGAGGTGTCTCTTGTTGACCGCTTTTCTCGCTTAATTTTTTTGTACAGCGAGAACCATCAATCCAATCCATAGAGCCGCAACGGCCAGTATCGGTTTGTCCATTTTTAGGTATTTCCTCCTCTAATAGATTGCTGACTTCACTCGCCGCCGCGATCGCAGCTTCGCGATCGCGGCGCGTTCGGCGGCGATCTCGCGACGTAAGCACCGAATTTCCTCGACGCACTCAATATTGGTCTTGCACAGCTGCTGACCGAGGCCATCAAGCCGCGACTCACGCAGCCGTTGCTCGATGGCGGCGACGAGTGATGATAGAACCTCCGAGCCGCGCTCGACTTGGTGCTGCGTGACCATATCCAGCGCAAGCGGATTCCCAATGCAGTCGGGCATCTCCGGCATTTCGATCAGGGCCGCGAGGGGATCTTCGCTATCGCGCAGCGCTTGCCAGATGCCGTCCAGCCCCGACGCGGCCAGTGGCGATTCCTTCGACAGTTGAAGCCTTTCGAGATAAGAGATCGACTGCCGGATAGATGGCCGAAGATCCGAGCAGTGCAGGAACAGCATTAACAGCGATCGCTCGGATGTGACGCGCGGGGCGTCGGTCGCAACGACGCGATCGCTCGGCACCGCCTCAACAACTCTTCCCGTCATCAGTTCGCGTGAGATAGCGAACGAGAGTGCCGGGATTTTCTTCGATTTACCGCACGCCAGCCATTGAGCACAGCGCTCGGCGTAGCGCGCCCGCAGCACTTTGTCTCGGACGGGGCTGACAACTTCGAGCATCTGCTTCCAGGCTCGCTGGTAGTTGCCGCTGTCGGACAGGTCGCTCGATCGCCCCAGCCCGTCGATCCGCCACTCGACCCACATCGGCGCAGCATCAAGCGCCGCGCGATACGCTTCGACTCCCGACGCCTTCAAGAAGCTGTCGGCGTCTTTGCCGATCGGTAGCGCCAGCACGCGCAGCTCGATAGAGCCTTGGTATGCGAGCGATTCAACTGTCCCAACGGCACGGTCGGCAGCCTTCTCTCCGGCACGATCGGCGTCGAAGTTAAGCACTAGTCGCTTGCCGTCGGTGTACCGCAGCAATTTCTTCAGGTGAGGTTCGGTCAACGCCGTCCCCAAGACCGCCACCGCTGACGCGATACCGGCTTCGTGCAGCGCGATCGCATCGAAGTACCACTCTACGACGATCGCGCGAACGTCGTAGGCGATAGCGACTTTCGCAATATCGAGCCCGAACAACGTCCGACTTTTATCGAACAGTTCCGTCTCGGGAGAATTGAGGTACTTGGGTTTGGCGTCCCCAAGGGCTCGCCCACCGAACCCGATCGTTCGCCCGAGTTCGTCGCGAATGGGAATGATGACCCGATCGCGGAAACGGTCGTAGCGGCGATTCTCGTTACTACTGGACAGTCCGGCAGCATCGATAATGTCATCGTCAAAACCGCGTCGCTTCAGGTGACGCAGAAGGGCATCCCACGACGCGGGCGCATAGCCGAGCTGGTACTTGCCGATCGTCGCGTCGCTCAAGCCGCGATCGTGCACCAGGTACTCGCGTGCCACTCGACCTTTCGGACTCGCAAGTGCGGCTGCGAAAAACTGTGCGGCGACGGCGAGAACTTCGTGCAGCTGCTGCCGATACGATCGCTGGCGATCGAACTCTTGCTGTTGCTGCGGATCTTCTGTTTGAACTTCGATGCCGTGGCGATCGGCAAGCCCGAGCACGGCATCAGCGAACGACTGATTGCCAATCTGCTGAATAAATTTCAGGGCATCACCGCCCTGGCCGCACCCAAAGCAGTAGTACATCTGCTTCGACGGACTTACCGAGAAACTAGGTGTTTTCTCATCGTGGAAAGGGCAGAGCCCCGAAAAGTCCCGTCCGGACTTCTTCAGGATGACGTGCTCCGAAACAATCTCGTAGATATCAGCCCGCTCTTTCACCTGGGCGATCGTCTCTTCCGATATTCGAGCGCGTCGGGAGGGAGATGCAATCATGCCGCAGCCTCCTCCATCAGCTTGCCCGCCCAGTCAACAGCACCCTCAAGCGCTTTCGATGGCGGCTTACAAATATCGAAGTACGGACTCGCGGCGATCTCGCCGATCGGGCCTTGCGCCGCACAGTACGTCGCAACCTCCTTTACCGTTGGCTGATGCGCATACCACAGCAGCTTCGGCGGCAGGGTATTTTCGTAAGCTAGATCGAACCTCGCGGCCCTGATCGCAAGGCCGCGCCCCTGGAAGTCTTCCCAAATCGCAGGCATCTTCACTTCGCGTCGAGGGTAGCGCGGGTCTCGCAGGAATCGCCCGGAGCCACTAGGGCCGGAGCCACTAGGGCCGGAGCCACTAGGGCCGGGGTCGCTAGGGTCGGGGTCGCTAGGGCCGGAGCCACTAGGGCCGGAGCCACTAGGGCCGGAGCCACTAGGGCCGGAGCCCACGTCGAGTAGGTATTCGTCTTCAGGCTGAACGTCTTCGTCAACGCACCAACCGAGAACACCGTTGTACGGTGCTAGCCCGATCGTGGGATCGACGGGCAGAAACGGAAACGCCTCAAGCCCTTCTGCCTCAAAGTTTGGAACGATTTTGGAAAGCCTGTAATCTTCGGTCATAAAACCTGACTCCCCTTGTGGTAACTAGCCACCAGGCGTACTCGAGGCTGTCGAAGTCTCCAAGCTGCGGGAGCACCAGCACGAGCAAACGCCGATCGGGCGCGCAGCCTCCGAGGATCGATGCGGTCTGGCCGTCGCTGACGCGCTGACGATCGCAGCTTTGAAGGACTGAAAGCGAACTGACGATCTCGTTGGAGATATCGGGCATGGCGAGGGATTGGGGTCGCATTGGACGAGCTAGACACTCACTCTAACGATCTGCGAGGGCAAAGAAAACCCCGCGAAACCTAGATCTCGCGGGAGATCGCGCAAAAAAAACGCCACCGTCAATGCCGGTGGCGAGTTCTGGCTAACTCAGGAACGAACTAGAAAATGGCGCACCCCTACGGCAACGCTAGTCCTGGCTGACCGCATCGACAATGGTCGGCGGCGCGATCGCCGGAACTTCTTCATTCAGCAGGCTGGCGATATGCTCGTTGGCCCAGGATGCCGCAATTTGCACGAACTCGGCGCGATCGTTGATGCAGGGCATCTGTTCGTAGCGCACGTTGGGGTGGTGGCGCTCCAGATGGTGAATGATGTGATGCACGTCGAGCAGCGTTTCGTGGTTTTCGGTCACGAAGCCGATCGGCATCATCACGATCGCCCGCGCGCCGAGCTGAATTAGATTGCTCGCCGCCGTTTCCGCATCGGGCTGCGTCCACTCGATCAGTGGTGTGTCGTGGTTCAGCCAGCCGACGGACACTAGCGGATAGCGGTGAATCAGGCGCTGGCGCACGGCTTCGTAGAGCGCTTGGCTCTCGTCGATGCCGGACGTAAAGCCCTTTGCTTTGAACGGACAGCCGTGGTTCATCAGCACGATTCCGATTTGCGACGGCAGAAAGTCGCGAGTCAGTTCACCTTCGATTTTTTCGATCGTCACTCGTGCCAGCAGGTCGATATATTCGGGACGATCGAAAAACGACGGAATATAGCGCGTGCCGTGGAGCAGCTCGGCTGGCGACGCCGCCGTGCCCTCAAACTCCGAATCTTCCGATGCTTCAGCCTTCCCTTCCAAGACCTTTTGCAGCGCGTCGTTCACCTGCTCCAGAGCGATGCCGCTGGTAAAGATCGAATCGACCACGAGTAGCGGGTAAATCAGCAGGCGATCGAAGCCGCGCTCGTTGATTTCGGCAATTACCTGTTCGGGCAAGAACGGCTCGCAGAAGTTAAAGGCTTTAAACACTTCAACGCGCTCTCCCCAGGTTTGCTGGAGGTGTTCTTCGATGCCCGCCCGCTGGCGCTCGAAAATAGCATTGTGTGGCGAGATGAAATTGTGGTGCTGGTGCCCCCACTCGTGGCGATCGAAGAGCGCCAGAAGCTTTGCTAGCGGTGGGTAAATCCAGTTGGGGACGGGGGCGAACTTTGCGGTTAAAAGATTGAGGGCCTGCTCGTTATAGTTTGCGAAGTCTTCATAGCTTTCTACTTCGCCATAGCCGATAAGCAGTACGGCAACTCGACTGTCTTGGGTGCTGCGTCCGGCAACGAAGTTACGTGCGTCTGTGGCGGTCATACGTGAGTCTTGCTCCCTACCAAATAGCTTCCAGGGGTCTGGGTGGCGGTCTTTGCGATCACCCTAGCACGACATTTTTTGCGGCTCGATTGCGATCGCAGGCTGTAATTGAGATTTAACAGAACATCTCCTGCGAACGCGAAAGTTACGGAAAGTTCACGCGATTTAACAACGTTGATGAATTTTTAATAGCCGAGTGTTTTTGGCCTGACTTCCGCCCACTTTTTACTAGTTCGCATGACATCGAGAAGCGGAAACCTGGTTCGGTCGATTTTGTGTCTCTTTACGAGTTTTGAGAAGCTGCTGAAAGCTCCTAATTAAAGTGCCTAATAAAAATGGCGGCGGTAGTGATAGCGCTCGGTGAAAAAGGCTCCGGCTTGCAATTCGGGCAGGCAAAATAGGCGGTGGGTCGCGGAGCAAAGACAGTGCGGCACCGTGAAACAGCGGAACGGCGATCGCGGTTGAAGACTGCGACAAAACCCGCATCTCAAGCCAGTAAAGACGATCGCTAATTTTGTTCCGAAGCTGAAATCCAGGCGGCGGGATGAGTTCGCGCGCCGCGCTAGCTAGCGCGCTTTTTTTTGAGGGGCGATTCGCGCGCGTCCTCGATCGCGGTCGTGGTATCCCCACTGAGAAATTCCCGGCCTGACATAGGATGAGAGAGCGAAAACCGTCCGGACGCGTACGACGCGGTGAACCTACGATGCTTCTATCCAAAGGCTTTGAAGTCGAGATGTACACCGGAACGGCGGACGGTCGCATCGTCGGCCTCTCCGATCGCATCACCCGCGATCTGCCCGGCTTTATGCGCGAGCCCGACAGTCGCAACGTCGAGTACGCCACCGCGCCTCACCGCAGCTACGAGCGCCTGATCTGCGAGCTGCTGAAACCTCGCCTCGCGCTACGCAACTATCTCCGCGCCCAACCCGACGGCGACTATACGATTCTTCCTGGCAGTACGCTTTCGCTGGGCGACACTTCGCGCTTCTATCGCGCTGCCCCTGACAATCCTTACCACACGTACATAGCAGAGACCTACGGGACGAGCGTCGTCACGGCTAGCATTCACATTAATATTGGTATCCCCGATCCGGGCGTGTTGATTCGAGTGATGCGGCTGATCCGTCTCGAAGCGCCGCTGCTGTTGGCGCTGAGTGCGTCGTCGCCATTCCTCGATGGTCGGCTGACGGACTACGACTCGACGCGCTGGGGCCTGTTTCCTCAGGTTCCGAGTCAGATGCCGCCGCTGTTTGAGGATCACGCTCACTTTATTCGCTGGACGGACGAGCAGCTCGATCGCGGCACGATGTACAACGCGCGCCATCTGTGGATGTCGGCGCGCCCGAACGGCGAGCGACGTCCCTACGATCTCAACCGTTTGGAAGTTCGCATCTGTGACCTGGTGACCAACCCGCTCGACCTGCTGGCGATCGCGGCGCTGCTAGAGATGCGCGTCCAGCAGGCGATCGACGATCCGAGCCTCGATCCGCTGGTGTGTAGCGACCTGCCCGCCGGGACGCGCGCCAGCGACCTGCTCGAAATAATCCAGCACAACGAACGCGCCGTCAGCCGTACCAGCCTCAACGCGACGCTACGCCATTGGCAGGACGGGCGCGAAATTCTGGCCCGTGATTGGATCGCTGCGCTCTACGAGACCGTACGACCGATGGCGCGCGATCGCGGCATTGGCTGCTTTCTCTCGCCATTGCGCCATATTCTCCGCGATGGCAACACGTCCCAACAGTGGCGCGCCCAGGCCGAGCGCGGCGAGTCGATCGCCGCAATCCTTCAGTCCGCCAGCCGCATGATGGCGTTGCAAGAACAGGAACTCGAGCACAAGATTTGTTTGACGGCGCTGGCTTAGAGCTGCTTTGGGGCGAAATTTCGCGAGGTTGCGGTGCGAGCATGCGCCATTCTGCGTCAACCGTCCATGCTCGCGCCGCGCGTCTATATGTATGCCGCAAACATTGCATATATATAGATGCGCGGACAAAATACGTGGTAGCACGTAGGCTCGGAGTGGTGAATCCTTAACCTCCATGAGGAAACTCAGATAAAGGCAGTGCGATGGGCTTCAAGTGACCGTATAAATATGCAAGGTCTAGAACCTGTGGTCGCCACTGTACGTACGATCGCGTAAATGCTTCGATTTGAGCGCTGTCCTTTCTTTGAATCAATCAAGAATTCTGATAGATTTCGCGATCGGGCCAGAGATTAAGAAACCTGATGAGATGAGCCGGTATTTTCTGGGTAAACGGTCGCCAAGGGCCGGGATTGGGAGCATGCGCTCGAGATGTCTCCCGATTCCTCGGCCGATTTCCCGGTTAATTGCTCGATCGCACACCGACCACACAGTCTTTATCTGCCTCGAACCATGCCGCAAATCGTTCTCGTCGAGCCTCAGATTCCGCCCAATACGGGCAATATCGCCCGTACCTGTGCCGCGACCAAAACGCCGCTGCACCTAGTCGGCCCGCTCGGCTTCAAGATCGACGATCGCCACCTGAAGCGGGCGGGGCTCGACTATTGGCCGTATGTCGATTTGACCTATTACGACTCCTGGGCTGAGTTTGCGGCCCTGCGATCGAGCCGTTCCGGACGCTGCCTGGGCTTTACGACGCGCGGTCAGCACCAACATACGCAGTTTGAATTTGCGGCGACGGACTGGTTGCTGTTCGGCTGCGAGACGGAAGGGCTCTCGGAAGCGGTGCTGGCAAGCTGCGATGCGACGATCCGAATTCCCATTGCCGAGCCCAGTGTCCGCAGCTTGAACCTGTCGGTCAGCGCGACGATCGGCTTATTTGAGGCGCTGCGTCAGCTCGGCGCGGTGTAGCGTGGTTGCGAGCGCTCCCCCGTCAGGCTCGCGGGTCGCTGGCTCGGTTGTTTGCGGCCATTGACGAATCGATCTGGCCCGAGCTCCGGTCGCGCGCAAAACATAAGCAATGCGTATTGTCGAGCTCGGTTGGAAGAGCCGTCCGAATTGATTGGGTTAACCGAACGTCGCTCGGATGCCTCGCATCCCCGTCTGAACCATCGCCCGTCGCACCTTCACGGCTCGGGCCTCGAGCGCTGCATCGCCTTTATTCGTCGCGACGCATTTGCTTCTCATATATAAATGAAAGCTCTGCGTAGAAACCGCAAGTCAGAAGCTTCCGGATGCGCGCGCAGAGACGATGAGAGTAACTGTGCGCTCGCGCCTCCCGCGACTTCGGTCGAGCCCGATCGATTTCCCCAGGTGGCACTCGGACTTGATGCCCGTGCCCTTCGGGGCTGTCAAGCCTCAGGCCTTATAGGTTGCGGCTTCTCTTGTCTGGGGGCGTCATCATCGGGCGATCGAGTTTTTCGGACTCACCGCGCGCACGGATTGCACATACGGCGCAGTTTGCTAAACTATCGAGCTGAAACTTCAATTCCTGCTTTCGAGCCCGGCAATTGAAGATTGCACAGCCATTTTTGGCGTGCTCGTGCCCTTTCCCGTTCGGAGATGTTTCGATTCTGCTTTCGTTAGTGCTGCGGATGGCTTTTCTAAATTTTCGTGTACAAATTGGGAAAAGCAGGCTAACCTTATCCACAGCGAAATCGCGACCAGCGATCGAGACACTCTCCGTGAGCTGTACAGTTCCCTGTTTTTTGGGATCTGGCGGCATCGACAGCCCTCTTCCAGCTCCCGTTCAGGCGGGACTCGGTCGGGCTGAAGAGTACGGAGAGCGCCCGTGAAGTCGTCCTAGGAGGTCGTTGCTTGAAACGCACGTTCCCACACTCAAACGTCCCCACGCCCATTTGCGAGATGGATTCCGTTCCTCTCGTCGATGCCGCAAAGTCCGCCTGTGGTGAGGGGCAACGCCGAGTCCGCACGTCTGCAGCAGCGATCGGCCTTGCAATTTCTATGGGAGCCGTCGGTCTGGCGCTTCCCAAGCCGAGCAGCGCCTCTGTTGTTTCGGAAAGCAATGACAAGACGCGGGAAGCTCCCGACTTGCCTCCCGAAGATGCGCTGCAGACGCACGAAGCTATCGAGCAGGCAGACGTTGAGGCCGGAGCTGCTGATAGCTTGGCTTCTGCGCTGATGGTTCCCTCGATCGACAAGACGGTCGTGATTCCCGGCGAGGCAGAAGCCTCGCAGGAGCAAGGTTCCAATTCCGCTCTGCCGCAGGAGCCCGTAGCTTCAGCTTCACCGGCAGCTCTCGAAAGCGAGTACATCCAGCACATCGTCCGCGAAGGCCAGACGCTGTGGCATATTGCTTCCGCTTATCGAGTAGACCTGCGCGATATCGTCAGTGAGAACAACTTGCCGAGTGGCTACGACTTGCGTGTTGGCGAGATGATTCGCATTCCCGTACGCGAGGGCATGAATCGCAGCCCAGAAATCGATATTGTCGTTGACGCGAGCGAATTTTCTGCTAGCCGTAAGGCGTTAGACAAAGACCTTGACGTTCGCGGCTTTTCCGAGAACGGACTGCGCGGCGGCGCTCCCGACGCAAAGAGCGAGCCAGTTGCAGACACCGAAGAGGAGCGAGTGGCTTACGTGTCGCCCTTGCTCGACAATGCCCCTGAGGCTGGCGCGCTGGAGCTGCTTCCCGGCTCCCATGACGGCGCAGCCCAGATCGCAGCACTACCCGCACCCGAACTGTCGCTACCGATTCAGCTTGCACCGACCCTCGACGATGCGGGCCTGAACGAGCTGGCGGCATTGCCCGAGTCCGCCCCGATAGTGTCCCCGGCCCACCGGGTTACTCGTGGCGATACTCTGTACGCGATCGCCGCTCGCCACGGCGTCACCGTCGAGGCTTTGGTCGAAACCAACAGTCTGTCCAACCCGAACGTGCTGACTCCGGGACAGGAGCTGGTTTTGCCGCTGACCCCGACGGATGAACCCGATTCCAACTCGCCTACGGTGGCCTTGCTCCCCGACTCTGCGGAAGACGCGCAGAGCATCGCGCTGCCGATGACGCCGTTTGTTGCAGAGCCCGCCGAGCGCGTAGCCGCACTGTCTCGACGCGATCGCGCGATTGCCAGCAGTCCCGCCGACTTGCCTGTCGCCCAGGCCGCTGTGTCCGAACTGCCCGCAGCACCGACGGAAATCGCGCTGGCCGAATCTACGGCTGAGAGTTCCGAGCTGTCCGCTGCCTATGCCAGCAGCCTGCGCGAAGACATCGAGCGCGTGCGCGCTCGCCAGCTCGACACGATCGCTGCTGTTCCGGTGGAACTCAACGATGCCGTAACTGTCTCCGCCGCTCCGTCTCCGCCAGCTCTGGCCCCCAGCCGCGAAATGGCGTCGGTTCGCATCAATCCAGAATTTTCCGCCCGCGAGTCCGTACGTGAAGCCGCCCAGGCCGCAGCGCTATCCAAGCCTGACGATGCCGCCGAATCGGTGGTACAAGCACCGACGGTTGCGCCCGACGCCCCGCTCGTAGCCCGCGCTGAAGCAAGCGATGCTGATGGAGACGAGCTGCTGGCCGTCGCGCCGATCGGAGCGAGCAACTACGCTCCAGTGCTGCCGCCGCGTTCCGCATCGCCAGATCTTCCGGGGCTGGCAGCTGTCGGCGAGTATTTGCCTGAAGCTGGAACGCCGATGGGCGACATGGACGGCTACGTTTGGCCCGCCCACGGAGTCCTGACCTCTGGCTACGGCTGGCGGTGGGGACGGATGCACAACGGCATCGATATCGGCGCGCCGACTGGAACGCCGATTTTCGCAGCAGCTCCCGGCGTTGTGACCTACGCGCGCTGGAACTCCGGTGGCTACGGCAACCTCGTCGAGATCACGCACCCGGACGGTAGCCTGACGCTCTACGCACACAACAGCCGCAACGTTGTTGAAGAAGGCGAAGTGGTCGAGCAGGGCCAGCACATTGCAGATATGGGCAGCACGGGCTTCAGCACCGGCCCACACCTGCACTTCGAGCTGCATGCTGCCGGTCTGGGCGCAGTCGATCCAGTTGCCTACTTGCAGTAGAGGTTCTGGCGAGTAGAGAACCAGAGTCTCAGATTTCAACTCATGCAAGCGGGGCGCGGAAGTAACTTGACTTTCGCGCCCCGCTTTTTTGGTATACGTAGTGGTAACAGCTCCTCGCTAACTCGATCGCGCCGCTGCCGCCCTGCTTCGATGAACCACATTCGATGAACCACGCCGCGCAATCTCCACCGCGCCCGACCGACGAACCGCCGATCGCCGTCTGGGCTGAGGGCCTGAGCAAAACCTACCGCACCGGTTTCTGGCTGAATCGCAAAGTCACGTCGCTAAAGCGCTGTTCGATTTCGGTGCGGGCGGGCGAAACCTTCGGGCTGCTCGGGCCGAACGGAGCGGGGAAGACGACACTGCTCAAAATGCTGCTCGGCTTGATTCGTCCGACAGCGGGGCGGGCGACGATCCTCGGACGCCCGATCGGCGATCGCGCGATGCGCCAACGAGTCGGCTACCTGCCGGAAAATGCCTACTTTTACGACTACCTGACGGGCTGGGAGTTCTTGGAGTTCGTCGCGCAACTGCTGGCGATTCCGCGATCGCAGCGATCGCAACGCATCACTCAATTGCTCGACTGGGTCGGCCTGTCGGTCGAGAGCGCTAAAAACAAGCAAATGCGCCGCTACTCGAAAGGAATGCTCCAGCGGGTCGGCATGGCGCAGGCGCTGATCGGCAATCCGGACGTGGTGTTCCTCGACGAGCCGATGTCGGGGCTCGATCCGCTGGGGCGCTACCAAATGCGCGAAATCGTCCTGGCGCTGAAGGAACAGGGCAAGACGATCTTTTTCAACAGCCATATCCTCAACGACGTGGAATCAGTGTGCGATCGCGTGGCGATTTTGGCGCGAGGCGAGCTGCTTTGCACGGGCTCGCTGGACGAACTGCTGGGCGGCTCGGAGCGCTACGCGATTCGTGGGCGGGGCGGGGACGCGGCTGCGCTGGGCTCGGTGCTCGATACTTTCGATCGGCAGGGCGAGTCCTGGCAGGGCGAGACGGGGAGAGCGTTGCCGGAAGTGACGGCGGCGGTAATGGGGGCCGGGGGGGCGATCGCCAGCATCGAGTCGGCGCGCCCGACGCTGGAGGCGTATTTCCTAAAGCAACTGCGCGATCGGGGGTTAACGACCAGCCAGTAGCGGGTTCGCGACGCAGAGCGTCGGTGGAGGCACGCAGAGCGCAGGAACGATAGGCCGTTATTTTCCCCGGATTGCGTCAGCGCGTCATAATGAAGACTGCGTAAAGAAATGTAAACAGCACCATGCCCAGAGACCTGCGGGGATTTATCAACCTTCTCGAAGAGCGCGGCCAGCTCTGCCGCATCAGCGCCCCCGTCGATCCCGACCTGGAAATCGCGGAAATTTGCAACCGGATGCTGCGCGTCGGCGGGCCGGGGCTGCTGTTCGAGAACGTTAAGGGCGCGAAATTTCCCGTCGCGGTCAACCTGATGGGAACCGAGGAGCGCATCTGCTGGGCGATGAATATGGAGAAGCCCGAGGAACTCGAGGAGCTGGGCAAGAAGCTGGGGATGCTCCAGCAGCCGAAACCGCCGAAGAAAATTTCCCAGGCGATCGAGTTCGGCAAGGTGCTGTTCGACGTGGTCAAGGCTAAGCCGCTGCGCGACTTCCTGCCGCCCTGCCACCAGGTCGTCATCAAAGGTGACAAACTCGACCTCAACGACATCCCGATGATCCGTCCCTACCCCGGCGATGCGGGCAAGATCGTCACGCTGGGGCTGGTGATCACGAAAGACTGCGAGACCGGCACGCCGAACGTCGGGGTCTACCGTCTGCAATTGCAGTCGAAAAATACGATGACCGTCCACTGGCTGTCGGTGCGCGGCGGTGCGCGGCACTTGCGCAAAGCTGCCGAGCGCGGCAAAAAGCTGGAGGTGGCGATCGCGATGGGCATCGACCCGCTGTTACTGATGGCGGCGGCGACGCCGATTCCGGTGGAGCTGTCCGAGTGGTTGTTTGCGGGGCTCTACGGCGGCGCGGGCGTGCATCTCGCCAAGTGCAAGACGGTCGATTTGGAAGTCCCAGCGCAGGCTGAAATCATCCTCGAGGGCACGATTACCCCCGGCGAGATGCTGCCCGACGGCCCCTGCGGCGACCATATGGGCTACTACGGCGGCGTCGAAGATTCGCCGCTAGTGCGCTTCCACTGCATGACCCACCGCAAAGATCCGATCTACCTAACGACGTTCAGCGGGCGTCCGCCGAAGGAAGAGGCAATGATGGCGATCGCGCTCAACCGCGTCTACACGCCAATTTTGCGCCAGCAGGTCAGCGAAATCGTCGATTTCTTCCTGCCGATGGAGGCGCTGAGCTACAAGGCGGCGATTATCTCGATCGATAAAGCCTATCCCGGACAGGCGCGGCGGGCGGCGCTGGTGTTCTGGAGTGCGCTGCCGCAGTTCACCTATACGAAGTTCGTGATTGTCGTGGATAAGGCGATCGACATTCGCGATCCGCGTCAGGTGGTCTGGGCGATTTCCTCGAAGGTCGATCCGGCGCGCGATGTCTTTATCCTGCCGGATACGCCGTTCGACACGCTCGATTTCGCCAGCGAGAAGATTGGCCTCGGCGGACGCATGGGCATCGATGCAACGACAAAAATTCCGCCGGAGACCGACCACGAGTGGGGCGAACCGCTGGAGTCCGACCCGGATGTGGCGGCGCAGGTGACGCAGCGCTGGGCGGAGCTGGGCTTGGGCGACATCGACCTCTCGGAAGTCGATCCGACGAAGTTCGGCTATCGAATGAGTTAGTGCTGCACCGAGGCCGAATTTTATGTCTGATAGCGACGCACTGCTGTGCGCCGTTACCACGTGGCAATCACAGCGAATCTGAAGGGAAGCTCGATCGCCAAACGTCGCGCGAGCGTCTATCTTGAGACCAGTCCACTTACTGCTGAGATAACGATGCCGTCCCGCCTGAATGCCGCCGAGATCGAGATGCAGCTCGCTGTCGTGCCCGAGTGGTCGCGCGTCGGCGAGCGCATCGAGCGCCAGTTCGTCTTTAAAGACTTCATTGCGGCGATCGACTTCGTCAACCGTCTGGTCGAGCCTGCCGAGCGCGCCGGACACCACCCCGACCTCAGTATTTCTTACAATAAGGTCACCGTTGCGCTGACGACCCACGACGCCGGAGGACTGACGGCAAACGACTTTGCCCTTGCGAAGGTTCTCTCCGGGCTATAAAGCTACGAATCGTGGCGTTCTGCCAACGATCGTCTACCCAACCCGAGTCGATTATGGTCGATCCGTTAAAGCTGTCGTCGGAGGAGTCGATCGAGCCGATCGAGCAGTTTCTAGAAGTCGCGGCAGCCCTGTCTGGCAGCTTCGACCTCGAGGAGCTGCTGGAACTGATCCTGACGAAAAGCCGCGCGCTCACCAATAGCGATGCGGGCAGCATTTATCTGGTCGATCGCAGCGATGGCTTCGACAAGCTGTTGTTTAAGACCGCGCAAAATGCCTCGCGGCCCGATATTTCCTTTGAGGAGTTCGCGATTCCGCTGACGCGCGACAGCCTGGCGGGATACGTGGCGATTACAGGTGAGACGCTCAACCTTACTGACGCCTACGACTCGTCACCCGACGTTCCCTATCGCCTGAATCGCAACTTCGATCTCGATATCGGCTACTACACGCGATCGGTGCTGGTCGTGCCGATGCAGGATCGCGAGGGCGGCACGCTGGGCGTGCTGCAGCTGATCAACCGCAAGCAAAGCTCGAAGACGCTGCTGACGCCGGATAACCTCTTAGATGAGACCCTGGCCTATACGACGATGGAGGAGCGCCTCGCGCTGCTGCTGGCCAGTCAGGCGGGGCTGTCGATCGAACGTCAGAGCCTTCTAGAAGATATCGAAAACCTGTTCGAGGGATTCGTCACGTCCTCGATCGGCGTAATCGAGGCGCGCGACCCGAGCACGTCCGGCCACTCCGAGCGCGTGGCTCTGCTGACCGTTCGTCTTGCAGAGGAAATTAACAGCATCGAGCGCGGTATTCTGCGCGATACTCACTTCACCCGTCCGCAGCTTAAAGAAATTCGCTACGCTTCCCTGCTGCACGATTTTGGCAAGATCGGCGTTCCAGAAGCGATTTTGGTCAAACGGAACAAGCTACATCCCGGACGTCTCGGCGTTCTCGAGCAGCGCTTCGGATTTGCTCGCCGCACCCTCGAGTTCGAGTGCGCCCAGCAGAAGTACCGCTATTTGGTCGAGCATCCGCAACACCTGGACGAGCATCCGGACGGCGAGCCCTGCGAGAACTGCGAGGCGATCGCGCGGTTCGATCGCCAGCTAGAGGAGTCTCTAGTCGAGCTAGAGGAGTATTGGCAGGCGATCGAGCGGGCCAACTTGCCCCAGGTACTCGACGAAGCGACGATCGCCCAACTGCGCGCCATGCATGCCTACCGGTATCGCGATCTCAACAATCGCGAAGTGCCGCTCATCTCGGAAGAGGACTTGACGTCGCTGCTGATCGTCCACGGCAACCTTACCGAACCGGAGCGGCGCGCGATCGAGGCCCATGTCACGCACTCGTTCCATTTCCTCAAGCAAATTCCCTGGACGAAAGATCTCGCTAATATCCCCGAGATCGCCTACGCTCATCACGAAAAGCTCGACGGCTCGGGCTACCCGCGCGGCCTCAAGCAGGAGCAAATCCCGCTCCAGGCCCAGATGATGTCTGTATGCGATGTCTTCGATGCGCTGACGGCGGGCGATCGCCCTTACAAGTCCAGCCTGCCGCTCGAAGATGCGTTTAGAATTATGCGCCACGAAGCTGATAACTTTAAGATTCGCGGCGACTTGCTCGATGTGTTCGAGCAGCGTCGGGTGTTTGCTGCGATCGACGAACCGAAAGGCGCTGAAGACTGAGCGGGAACGAGCTTTACTTGGAGGGCGAGCCGTTGGCGGCAACCGGAGAGATCGTTGCTGCGCTGCCGTGTGCCCCCGTCCAGGCACTCCACAGCGGTGCGAGCTCGATATCGAGGGTGCTGTCGCCGCAGCTCCGGCGGTTGGCGCGCTGGGGCTCTTGGAACGCGATCGTCCCAAAAGCGGCCCCGTGGAGTGCGCCGACAATGCGGCAAGCTTCGCGCGGCTGAGCGTGGCGGTTGGCGAGGTGGCAGGCCGAACTGTACCAGGGAAGCTGGCAGGCGATCGCCGTGGCGGCTCGGAACATTTCGCCGTCGGGAACCAGCGCCAGCCTTGCTTTCTGAATCTCGCGGCGCGCTTCCGGTGAGAAAGCCTCGAGGGCGGCAATCGTCGTCGTGCGCTTTAGGGGTAACCAAACGGTTCTCCCCGGCGGCTCCTGTAGGAAACTGCGCAGAACAGCTGCGAACAGACCCATGCCCCACCGGGTCTCGGCATCGAGGCCAAGGCTGAGAGTCTCGCACCAGACGCCTAAAATATCGTCGCGATCGCACCAGTAAAAAGTACCGACTGACAAAGCGATCGCTCGCTCGGACAGGGACAGCGCGCGGTTAGACTCGTGCGCGATCGCCGAACGTACCAGCTCGGCCCGAGTCGTCGCATCGCCAGCTGATTGCAGTGCTCGGCGGAGTTCGATCGTCACCTGCACCCAGTTTCGCAGCCGGTCTCGGACGCCGACATCAATTTGGCTGTCTGGTAGCGTTTTCCCTACCAAACCGGAACTCATCCCCAGTAGGCGATCGTAAAGCGTTGCAACTAGCACAGTAGATGGTGAGAGACAGACGGACGGCAGCGAGCAACAGTTGCCGCGCGATCGAGCGCGATTGCAGGCGGACGGGCGACCGAAGAGACAATCGTTCGGTGTGCGCTACTCAGCTTGTGCCGTGCGGGAATCCCGGGCGCGCAGCCAGTCGAGCAGCGCCTGTAAGCCGAGCGTGTAGCTGCGAGCGCCAAAGCCACAGATCTGACCGATCGCTACGGGAGCGATGTATGAGTGATGGCGGAAGGGCTCGCGCTGGTGGATGTTGCTCAAGTGTACTTCCACGGTAGGAATTTCGATCGCGGCGATCGCGTCGCGAATGGCAACACTGGTGTGGGTGTAGGCCGCCGGGTTAATCGCCAAGCCGTCGTGAACCCCGAAAGCATCCTGTATGGCATCAACTAAAGTGCCCTCGTGATTTGACTGAAGCGTTGTCACGCGGGCATTCTGTGCCTCCGCAAGCTGACGAAGCTTCTGGTTAATGGCCTCGAGACTGACACTGCCGTAAATTTCCGGTTCGCGCCGACCGAGCAAATTTAAGTTGGGGCCGTGCAGCACGAGCACACTGAGCTGACGGCTGCGGGAAACTGAAGATTCCAAATTGGGAACGCTGCGAAACGTCGAGCGGCGTCAGGTAACCTAGCGGCCCTGGCGGTTATCGACCGGAATGGGAATCGCCTCGGGTTCGGGCTCTGCCGAAGGACCGAGCAGCGTATCGAGTGCGCGCTGTAGCCATTCGCCAAGCTTGTCCAAAATGTTATCGATGAAGTCCATAGATCGCTCGATTTCTCCGGATGGGGCACTAGATTAGATGGCTAAAAACAACGCAACAACCCGCCACGTCTCTTTAAGTTTTTTGACACTATCTAAACCATCGGTCTCATAATAGCCAATTTGGATGACTCGAGCAAAGGGCGCGGGCGGTTCGGTTTCACGTCAAGCTCTGGCGTGCGGGCTCGTACGCCATCCACTACAATCGATCTCCAAATAGCGACCTGCCTCGCGTCGATCGCGACGCCTTGTCCCATGCCGTCGTTACTAACCGACATCCGCGATCGACTCGATGAGTTAATTGCGCGTCACAAGTCCCGCGTTGACTACCTGGCGATTCGCCTCGAGGAATCGGAGGGGACGAATATTTTTCTGCGCTCGCGAAAGGTCGAAACCCTGAGCGAAGAGGTCTCTATTGGCGGGCAGGTGCGCGCCTGCTACCGGGGCGGCTGGGGCTTTGCTAGCTTCAACCGCCCCGAGCTGCTGCCCCAGCGCCTCGAGGAAGCCATTGTCGCCGCGCGCGCCGTCGGTTCCGAAGAGACTCAGCTCGCGCCGATCGAGATCGTCCAGCGCACCTGCGCGCTGCCTCTGTCGGGCTCTAACCCGCGCTGCATCGCCCTGCGCGATAAGAAGGAACTGTGCGATCGCTACACCGAAATTTTGCGCCAGACTGATGGTCGCATCGCCACAACCACCGTCCGCTACAGCGACCTGGCCCAGCGATCGGTTCTCGCCACCTCCGAAGGCACTTGGGTCGATCAGTCCTGGACGGATATGGAGATGCGGTTCGGCGCGACAGCGCGCAACGGCGACACCGTACAAACCGGGCGCGAAACCGTTGGTTCGCGGCAAGCTTACGAAGATCTCCTCGGGTTGGACGAGAAGGTGAGCGGCGCGGCGCGGCGAGCGGTGGACGCGCTGGAACTGCCGACAGTGGCGGGTGGGATTTACACCGTTGCGATCGATCCGATTTTGACCGGCCTATTCGTTCACGAGGCGTTCGGCCACCTATCGGAAGCCGATATGGCCTACGAAAATCCCGATTTGCTAGAGGTCATGACCTATGGCCGGCAGTTCGGCTGTGAGGATTTGCAGATATTCGACGGCGCAGTGCCCGACGGTCATCGCGGCAGCTACTTTTTCGATGATGAAGGGACGCCTGCAACAAAGACGCAGCTGATTGAAGACGGACGATTGGTCGGGCGGCTGCATTCGCGCGAGACGGCAGGACGCCTGGATGAAGTGCCGACGGGCAATGCGCGCTGCCTAAACTATCAGCACAGCCCGATCGTGCGGATGACCAACACCTGGATCGATCGCGGCAGCACGCCGGTCGATCGGCTGTTCGACGACATCGACGACGGCATCTACGCTCGCAACTGGCTGGGCGGCATGACCAACGGCGAGATGTTTACGTTTCGTGCCGGGGAAGCCTGGAGGATTCGCAACGGCGAGCTGGCGGAACCGGTGCGCGACGTGACGCTGTCGGGGAACGTGTTTCGGACGCTGGCGGATATCGAGGCGATCGGCGATGACTTCGAGTGGGACGAGTCGGGTGGCTGCGGCAAGGGCGGACAAAACGGCCTGCCGGTGGGCTGCGGCGGGCCGAGCCTGCGGATTCGCAATGTCGTGGTCGGCGGCGATTCGGCGGTTTAGTTTGGGCAATGCGATCGGGCGGGGTTCGCAAAACAATAAATGACCCCGTGGCGTGAGGCTCGCCGCAAAATTCTTACCTTCTAGAGCCCGATCTGTTGCTTCAGAAGCTCGCAATCCACACGACACGCCTCCAAAACCCGCATGGCCATGCCGCCGTCGGTTTCGCCTTCTTGCAAAATGCCGAGCAGCAAATGTTCTGGAGCGATCTGGCCACCGCCCTGCTGCTTCGCTTGCGCCGCCGCCAGTTCCAATACGCGATTGGCGCGAGGGGTAAACGGCATTTTGGCAGGGATTTCGTCAGGTTGCGTCGCACACTCGGCTAACCAGTCACGAAATAGGGTCTCTGCTGTGGCAAAATCCACGCCTTGCTCCCCCAAAGCTCGAGCTGCCGCACTCTCCACAGCGAGCAGCCCCAGCAGCAGACCTTCTGTGCCCAAAAAGTCGTTAATCTGCAACTTTTTTTGCGTGGCTTCCTGGGCTTGGGCGAGCACTGCATGGGTGTCTGGCGCTAAGCGACCCAGCGCAACACCCACCAGCTCTTCTCGCACGGATAGCATCGCCACCGCTTTGAGAATGTATTCCAAGGTCGGCGCATCCAACGTGCCCCAGCTCGCCACCTCGGCTCCTTCTTGCTGGTAAAGCTGAGTCAGGGCTTCATAGAGCTGTAGGTCGCCACCGACAAACCCGAGAATGCTGGTTCGCCACCGCCACGCCATTTGTTGCACTTCCGGATCGTTGAGGTCGCGTCCCTCAGCGAGATGCGATCGCGCTTGGGTCAGGAAATGCTGCCATTCGGCGTCTCCTTGCTGGAGTCGAGCTTCGAGTAATACCAAATTTCTAAACTGGAGCTACAGATTGGCTGAGCAAGGGCTGGACGAAGTTGAGGCTTCATACTCACGAGCAACTTTCATCTGTAGCTAGACTTTTCCGTTTTGGTATAAGTCGTGCTGTTCTTGGGTCAGATACTGCTGGGTCATGGTGATGGTCTCCATGGTGGCGATGAGGTCTTCAACTGCAACGGACTGAGAGGCTTGGAGCTGTCGAGCCAGCTTACTGAGCTTGGTGAAGAGCGATCGCGATACCGCCATCTGCTCCTTCAGGCGCGCGAGATGCAGGTCGATCGCCTGGGGCAAGGAAAATTCGGGGCTTGCTAAACAGTTTTGAATTTCGCTCAGGGACAAGCCCAATTGCCGCAACGAGAGAATCTGCTGAAGCCGAATGATCTCTCGATCGCCATACAGACGATGGTCGGCCTTCGTGCGACGAGACGGCACCAGCAGCCCAATTTCGTCGTAATAGTGCAATGTCCGAATCGAGAGCCCTGTTTTTTTGCCAGTTCGCCGATTTTGAGCAAATTAGACATCGATCGTACTCGCTTCGATTTATCCGTGAATTACAGTCGATGGCTTGGATGGTAGATCCTGACGTCGCGTGAGGTGCAAGGGGCGGTGGCAAATCTCGGGCAAACAATCGAGCCTCATTTTGGCGGGCGATCGCCATATTGTGACCAGCGTGAGTCACACTGTGCCTGTCCCGATCGAGCCGCTTTTTTCCGAATGACAAGCGCAGAGCGAAACACCCGAACGAGCCAAAGCCGAGAAGCGAGCCTGCTGCCCTGCGTGCTGGGCATTGATGGAGGCGGGACGAAAACGGCCTGCGTGGTGCTGGCGCGATCGGGTGCGACGCTCGCCAGCGCCCAAAGTCACGCCTCGAACTATCACGCCGTCGGTGCAGACATCGCCCAAGCCAACGTGCGGCTGGCGATCGAGCGGGCGATCGCAGCGGCGAGACAAAACTGCGACGGCAAGCTCGCGATCGAGGGTATCGGTTTGGGCTTGGCGGGCATCGGCTCGCGCGAAGATGTGGCTGTGGTTCGGGGCTGGGTCGCGGAATACATCGCCGAACGAGTCGGCGACTGCCCGTGGCAATTCCACGACGACGATCGCGAGCGGGTCTACATCGACCACGATTGCGCGATCGCCCTGACCGGCGGCATCCTCAATGCTGACGATCGCATCGCAGTCGCGGGTATCGCCGCGATCGCGGGGACGGGCTCGATCGTTTTCGGGCGCAACGACAATGGCAGCACGGCGCGGGTCGGCGGCTGGGGCTACCTACTCGGCGATGAGGGCAGCGGCTACGATCTAGCGCGGCGGGGGCTTCAGGCAGCGCTCCAGGCGTCAGACGGACGCGGCGCACCGACCCGGCTTCTAGCAGAATTTTCGGAGCACTTTCAGGCGCGATCGCCGCGAGACCTCGCGATCGCCGTTTATCGCCAAAACTTGCCCGTACGCGACATCGCGGCACTCGCGACGATCGTCGATCGCGTCGCTGCCGACGGCGATCCGGTCGCTCGGAACATCATCGAGGTGGGAGCCGACGAGCTAGCACGGGCGATCGGTAGCTGCGCGGGGCAGCTATTTGCGCCCACTGATACCCCCGAAGTGGTGACGATCGGCGGCGTATGGCAGTCGCAGGCGGGCTTTCGCGAACGGGTGCGGGGAGCGCTGCGGTCGCAGTTCCCCGGCGCAACGCTGGTATGGCCGCGATCGTCACCCGCCCACGGCGCGGCGCTCACCGTCCTTTGTGCGATCGCGCAGCAGGCACCCACCCCACAAGCGCGCGAAGCCCAGACCCTATAATTAGTCCAGATCGAAAACGCCGTCTTTTCCCGGTTCGCCAAACCATGACCTCCGAGCTGCTCGACAATCGCTACAACGTCCTCAGCAGCCTCGGGCGGGGCGGGTTCGGCGAAACTTTCCTCGCAGAAGACACTCAGATGCCGTCGCGGCGGCGCTGCGTGATCAAGCAGCTTAAGCCCAGCACAGACAACCCGGACACGGTGCAGCTCGTGCGCGAGCGCTTCAGCCGCGAGGCCGCGATCTTGGAGTCCGTGGGCGAACACCCACAGATCCCAACGCTCTACGCCTATCTGGTGCGCGGCGATCGCTTCTATCTAATTCAAGAATGGATCGAAGGCCAAACCCTGACCCAGCTCCTGGCGCAGCGCGGCACGCTGACCGACGCAGAAGTGACGGCAATGCTGCAACAGCTCCTGTCGATTCTGTCCTACGTTCACGATCGCGGCCTCATCCACCGCGACATCAAACCCGACAACATCATCGTCCGCCAGCGCGACGGCCTGCCCGTGCTGATCGACTTCGGCGCGGTGCGCGAAACTATGGGCACGCGCTACAACGATGTCGGTCAAACCACCAGCAGCATCGTCATCGGCACGCCGGGATTTATGCCCAGCGAACAGGCCGTCGGGCGTCCGGTCTTTTCTAGCGATATTTACGCCCTCGGTCTGACGGCGATCTACCTGCTGTCGGGACGCTATCCGCAGGATCTGCCCAGCGACCCGCGCACGGGCGAAATTCTCTGGCGTGCCCAGGTCCCAAACTGCGGCGCGCGCTTGGCCGGAGTGATTTCGCGGGCGATCGCCTCTCACCCGAACGATCGTTTTCCAACCGCGCGCGAGGCCGTGGCGGCACTGGCGGCTCCCGGCGATTTTATGCCGATGGCGGGTGCGCCGATCTCGCCGCTGCCGGGGGGCAACACATCACCCGCGCCCGCGCCGATACCGACGGTCTCTCTCGATCCGCTGCCGACCGCGCCGCCGCCCTCGGTTCCGCCCGGAGCCCGACCCGGAGCCCAGCCAGGCTCGCCGCCGAGACCCGCCACACCGAAAACCGACGCCACCGTCGCCGTCGCGCCGGTGTACAACCCGACGGTGCCGATCGCACCGCCCGCCACGCCACCTGCCGCCCCGCCCCGCGCGCCGCAACCCGCCGCCCCGCCCGATCGCGACGACCACAGCAACCGCAACGATCGCGGCGGCAGCGCCTTCCCTATCGGCGGTCTCATCAAATTCGCGCTGCTGGCAGGCGTCGCGGGTGGCGTGGCGATCGCGGGCGCGAACGTCTTCGATCGCGGCGGCCTGGGCACGGGCTCGGTGGTTGGCGGTGGCGATGGTGAACCGACATCCTTAGATCTCGGCGCGACCAACACGCCCGACTCGTTTTACTTTTTGGCCGATTCAGCGTTTAAAAATGCCGACTACGCTGGTTACGCCAATAGCCGCGTCGAAGCGCTGAAGCAGTCGGGATTTGGCAATGCGGGCTGGTTTTGGGTTCCCGAGTACGCCAACCTCTTCGGGACGCGCGCGGCGCAAGTGTTCGCGGGTAGCTTCGGCGACCTGCAAAGCTGCGTCAACGTTCTCGAGAACTACCGCCTGATCGTCGGCGATGCCTACTGCGCCTTTGCAAGCCGCGATCCCAACGCCGATCGCCAGATCGTCACCGCCCAGAGCCTCTCTAAGCCGACCCCAACGCCCGCGCCGCAGCCCCAAGTCGAGCAGATCCCGGCTGTGCCCGCACCGAGCGAATCACCCAAACCCGATCGCCCGAACCTACTCGAAAACGTTCGCGGCCTGTTCGACGGCCCGACGCCCCTCGAGGTGACGGAAACCTACTTCGAGCAGATCGATCGCGGCAACCTCGAGCGCAGTTGGGAGATGCTCGCCCCCAGCTACCGCGATAACGCTAGCCTGCATCCCAACGGCTTCGAGAGCTACCGCGAATGGTGGGGCGAGAGCGTCGAGTCCGTGGAGGTGCGAAAAACGCGCCTGGTGGAAGAGACCGAAACCAACGCCCGCGTCGAGGCCAGCCTGTTTTACGTGCTCAGCGACGGTCGCGAAATCGAATCTTCGATGGAGCTGGCTTGGGTGCGCGAGGGCAACCGCTGGCTGTGCTACGACGCGAAGTAAGCCCGCCTCGCTCGATGTTGAAGTGACAAACTTGAAACAACAAAGCGGCAACAAAAAAGCGTCACACGCTCTCGCTTACGTCTGACGCCTCTTCGGGGTTTGGATTTTAACTATTTTGCCTCGAGCTAGCGGCTAGCCCACGGCTAGACCGAGGGGGCGAACGACGCCCGTCTGATGCCAGGAATTACCGACCGGACTTAGCTATCCGGGATGAGTCTTCCAAGGTTGGCCTTCGTCAGTTAGTCTTCGTAAATTCGGCACTCCGCAGCCTCAGGGTTTTCCTCGCAGTAGTTCTCGAACGAGCTTTTTTCGCCCTCTTGCTTTTGGTGAGACGCTTCAGCTTGCAGTTCTTCGACTGCATCCCAAGCTGCAGCGCATTCGCCCGAGGTCGCACCGGAAGCATCGCAGACTTGGCGAGCTTCGTCGCGCTCTTTCTCGATGCGGTTGTTGATATTGCTGTTAGTCATTCTGAAAAGTCCTGTTTGTAGTGTTCTCGCACTGCCCCCAGTATAGATAAACTGCCCGAGAGTGGCGTTCGGTTTCGTGAACATCGCGTTACGGTTGACCGATGCTTGGCAAGCCGTCTTTCGGGGCGTTTTTTGAGCTGTGTCGGGGGGTGCGGGTTTCCGGCCTCGACCCCACTAGAACACCTCGTCTATTCGCCTGCGGGCTTGGCGGAGCTGTGAGTTTCGATCGCCTCGATCGCACGAGACACGCTCTCGGGCAGCACGACCACGAGGCTGTCTTTGGGTGCTTCGTCGAGGGCAATGCCGATCGCCTTGGACTCTTTCAGGATCGTCTCGAACTTGCAGTCCGAACCCGCCGCTTCGATGCCGCGCACGATCCACTCGGCGGCGTTGCCACGGGGGCGACCGCGAGTATCGTCGTCTTCCTTAACAATGATGTAGTCGAACATCGAGGCGGAGAGACGACCCAGCTCTTGCAGGTCTTCGTCGCGGCGATCGCCAGGGCCACCGACCACGCCGATACGCTTCCCGGGCCAGTTGTTGACGAACCCGCCCAGCGCCTCGTAGCTGGCGGCGTTGTGGGCGTAGTCCACTAGGGCACTGTAGTCGCGCATCTCGAATAGGTTCATGCGTCCCGGCGTCTGCTCGGCGGATGCCTTAAAGGTGCGAAGACCCTGACGGATAGCGTCGATGTCGATGCCCTGGACGTAAGCGGCGGCGGTAGCGGCCAGGGCGTTCGCGATCATAAATGGAGCCATGCCTTTAAGGGTTAGCGGCACGTTCACCGCTTCTTCGACTTCGATGCGCGTTTCGCCGTCGAGAATCACCAGCCAGCCGTTGTCGTAGATGGTCGCGATGCCGCCTTCGGCCACGTGCTGCTTGACAAGTTCGTTATCCGACTCCATCGAGAAAAAGGCCGTCTTGCCGAGGACGTTTTCCTGCATTGCCGAGACGAGCGGATCGTCGGCATTGAGGACGGCGTAGCCCGTTTCGCTGACGGTTTCGGCAATAACGCCTTTGACCTTTGCCATCTGCTCGATCGTGTCGATATCGCCGAGACCGAGGTGGTCGGCAGCGACATTGAGCACGACGCCGATATCGCAGCGCTCGAAGGCCAAACCCGATCGTAGGATGCCGCCGCGTGCGGTCTCCAGGACGGCGATTTCCACGCTGGGGTCGCCGAGGATCAGGTGGGCGCTTTGAGGGCCGGTGTTGTCGCCCGCTTCGGCCAGGAAGTCGCCGATGTAGGTTCCGTCGGTGGTGGTGTAGCCGACGACTTTGCCCGTTTGACGCGCCAGGTGCGCGATTAGGCGCGTGGTGGTGGTTTTGCCGTTCGTGCCGGTGATCGAGTAAATCGGGCACTGAGTCGGGGTTCCCGGCGGGAAGAGCATCTCGATCGTCGCTTCGGCGACCGGGCGCGGCTTGCCTTCGCTGGGGCTGACGTGCATCCGGAACCCCGGCGCGGCGTTGACCTCGACGATAACGCCGTCGGTGTCGCGCAGGGGCTTGGAGATATCGGTGGTCACAAAGTCCATCCCGACAATATCGAGGCCGACGATCTTGGAGACGCGCTGGGCGATCCAGGCATTTTCGGGGTGGATTTCATCGGTGCGATCGATGGCGATGCCGCCGGTGCTGAGGTTGGCGGTGGCGCGCAGGTAGCAGACTTCGCCGACGTCGGGAACCGCCTCGGGGCGAAGACCCTGGCGCGCGAGGCGCTGGAGGCTGAGACGATCGAGCGTCAGCTTGGTCAAGACGTTGTCGTGACCGTCGCCGCGTCGCGGATCGCGGTTGGTTTCATCGATCAGCTCGGCAATCGTCGAGCGGCCGTCGCCGACCACGTGCGCCGGAACCCGCTCGGCCACGGCGGCGACCTTACCGTCGATCACCAGGACGCGGTGGTCGGAGCCGCGATAGTAGCGCTCGACGATCACCGATCGCGTTTTGGCCGCTTCGCTAGCCACGTCGTAGGCGGCTTCGGCATCTTCCCAGTTGGTAATGTCGATCGTGATGCCGCGACCGTGATTGCCGTCCAGGGGCTTGATGACGATCGGGTAGCCGCCGACGATATCGATCGCCTCTTCCAGCTCGTCTAGATATTCGATGACCGTTCCGCGCGGCACGGGAACTGCCGCATCGGCCAGCAGGGTTTTTGTGCCTTCTTTGTCGCAGGCCAGCTCGACGCCGAGGATGCCGCTGCCGCTGGTCAGCGTGGCTTGGATGCGCTTCTGGTGGCAGCCGTAGCCGAGCTGGATCATCGCTCGCGCGCTCAGGCGCTTCCAGGCGATGCCCCGCTGTTCTGCGGCTTTAACGATCGACTCCGTGCTCGGCCCGAGCGCCGCATCGACCCACAGCTCGCTGAGATCTTCTAGGTCGCGATCGAACTCCGAGTTGGGGTAGTGTCCCGTTTCCGCCAAGCTTTTGCACAGCCGCACGGCGGCACGCAGTGCGTAGCGTCCCGCCCGCTCGTCTTGATATTCAAAAACGACGTTGTACACACCCTGGGTTGAGGTCGCGCGCGCGCGACCGAACCCAACCGACATCCCTGCCAGCTCTTGCAGTTCGAGGGTGACGTGTTCGACGACGTGGCCGAGCAGCGTACCGTTCTTCACCCGCTCC
>ERZ1740067.366-NODE-366-length-36815-cov-7.608814_pt1 | contig 36815 bp, 35 predicted proteins | sample MGYA00581736_ERZ1740067 | MGnify/ENA primary metagenome ERZ1740067 (study PRJEB43018, sample SAMN04849236) | marine metagenome | isolation source: floating plastic debris | place: Pacific Ocean | collected 2008-08-27 | study: EMG produced TPA metagenomics assembly... | reverse complement strand
GTTGGTAGTAATAAACTAAACCTATTCACGTTAAAGAAGTCCAAGTTGAAAATAAATTATGAAAAGATTTTCAAGCGTACTGGCTTCTACATTATTTTTAATTTCCTGTAGTTCAGATGACAACCAACCATCAGAGACCGTTGATGGTAGCGACCCATTAACTAAAAGTTTGGTCGAGTTAGGTGCGGCATATGGTACTGAAAGTCGTCAATTCCTTGATATTTATAAGGCGGAATCCCAATGTGCAACCCCCATTTATTTTGACGCTCATTTCAATGGCGGAAGTACTACTTCTATTTCATCTGAAATTATAGCCGATTTAAACGCTGAAGGCATTACAGTGATTTCTTGGGAATCATTAACTTCTGTGAATACCCCAGAAGAAGTTGAAACGGGTTGGAGCGATGCCGAACTTATGTTTCAATGGGTTATTGATAACGCGAAAACCTATAATTTAGACATCTCCAATATAATTATAGGTGGTTCATCGAGAGGGAGTATTCTCAGTTGGGTATACGGCCACAGACCCAATACCAACATAAAAGGACTTTATTTTTACAATGCATTGCCAAGTACAGTATGGGCAGACCCAAGTTGGTGGTTACCAACTGAAAATGTAACGGCGGAATCACCACCAATTTATTTTGTATATAATAGGGAACCAGGTTCGTCAAATAACACCACAAATCCAGATATTCATGATCCAAACAATGGAATCACCATTGTTACCCAATATGAAAACCATGGAATTGGCGATAGGGCCCAGCATGTCCATAGCATTGGAGAAACTGATAATAACGACAGGTATCAATTTCTTGTTGATTTTGCCCTATCTGTAATAGAAACGTGCCCATAAAAGGTTGGTTATACATAAACTACCGTCAACAGGGGGAATAATTAATTGCGGATGGATTTCTAAAATGGAAGTCCTTACCATCCTCTAACGTATTTCACTCTTGCCCATCATTGGCAGGGCAGTGCGACTGCAATTCGTCATCCAAATTTGCTGACTTGATACACCAAACCTCGGGCGAAGCAGAGCGCTTTGGAAACTGCACCTATCTTGCTGTTCTGCCCAATTAGATGTAACCTTTATAAAAATTTGTTGTCATTAAAAGAAATCATATACCGTGAATAGAATCATTCCCATTTTATGTCTCTTTTTGATTGTGGTCTCCTGTAAAGAACAAAAAAGCGAACCGGACCCAACAATTCGTTTATTTGATAACAGTGAAATTTCATCTGCCCATCTGACAGATTTTTTAAATCAACAAATGGATTCCCTGGAAATCCCCGGGTTGTCGATAGCCATAATCAATGATGCGAAGGTCGTTTATAATAAGAATATTGGATACGCCAACCTTGATACAAAAAAAGAGTTAACAGAAAATTCAATTTTTGAAGCTGCTTCACTTTCTAAGCCTGTTTTTGCTTATATGGTCATGAAACTATCTGAAAGAGGAGGAATTGTGCTGACACGACCACTACATTATTATCTTCCTGACCCTTTGATGGAAGTAGACCAACGTTACAAAAATGTAAATGCAATTCACGTACTCAGTCATTCAACAGGTTTTCCAAACTGGCGCTGGCATGACAAAGCACCGGATGCTTTAAATGTAAAACGAGGGACATTTTATATGCTTCAAAATCCAGGGGATGGATTTACTTATTCTGGTGAAGGTTACGACTATTTGGCACGTGTTATTGCCAGCAATACAGAATATAAAATGAGTGAGCTGGACAACTTATTCGAAGAACTTGTTCAAAAACCATTGGGGATTGAACATATGTATTTTACCTGGGACGAATATTTGTACGAACACAAAGTATATGGGCATATTGATGGTAAAGTAAACAACCGAAATTGGGGTTCAGGGCTTCCCTACCAAAATTCTTATAAATTTAGTCCTTCTGGTGGGTTGCACACCAATGCTGAGAATTACGTGCAATTTCTAATTGCCATGATGAATGAAGAAGGACTTTTGTCTGAAACTTATGAAGAGATGCTTAAACCACGTACTGTAATTGAGAAAACTCACAATCGCTATAAAGAAGATGGTAATACACATTGGAGTTTAGGATTTGCCATTACACCTTTAAAAAATGACACACTTTACAATCACGGAGGAACTCATAGTGACTTTCAATCGCAAATGGCCTTCAGTAGAAACTCAAAATTTGGCTATGTGTTTTTTGTTAATACCAAGAAAGGTGATGAATTAAACAAAACATTGAAAGAATTTTTAAAAATACATTATAACTAAACTGGGCAGTCGAGGACGCCGCCCCACCTTATTTCCCCCTTGTCCATCATCGGCCAGGGCAGTGGAACTGCAATCCGTCATCCAAATTTGCTAACTTGATACACCAAACCTCGAGCGTAGCAGAGCGCTTTGGGAACGGCACCTATCTGGCCGAAATAGACAACGTAAAAACCGTAGAATGAATACAGAAAACAGAACAATTATTAATTTGGCTTTAATAGTTTTCTTAATAATTGTTATACCGATAAGGGCTTATGCTCAGAATGAAAATATCAAAGACCAAATTCTGAAAAATGGTGAAATAATTAGAAAAGCTTTCTCTGAGGGAGATATAGAAAAAATAAAATCCCTACACCATCCAGACGTGATTAAAGCATTAGGATATAATGACCTAAAAACCGGAAGAGACGAAGTTATAAATGGACTGAAAGGAACACTGCATAACTTCAACCTTGAATTCGTTAAGAATGATGTTGAGAATATTCTTGTGAAGGACAGTATTGCCATCGAACAAACCAAGTTCTCTATCAAAGGAACGCCAAAAAACGGTGGTGAAAGCTTTGTTTTTAGTGGACGCACAATGGTGACCTACGTAAAATATGACATGAGCCCCACTGGTTGGGCGACCATTCGTGAAATAATTCAACCAGCAACAAATTGAAAAAAAAGACGCCGCCCTACCGTATTCCACTATTGCCATCATCGGTCAAGAAGTGCGTCTGCATTTCGTCATCCAAAATTGTTAACTTCAGACACCGAACTTAAGGCGGAGCAGAACGCTGCCGTAACTGTACCCATCTGGCGGTTATGGAAGCATTGCTGGCGTTGTTCGCTCTACTGTATTTGAGACGCAACTTGCAGTGCCCACCTGGCCATTGAGCGTCATCGTGAGCAAGAATGGAAAGTATTATTAGACAACACAATAATTAGACATGAATAAGGCGGTTCTACTAACTTTATTAGTTGGTTTTATAATCATTGGTTTTCAAGAAAATGAAACCAATGAAAAAAAGGAAGATAACATAATTGGGAACGCTGTTCAATTTAGAATCGCAAGACCCACTAATCAGCTTGCAAAAATCAAGAAATTTTATACGGAAGGATTAGGTATGAAGGAGTTGGGCTCATTCTCTGAACATCAAGGATATAGTGGCGTAATGCTCGGTTTACCAAACAGCCAATACCATCTTGAATTTACACAGCATAATGATAAAGAAGCACTACCATTACCAACAAAAGAAAACCTGCTAGTTCTATATTTTGACGAAACAGATAAATATGAAAAGGCAAATAAGCGATTGTTGAAAATGGGAATAAAACCTGTGGAACCCGAAAACCCATATTGGAAAGGTAAAAGTCAAACATATGAAGATCCCGATAAATGGAGAATAGTTCTGTTTAATGGAATTTACAATCCTAGTTGAGACGTACAAAAACCAATGTACAACAAACGTTATGTCCCATGGCCAACGTTTGGCTCTGGTTTCCCAACTTCAGCCTAATAAAAAATGTTCGAGGGCCACAGCCCTTAGCCGAACCGCCATCTACAATCAAAACCAACGGTTATGAAAAAGGATTAATTTGAAAATTCTATCTTTATAATCTGTTTTATTAATTCGACATATTATCTGAGTCTTTTAAAGAAAGACAAACTCAACAGAAACGAGTAATTAGTGTATAGAAGTCTTCTGATTTTTAATGCGCAGATAATAATACCCAGTTATTTCATCCAATTTTAAATACGATCAATTGGTTAAAATCGATTGATTTATCACCCCGAAATGTGTTCAATATTTCAATAGGTGATGATTATACCATAATTCAGAATGTATAGTAAACAATTAATAAGCAGAAATATAGAAGTATTCTACAATAAGGCTTCCGAAGAAACCAGACTTGACAAAGGAATGGGTGTTTTTGAATTTGAAAGAATTAAGTCACTCATAGAAAAATATACCCCAACGACCCCCTCAATAATAATTGATGTTGGTGGCGGAACAGGTAAATATTCAGGATGGCTTGCAAAAAAAGGGCATCAAGTCCATTTGGTAGAACCGGTTTTTAAACACATTCAAATCGCCCAAAAAAGGAGTAAAAGCTTGAAGAACAAGTTTTCGGTTCACGTCGGTGAGGCGCGAAAATTGGAGTTTTCAAACAATTATGCAGATCTCATAATATTGCACGGCCCCCTCTACCATCTTCAGAACAAAGAAGATCGAGATTTAACGATTTGCGAAGCTAAACGGGTTTTGAAAAATGGTGGGATCATACTGGGTTTCGCTATCAATTATACGGCATCTACTTTGGCGGGGCTTTTAAATGGCCTAATTCACAAAGATTCGTTTTTTAAAATGTGTAAAGAGGAATTAACAACAGGAATACACAATCCACCGGATGATTTTCCTTGGCTTTTAGCCGAAGCATATTATCACAGGCCTGAACAACTAAAAGACGAATTTATAAATCAAGAATTAATATGCCTGAATATGTACGCAGTTGAGGGTATGGCTTGGTTAGACAAAGATTATTTTGCCAATATGCTAAACGACAAAAAGCAAAGAACCCTTCTAGAACTTATTAAAGTCACAGAAAATGATAATTATCTTTTGCCTTTCAGCCCACACATGATGATAGCAGTAAAAAAACAAACTATTTATGGAAGATAAAGGCAGATATTTTAAAGCTTTGGTTGAAGATAACGGAACGCTGAATGAAATTGACCTAGGAGAAAAGATTGGACTTAATGAAGGAGAAACAAGAAAGGTGATTGTGCAACTTCTATCGGAACACAAAATTGAATATGTGGAAAACGGGTATTGTAATTACAGACCCAATAAAACCGGGAAAAGGAAAAACAAAAGCACATAACAAAGACCATAATTCATTGTGGTTTTGTGCCATACCAAAATAAAAGTATTAATTAACGGCTGATTCTACAGCGAAATCATAGCCGAGGCTATTCAACACAATGTAAAAATCAACAAATGCTAAAAACAATACAAACAATTTTACTTCTAGTAGTATTTAGCTTGGGGTCTGCACAGGATAGTATTGACCACGACAAAATAAAAGAAGACCTATATCAAATTTTAAATGACATTTCAAAGTATTATCCATATCTAGAAGACAAAAATGTCGATTTAAACTGCCTTTTATCGTATTATGAAAATCAAATACCGAACATAAAAACGGAAGAGGAAACAGTTCTTTTTTTTGAATATCTATTGGATGAATTTTATGACAGTCACCTAACATTAAACACCAATAGAAATTCCTCTTACCGCTTGTATTCACCCATTTATGTCTCTATTAAAAGTAACAAGGCAATCATCTCGAATATTTGGCAAACGCAGTTGGAAAACCTAAATCATGACTTAATAGGTGCCGAAGTAGTTAAAATAAATAATGAAGATTTTGAAATAGCTATAGAACAATTTCCTACGTATTGCAGCAACAAAAAGTCAAAACCCGTCAAGGAGTGGATATCAAATAAAATACTATCAGGAAGATACAATCAACCAAGAATTCTGACTTTAAGAACAGTCCAGAACCAAATTATTGAATTCAATTTAGAGGAACTTAAGGAAAGAAAAACAGATGAACTTTTAACATCAAGAAAGGAAAACAATATTGGAATAATAAGAATAAATAATTCGTTGGGCAATAACAATTTGATAAATGAATTTGACAAAACACTGAAGAAATTAAAGGATACGAAAGGTCTAATCATTGATTTAAGAAATACTGTGGATGGAGGGAACTCTTATGTGGCAAGGGGAATAATGGGACGGTTTATCAAAGAAAAAAAACCATATCAAAAACACCAGATATTGGAGAAGTATAATGGAAGCGATATAGTTGAAAGAAGCTGGACGGAGTATGTTAGCCCAAGGGGAGTTCAATATCAAAAACCTGTTGTGGTACTGGTAGGAAGATGGACCGGAAGTATGGGGGAAGGACTTGCTATTGGTTTTGAAGGAATGGGAAGGGCTGAGATTGTTGGTTCAGAAATGGAAAGACTTGCTGGTGAAATGAATGGGTTTTTATTTAAAAACCAAGCGTATGGTTACAGATTGTCTGTTGCAAAATTGTATCACGTAAATGGAGTGCCAAGAGAGAAATATATTCCAACAAATTATGTTAATCAAACCACTACGCATAAAGATGAGGTTCTTGTAAAGGGAATGGATTTATTAAATAAAAAAGCAAAATAAACGGGGTAGAACAATGGCGATAACCCATATCTATTGCTTGGCCATTTTTTCCTAACTTCAATAATCAACAAAAAACAGTCTGAAGCTGGCCAAAGCCAGCCCACATTGAAGGTTATATTTGGACGGGCATTAATAGCAGGGGCAGTTAATGGTATAAGTATATTAAATAAGTTAATCAGGGAATATAAGTCCAAAAAAAAATAGGCATTTTGATGACTAAAAAAGCGTTGAAAACATTCATTCTTCTATGGGTCATTCAAATCATAGTAATTGCCTGTTGTCCCGATTCTACTGTATTCTACAGCCGAATAACCGGGTTACAAGTAAAAAATCACAATATTCAAACCGAACAAAGTGCGGAAGAATGTATTTCGCAGGAAAATTATAGAATTAGATTAACAATTTTTGAAGAGACTTATGCCGACAATACTTTCAACCCATATTTTATGGTGAATGCTGCATATGCACTGGACTGTGAAGATATTTTTGAAGGGCTTGAGTCTGATATTCTTGATTTCTCAATTACGTGTGATAAGCGTATTTTGAATACAAATGCTGGTCAGCCTATTGATTATGAAAAATTAGATGTTTATAAAATCGGATTTACAAACGATTCTGATAATCGTAGAAGAACTGTTCAAGAGTGGTTGGATATTATGAATAATGGAGGATATTTATTGGCATTTGATTGGTTTATTGAATTTAATGAAACGATTAATTCAAACGAGGAACTAAAATTTAAAATCAAGATTGTCCAAGAAGACAATACTGAATTTGAAACCGAAACAAGCCCTATACTAATCAAACAAAGTACGATTGCACCACTATAACTATAAACAATAGTTTGTTTCCAGCCATTTCGAATGGCCATTCCAAATTGCAATAAGTGTAAATTAAGGTATGTGTCCATCCCGATAGCTATCTGAATCGCTTCGGCGAAAGCAACGTCCCTAACAAACAGACTAAACGCAATTTATTCCCTGTCACTGGTTATTTCGCGAGTGACTATAGGTCGCGGCGTTCGGTTGGTACGGCCTATGTTCCCATATGTCTTTTTACGTACCTTCACTTCGGCAAACCCAGTGAACAAGGTACGATAGATCAAATCACTTGACCAAGTGTAGGGCGGCCCGTAAGGCCATTCATTTTGGAAAAGCATTTAAATTCAATTATTTATGACAAGAGAGGTTAAAGTCTTTGCGCTATCAATAACAGGGCTAATTTTGCCATCATTCCTTATTTTCAATGTTATAAAAGGAACGTCTCTAGTTCCCAAAGAAAATAAAACCACTGGTTTAAATTCAAAGTTCAATTCTTTGGTATGGTCCGATGAATTTGATGGTGAAGGCGCAATCAACCAAGAGAAATGGTTTCATCAGACCATGCTTCCGCCAGGTGGCAGTTGGTGGGGCGGTTTGATTCAACATTACACTGACAGAGTCGATAATTCATACCTCAAAGAGGGTTGTTTGTATTTGGCTGCCAAAAAAGAAACATTTGATGATCAAGGAGAAACAAAACAATACACGGCGGCGAGATTAAATTCAAAGTTTGCTTTTACTTATGGCCGAATAGAAATCCGCGCAAAACTTCCAAAAGGGATAGGTACTTGGCCAGCTATTTGGATGCTCAATAAAAATATTGATGAAGATGGGGCATATTGGGACAATCAAGGTTTTGGAACGACTAAGTGGCCTTTTTGTGGTGAAATAGATATACTTGAACATTGGGGCAAGAATCAAGATTACGTTTCTAGCGCCTTACACAACGGTTCAAGCTCTGGTTATAACGTTGTGAATGTTGGCGGTCAAAAAATAAATGGTGCTTCAACTGAATTTCACCTATACAGCCTTGAATGGTCTGAAGAGAAAATGATATTTAGTGTTGATGGGGTTGAACATTTTCAATACCAACCATCTATTAAGAACACAGACACATGGCCCTACGATTCTGATTATTATTTAATATTAAATATTGCAATTGAGCCTGATATTGAGCCTGATTTCGTCGAAAGCCCAATGATAGTTGATTACATCCGGATTTATCAATGATCAATGAATCCTTTTGAGAAAAGAAAACAACGAAATAAGTACCAACAATGAATTGCGTGAGGAGTTCACAGCTTTGAATTACTGGAATCAATTACCTTTAAAGCCGAGCGGACATTCCCTGTTTTTTATGCCTTCCTCTCGTAATCAAAGATTGCGCTTCAGAGGCAAAACCCATCATATACAACATCGCTGTTTGGCATTAAGAAAAACATAAAAAATGATTAAAGGACTCTTCGAAACCCATTTGTTCGTTGAAAATCTTGAACGTTCGATAGAATTTTATACTCATGTTCTAAAACTAGAACAGTTTCTTTACGAAGAGGAAAGAAGAGCAGCTTTGTTTTGGATTGGAGATAAACCGAGACAATCATTTTTAGGGCTTTGGGAAAAACCAAAAGATGAAATTGACTTAAGACATTTTGCCTTTGAGTGTGACTGGAAGTGGATTTTAAATGAATCTATTGATTTTCTAAAGTCCCATGAAATTGGTTTCTGGAATTTTTTTGGGGATGATTCAGAAAAGCCAATGGTTTTTGCGAATATTCCAGCGATAGCCATTTATTTTTCTGACCCTGACGGACATTATTTGGAATTTATAGGAAAGCTACCTGGGAAATATCGTCCTGAAAGGGGGAGTATGGTCGTCTTGTATGAAAAATGGTTGGAACTAGAAGAAAATGAAAAGTAACGGTAAACAGCAATAGCGATAATTCAACCCTGTTTTTCAGTCTCTTTTTAAATATTTCTAAATTAAGGCAACACGAAATGAATAGCCTTATTTTAGATCTATCGAATGAACGCCAATGATAAAATTTTTTAGAAAAATCAGGAAAAAACAACTCTCCAACGATAAGTTTGTTAGTTATCTGGTCTATTCAATCGGCGAAATAATTCTTGTGGTCATAGGCATTTTGATTGCACTTCAGATTAATAATTGGAGTGAGTATAACAAGCAAAGGGAGAAAGAGGAAGCCATTCTCGAAAATTTAAGAATAAGCCTTAAAAAAGACCTATTGACCCATGATTTTCACATTAACGTCTTTAATGAGGCAAAGTCGTCCATTCAGTTTCTACTAAATTTTATGGAGAAAGATGGCGAGTATCAAGATTCATTAAAATACCACTTTGGCAGAACAACACATTTATGGAATCCTGTGATTAAACTAGAGATATTCGAGAATTTGAAATCCGTGGGATTTGAGATTATTTCGAATAAAGATCTTAGAAACGACATATTGAGTTATTATTCATTTGCCACCACCGATTTCATCATTCAGAAAAACAGATATGATGAAATTATCAATAGCGCCAGTGCAAATCTTTTTAACACCCGTTTTAAAGCTTTTTATAGTGGCAATTATGATTTGTTCCGCAAAACAGATGTCCCAGCTGATTTGGCCATAGAGATGACACCCAATGACTTTGAATCCCTTAAAAACGATGATGAATACTTATACTTTTTGCGGAGTTTACACAATCAACACTATTGGCTTGCCGAACGAAATAATTTAAATGCAAAAACGATGGCGGAAAATTTATTGCAAAAGGTCAATAAAGAGTTAATGGAATTTAAAGAATAAGAGATTCCGTTGATAGCTACGAAGCATGTAATTGTGTGTAAACTGTTTTATATCGAACAAGAAAACATCGGTCATTTCACTTGGTGGTGAGGGAAACCACTAAAAACCAATCCATGACGTAATCGGCAATACGCTTTTCAGCACCTTGGCAAAGCAATACGACATCGATGTTCATCCCCTTAATTTACGAACTGTCAAGACTTATCGTGTATTGTATCAAACGTGATTTGTAACAATAATAAAATGCAATTGTCCTTAAAGAAAAATGAAATAATGCACCGACAAATCTTATTGCTAGTTATTGTGCTATTGGGTATTTATTCTTGTAACCGCAAATCTGATAAGGAAAATTTTTCAGCGAATGGAACTTGGAAATCCGTCGGCTCCGGTTGGGTTTTACAAATTAAAGACAGTACAAACTATAGTTTTTTTGATATTACATCTATTTCCTGTTTACCCGGTAGAAAAGGAAAGTTTGAAGAATTACAAAACGCTTTGACCTTAAGAAATGATACCCTTGAATTAAAGAAAGGAGTTATTACTTATAAATTCACAAAGAACAATCTACCTGACCTATGTCATGACATAACCGAACATAACAATGGAGACCCTCTGTACAATTTTGAGGTTTTTGCCAAGACGGTAAAAGAAAACTATGCCTTCTTTGAGCTTAACAATATCAATTGGAATCAATTGTACAAGACGCAAAAACAGAAACTTACAGAAAACCCTTCTGATGTAAAACTCTATCGAATAATTGAAGAAACATTAGAAATACTAAATGATAACCACGCCTTTATTGAAGCGACCGATGAGGTTTATGAAACCATTGAAAAACAGTCAGCGCAGATTGAAGATATTGATTCTGAAGCGCTTCCAGAATATGGAGATTTTCAGGTTGCCCAAAAGGTAGCGGAACACCATATGCAAGAGGAATTTACCGAAGATTCTTGGCTCATTCAGTGGGGAAAGTTGACCAATGATATTGGATTTATTGTTGTAAAATCAATGTGGTTATATGCTGACTTAGCGATTTCCAAAACCTTAATTGAAGATATTGGTTATGTGGACGCCTATGTAGAGACCTTTCATAAAATGTATGAGGGTGATTATATCAACAAAGAGGTTGCCGCAGTATCGGAACTAATGGATAACGTAATGGAAGACCTTTCTGATATGGAATCAATCGTTATAGATATTCGGTTTAATGGTGGAGGTCAAGATGCGGTAAGTTTCGAAATATTGAGCCGATTTATTGCAGCAGAAAGATTACAAATAGCCACCCAAAAATTGAAAAATGGAACGGGATACACGCCTGTTCTACCTTTGTTTATCAATGGCAAAGACAATGCCTATACCAAGCCTATTTATATTCTAACCTCCCAACAAACCGGAAGTGCTGCAGAATCATTCACTATTGCAACCATGACAATGAACAATGTCAAGAGAATAGGTGCAAATACGTCGGGAGCAATGTCAACGGCCTTGGAAAAAACACTTCCCAATGGTTGGTCATTCGCAATTTCCAATGAAATTTATATGGATAATAACGGAAAATGCTATGAAAATATAGGTATTCCAGTTGACTACGATTTGAATTATCTGAATGAAAGGCAACCTTTTTTTAGAAGTGTAGTAGGCGATTTAGAAGCTGATAAAAATGATATCCTTAAAGCCATCACTGATTTGAAAGAAAAAAACCAAAGAATACAGGGCGCCAGTAATTAAAACATAATGCACAAAGCCGAAGGATAAGTACAAAACACATATCGACATAAAAACAAGGCTTTTTGGCTAGAGGCCTTCAACCATATACAGCTGCAACGGTTTATTGATTTTTAGGAATTTAGATTCGCTTGGTGGTCATCTCTTATATTCTTGATTCCAATAGAATGATGATATACCGGCCATAAATGGTTTTACTACTTATGTGCAACAGATGTTCCTTTAGCATGCCAATTCAACCTAAAATATTCCAACTACCATATCGCCGATCATTTTCTTATATTTCCGTAGCATTTGCTTCCAATCTTCAACGCTTGAGGTCAGAGAGATGTGATATGTGGCAAGGTTATGCGCTTAATAAACTGAACCAAAAATCAAATGAATAAAATAACCGTTTATTGTGGCTCAAGTCTTGGAAATGATAAGGGCTTTGAAAGGCAAGCAGAACGGCTTGGAGAAAAATTAGCGTCTGAGAACATTACATTGGTCTATGGAGGGGCAAAGGTTGGACTGATGGGAGCACTTGCAAACGCGGTATTAAAGAATTCGGGAAAAGTAATTGGTGTTTTGCCAAAATTTCTTCAATCAAAAGAAATTGCCCACAGTGGACTAACCGAACTGATATTGGTAAATTCAATGCATGAAAGAAAAACCCTGATGAATGACCTTTGTGATGGGGCAATCGCCTTGCCAGGTGGCTTTGGAACATTGGAGGAGCTTTTTGAAATGTTAACTTGGGGGCAATTGGGACTTCATAAAAAACCAATTGGCCTATTGAATGTCAATGGGTTTTACGATAATCTTATAAATTTCTTGGATAATACGGTAGACAAAGGACTTTTAAAGGAGACCAACAGAAAAATGGTTTTGGTAAGCGACGAAATTGAGGGGATACTCACTAAAATGAAAACTTATAAAGCGCCAAACATGGGAAAATGGATTGCCAAAGAAGCCCTTTGAATTATAATTACACCGTCAACGAAAAGTATAAATTTATGTCCTACAAAATGTGTAGGGCTCCGCGTCGTGTAAGGTTGCTTATCCCACCTGGGTTTAACCCAAATCGAAATTAAAAACGAATTAAAATAAAAATAGCAATGTTCATTGTAAACTTGACCTATAAAACTGAACTTGAAAAAATTGACCAGTTTATTGAAGCGCATATTGAATTTTTAAATGAGCAATATGAACTTGGAAATTTCTTGGCTTCAGGTCGAAAAATTCCAAGAACGGGCGGAATCATTTTGTCAAATGTCGCGTCAAAATCTGAGTTGGAAAAAATCATTGAAAAAGACCCTTTTAAGGAAAACGAATTGGCCGATTACCAACTCATCGAATTTATACCCAGTAAAACCTGTGAGGCGTTGAAATTCTTGATGGAATGAAGAGTGCTAAACCGAAAACAGATATCCCACAACCATACAAAACCACTGTATGCCAGTAAAATTCCAATTGTAATAATGCCAAGACCAAAATTTGAAAAAATAAAGACAGGAAGTGAGTTTAATAGATGGTACTGGCTTAAGGAAGAAATGGTTGATATATGCAAACGGGCCGGACTACCCACGAACGGAAGAAAATTTGACTTGAGGGATAGGATTATATTCGCACTTGATAATGGTGGAAAGGTACAGGCGACACCAAGAAAACCAAAAAAACAATCTAAATTTAATTGGGCCAAAGCAGAGTTATCACTTGAAACGGTAATAACCGACAATGTTACTTTTGGTCCGAATTTTAGACGTTTTATGAAGAGTGAAATTGGGGATGCATTTTCTTGTCATAGCGATTTTATGGATTGGGTCAAATCGAATGTTGGAAAGCAACTATCTGATGCCGCAGATCAATGGAGAGCACTCGAGAAACGAAAAGAAAACCCGAATTTTAAAAGGGTCATTGCGGCCAACAATATGCTTGCTCAATATACAAGGGATTTTCTCGCTGACAATAAAAACAAAACACTAAATGACGCCACTCGGTATTGGGAGCTGAAGAAGCAATTGCCGACCAAAGATGGTTTTGTTCGATATCAACGTTCCGATTTAGAATTGGAGTAAAACCAATACGATCAGTCATTGAAAAATAAAATCATTACACCTTATCTTCTGGTTATTCCCATTACCATTACGGTTCTGGGAGCGTCTATTCTTTCCTGTACCTCAAAAGAGGAAACCAGGCGATTTGATTATGGTACCAAAAACGATTCGGCACGATATTACTATTTAAATGGATTTCATGAAATTTTAGACAATGGCCGATGGACGGCTTCTGAACAATCCTTTCGAAAGGCCCTTGAGTTTGATTCCAATTATGTGTTGGGCAAAAGTTTGGTAGGTCGAATTACCCGTAATGTTGCCGAGCGGGAAGGCTTGCAATATGAACTAATAAAAGCAAAGGGAAATACCAATAGTGATGAAAATCTACTTCTAGAGGTATATTTATTGAGCATAGAAGGGTATAATCAAAGAGATAAAGGTATTAAAAGCAGTGCCGAGTTCAATGAAAGAAGGCGCCTAACGGCGCTATCAAATTTTAAGGAGTTTATCCATCGCCATCCAGAAGATTATTATGTCAAAGCAGAATATATTGAATGGCTTCACTTAACATATGGACCAAAAGTGGCTTTAGATTCCTTAAAACACTTGACAACAAAAAGACAGGCCAAGCTCGGGTTCTATTTACGTTATGCTGCTAGCCTTGAATTGGAACTGGGCAATATTGACAAAGCGATTTTGCTTGCAGAAGGCCTCAAAGGACTAATGCTGGATTCAACGTATACCAGCCATATGAAGTTGCGGGTTGAGATATTAAAGGCCCAAGACAGTCTTCAAAAAGCCATGGCACTTATAGACCGAGTAGTCAAAATTGATTCAAATCACCTCATCGCGATAGCATTGCAAAGAGAAATCAGCGAGATGTTACAAACGAAATGATAGGTTCGGTCGAAAACATAAAAAAATATTGAGATGGAGATTGTTACAAAATCCTTTGAAGCATTGAGCAAAGAAGAGCTGTATGATATTTTACAGCTGCGAAGTGCGGTTTTTGTAGTGGAGCAGGATTGTGTTTATCAAGACATCGACGGAAAAGACGATAAAGCAATACATGTTATGGGCAAATCGAATGGAGCATTGGTAGCCTATACCCGACTATTTCGACCAAACGATTACTTTGAAAATGCCGCTATCGGAAGGGTGGTGGTCGCCAAAACCCACCGTGGACAGGGCCTGGCCAATCAATTGATGCAGGCTTCAATGCAACACCTTCTCAATGAAGTAAACGTGTCTATAATTGAACTTTCGGCCCAAGAATATTTAAAACAATTTTATAGAAATCTCGGCTTTGTTGAAATCGGCCCAGCATATCTCGAAGATGGTATTCCCCATATTAAAATGGTCTATGGCTAGACCAATCTTTTGGCGACTCCTATGTTAAGAAGGTAATCGAGTTTTAAGATGAGGTTCAAGGGTTGTTCTGCCTTATTTTTTTTGGAGAAATACAAATACCCCTCTGTCTTGGGATTCAGTTGTTCTATATCATGTTTGCCATGTTTTTCAGGTTGGGAAAAGGTCTTTTCACTAAGTTTAATGGTACTTAAATGTTTTAAAAGTAAATTTCGGTTCACCAAGGTAACTTTGCAGGATGTAAAGCAGTTGGGCACATCGGTATAAATGGCTGTTATCAATGCGTAAAACTGCGTTTTTTTATAGGTGTCGAACAACCAGCCTTTTTTTCGTTCTCGGTTTTTTAAATAAGACAATTCAAAGGCAAAAGTGGGCAGGTCTTCATTAAGATAGTCTAATTGCGCCTTCTCATCAATTAGGAAGCTTTTATGGGTTATTCTATGGGTGAATACGACATCGATTCCCCTATGCTGTTTAGAGAGCGTCTTTTCACGGGCAAAACGGTAGTTTTTAAGGTGTTTATGATATTGTTCATCAAGAAAAGAAGCTAAGCGTTTCTCCTTCCGAAGGTCTTCATGAAACGTTCCTTGGTTTGCGTTCACTTGTCCATTTTAGCAATCAGGGCTTCCCCTATTTTTTTTACCACTCCAACCACTAAGGCATTACCCATAAAAAAGGCACGTTTGGTATCTGAAATTCCCTCTAGTTTGGTATGATTATCCGGAAACCCATTTAATCGCTCCAGTTCTACAGGGGTAAGCCGTCTAAGGCCTTTTGGAGTCTGAACCACATGCTTGAAACGTGAAGGAGACTTTCCACCTTCCCCAGTAATAATAGTGCGTGAAGGCTTGTCAAGCGCATCGGGAAAGACCATACTTCCTTCAGCATAATGATATTGGAAACCCTCTTTGGTCGTACGGACCTCCTTTTTCCCCCCTTTTAAATACTGCCATTTTGGAAGGTCTTCTTCGGGAATGAAAAAATCATCCGTGACTTCCCCATTTTGCAATATGGAAGCTAAACTCGGCGGCGCTCCATCGTATTCAGGTGTGCTTTTTACTGTTGTTACTTTTCCCTCGAAACAAATTCCAGTATTCTGGAAAGGGGACAAGGTTTTATCATTATTAAATCGATTTGAAAGGGTGACTAAATCTCCTTCTAACCTAAAATGAGACCTATTTTGCACGGTAGAGGACGTAGCAAAAGCATTTGCCAAGACACCGTTATATCGTAGCCAGTCGTTCGCGTCATCATCTGAACAGGTGTTATAAATTGAAGAACTTTTATGGTATCCTACTAGAAAAACCCTTCTTCGGCGCTGGGGTAGGCCATAGTCTGCGGCATTGATAACCCGCCATTCAATGGCATATCCCAAATCGGAAAGCCCTTTGAGCATTATGGCAAAATCGCGACCCCGTTGAGGGGCTGGCGATTTTAACAAACGGTCAACATTCTCTAGAATCAGGTATTGGGGCTTGTTTTCCTTTTCTTTGAGAATGCGATGGATAGACCACCACAGCACCCCTTTTTTACCCAACAGCCCCTTCGAATTATTTAAGGTAGTGGCCACGGAATAATCTTGACAGGGAAAACCCCCTACCAGCACTTGGTGGTCAGGTATAGCCATGGTCGAGACCTCCTCAATATTTTCGTTGGAATGATTTTGGGAACCAAATCGTGCTTCATAGACCATAGAAGCATGTTGGGTTTTGGTAGATGGTTCCCATTGGTTGCTCCATACAACTTCGAATCTGTTCGTGTCTTCCAGTCCAAGACGAAATCCACCAACCCCAGCAAAGAGTTCACAAACCCCGAGTTTTTGCATGTGTTAAAAATAACAGTTTTCTGCGCATTCGGTTGTGTTCGAGCAACGGTAACGTTCCGTCTTGGGTGGTCTTGTTATGGATTGGGATACAAAATGTCACGAAATGACCGTATCAATTGATTATGAAAGTCTTTGTTTGCCCTTAATTTGGGCTTTGAGTAGCCTTTTTCATACACTGCTGCCACAATTCCATATTTGATGCGGGCAACCATTCGTTTGGCCTCCTTTGACCCCTCTTTTTCAATCTGATGAAGCTTTTTTGCCTCGTTTTCCCACCATTTAAAGCGTATTTCATTTTCAGCGTCCAAATCGCGATGAAGACGACTGAACAATCTTTTTTTTATCTTTTCCTCCTGTATCAGGGCACCATCACGTTCTTGCAAGGCGGCCTTGAACGGTTTTGAGCTGACCAGTTCTGCGCTTTTTTTTCGAATACTATCCAACCCCAAATATTGAGGGTAGGTACCGAGCATTCTTTCATAGTTTTCTTGGGCGAAAAGAAGCTCATCGTTCTTTAAAAAAGCCTGCGTCAAATCGTAATCTGATGAGAAGGCACCATGGGTCAACCCTTGAGTTTGTTGAATCTTGTTTTTCTTAATAAAGAGCCAGTCAAATGCGCGGGTGATTTCCCTTTGGTCTGGCCATCGATGTCCTCCGTTGAATGAGAATAGTGTGTTGGCAAACTTGATTTTTTCGAGATATTGTGTATTCCTAAGTAACTCACTGTAGTTCATATCTTCAGTTCCGCAGATGGCCGCATACAGAAAATCTTTACTTAGTCCAGACGGGGTATGCATGGGGTTTGGAGAAAACCCTGCACCGCACCCAATGACCCCCGCAAACTGACCAGATAGGACCGCAATTGCAGAAGCAAGCCGTGATCCTCCTGAAAACCCAGATAGAAACATGAGGTCAGTATCCACCTTAAAGTTCTGGAAAACATGGTTGAAAAGATGGTCTGCTACAGAGAAGCTTATGTCGAAAGAACCGTTTTTTGAATTATTCGAACAGACCAGAATGATATTGTGTCGCTCTGAAGCTTCAATAAATGGAAGTAATCCGGCTTTACCTCTTGCCGCAGGATCGAAAACAAATAAAATGGGGAGCGCTTTGGTGCTATCAAAGGATATAGGAAGGTATAGGGCAAATGACTCATTTTTTGTTCCCATAACGGCAATGGAATCCATAACAACCCCCTTTTTAAAAACTTCTTGCCCAACAACAAAAGAAGAGAAAGCAAATAAGAAAAAAAGGATACCTCCCTTTATAGTACTGCAGGGTTTAGTCAAGAATACCATTGTATTTTGAATCATCTTTTAGCAATGAAACGGCAGTTAGGATGGCCTCGTCATGTGTTACGCTATAATCATAAAGTCCCCGACGATAGAAATACCGCTTTACCAATTCATCGGTCAATTTTTTATTAATTTCTGTGCGGTAGGTGTCCAACGCTTCAACCTTTCCCTTATTAATGGTAAGCAAGAGATTTTTATAGCTGTTCTGTACTTCTGTACCCAAGAGTGTTTCGTCTTCGTTCAATTGCTCTTCCAATAGTTTTTCGGTATCTGTTTTAAAGGTAAAATCAGTCTTTTTGGCAAAGGTTTTAAACGCCTTGTAATCTGATTCAGAGAATGAAAAATCATCAACCGTAGCAAATTGGTTATTGTGAAAGAAATTCGTGGCAAAATCAAAAATTACTTGGTTGTCTTCTAAAGCGTCAATAAGGGTATTCGTCTGTATAGAGGCAATTTCAACATCAGGTACAACGCCACCACCATCTTCGACGATTCTTCCGTTTCGTGTCTTGAACTGATTGAATGTAGTGTTCCTTACAGCGTTCCCTTCGTCATCGCGATTCCAATAATCAAGTGCCTGGATACATCGGCCAGAAGGGGTATAGTAACGCGAGATGGTGACCTTAAGCTGAGTACCGTAAGTCAATTTAAGAGGACGTTGTACCAATCCTTTTCCAAAACTTCGAGCTCCCATAACCACGGCTCGATCAAAATCTTGAAGCCCGCCGGAAACAATTTCACTGGCGGAAGCACTACTGCCGTCAATTAAAACTACCAATGGAATCTCCGTATCTACTGGCTGATTTTTGGTATTGTATTCTTGATTGAATTTTTTGACTTTCGATTTTGTGGTCACGATGAGCTCTCCTTTTGGAACAAATAGATTGGTCACGTTGATGGCTTCTGAAAGTAGACCGCCCGGATTGCCACGTAAGTCAAGAATTAATTGTTCCGCTCCTTGTCCTTTTAAATCGACAAGAGCGGCTTTGGTTTGACCTGATGCCTTTCGATTGAATCGAGAAAGTACTATATAGCCCGTTTTATCATCTGCCATCGTATAATAGGGCACGGCATCAACCTCAACACCCTCTCTTCTGATGCTTGTTTTTTGGGTATGGCCAAGCCTTGTATAGGTCACCTCTACTGAAGAGCCATTGGCCCCTTTTAACAATTCACTGGCATTATCATCAAAATCGGCAACCTTGATATCTCCAATTTGAATGATTTCGTCTCCCGCTTTAAGCCCTGCCTTATCAGCAGGATAATCTTGATAGGGCTCTACAATCAACAATTTGTCGTCATACGAGCGCACCAAGGCGCCTATTCCAGAATATTCTCCTGCATTTCTAATTTTATACCCCTCCACATCCTGCTCGTTGAGAAATGTGGTATAGGGGTCCAGTTCGTTGAGCATGTTCTTTATGGCCGAATCCATCAGCTCCCCTGGATTGGTTTCATCCACATAATTCATGTTGAGCTCTTTGAAGAGTGTGGTAAAGATTTCAATCTGCTTGGCGATTTCGAAAAAGTCACTTTTATAACTGCTTCCCAAAACCAATAGGAACATGGCCAAAAAGGGAACGATAAACTTTTTAGACATTAGTTTTTTCATCGATAATGTGTTTTTGAAATTTTGATAGAAGGGTCTTGACACCTAATTCAATTTTGGAAAAATTGGGCATTTCCTTTCCAAGGTATAAAATCACCAACGCATATTGTGCTTCCATATTGTTAAAAATAAAAGCCTTGTTCAAGCGATAGGCCTCACGCAGCAACCTTTTAATACGATTGCGCTTGACCGCGGATTTAAAATGTTTTTTGGGCGCGATTACGGCAACCTGTAAAGGTACTTTTGCAGGCAGTGGGGTTTTCAGGTAAATGAGTTTTAAGGGAAACACGGTAATGGATTTCCCATTAGAAAAAAGCAGTTCAATAAGCTTCTTACTTTTTAAACGTTGCTCTTTGGGAAATTTAAATTCCACGCTTAAGTTTGATTTGAGAGCTTTCCCTTCAAGGGGAGAATAAAGAAAGCGTTTGTCTGCCATCTTCTTTTTTAGCTCATTCTTGTTCTCAATATTTGAAGGCTTGGATTGTCCCCTCAAGGGAACAATTGCTTACTGCAAGTTAGGATTAATCTATGGTATTCGTAAACAGGGAGAACAATCCCTCCAAGGCAATAATCACTCTGTCGCCTGCCAAATGTTGTTTTCACGATTGATATCGGCCATCAGTTGTGAAGGGTCAACGTTCAAGCCGGCTAAATTTGAAAGCGGCATATCTAGAAGAAGCTCATATGTGGGATATGCCCAAGGCCAATCTTCAACCACCGTTCTTTTGAGTTGCGGATAAGGATTTTCTTTCTCTCCCCGCATCATACGCAATGGAACATAATACGTCTCTTGGTTACCATTGGCATCAACTACAAGTACATCTAATGGCATGGGCATCAGATCAATTCGCTCAAAGATGATTTTGGTTTTGTCTCCCTCGGCCACCACCTCTTTGATACCATAATCTATGGTATTGGTGGTTTGGGTCCAATCGGTAAGATACCAATCCAGCTCCATACCAGATATTTTTTCTGCGGTTCGCTTGATATCATTGGGCACGGCATGTTTGAACTTAAAATCTTCAAAGAACTTTCGCAAAGTCGCCATGAGCTTGTCTTGACCGATAACATAACCCAATTGAGATAAAAATACAGCACCTTTACTATACGTTGAAACACCATAAGCAAAGTTGTTGTGATAGCGATCGGCATGGGTCGTTTGTGGTGCTTCTTGGTCTACGCCCACCAAGGCATAATAACTTTCATAAGAACGGGAAAACGGATTATCCTTACCCTGATTCATTATTTCATTCATGCACAAACTGCTGATAAAAGTCGTGAAACCTTCATCCATCCAGCCATATTTGGCTTCATTCGTTGCGACCACATGTTGAAACCAAGAATGGCCCAACTCATGTGCCATTACGCCGACCAAACTTCCGAAAGAGCGCTCTCCGGTGATTAGGGTGCACATCGCATATTCCATACCACCATCTCCACCTTGAACCACGGAATACTGCTTATAGGGGTATTCACCAATATTCTTATTGAAAAACGTCATGGCCGCAGCGGTTTTGGCCTGTAGGTTTTTCCAGTTCTCTTTGATTTCTTCTTTGTCTTTGTAAAAGAAATGAAGAGCAGGTCCATTTTCCATTTTAAGGATGTCGTGCACGTATTCCGGGTCAGCGCCCCACGCAAAATCGTGAACCTTAGGGGCTTTAAAATGCCATGTCAGGGTTTTGCCTTTAGTCTTTACTTTAGTGCCTGGAGTTTCATAGCCATGACCAATTTCTTCGGGATTTTGCAAATAACCGGTACCACCAATCGTGTAGTCTTTGTCAATAGTGATTTTTACGTCGTAGTCGCCCCATACTCCATGAAATTCACGGGCAATGTATGGATTTGGGTGCCACCCTTCAAAATCGTATTCGACCATTTTAGGATACCATTGGGTCATCGAAAGGGCGATACCTTCTTTACTGTTTCTTCCTGAACGGCGAATTTGTTCAGGCACCTGTCCTTTGAATTCCATCTCAAAAGTAGATGTACCACCCGGCGGAATGGGAGCAATCAAATCAACCACCAAAATGGTCTCCTCTTCAGAAAAGTTTATCGAAACACCATCTTGTTTCAATGATACGGTATGAAGGTAACCTTGTTGCTCTGTCGTCAAGGGCGCAATTCTACTTTTACCGTCCGCCAGCATTCGTCTATCGCCATCTTTGATGTTCTGAAGTCTAATATCCATCTCACTCCCCGGTTGAAAAGCATTAAAATACAGATGGTAATAGACCCTGTTCAATGTGTCGGGAGAATTATTGGTATATACCAACTTTTGACTTCCGGTATATTGAAAATTTTCAACGTCCATATCCACTTCCATAGTGTAGTTGACATGTTGTTGCCAGTAAGATGTATTGTTTTGGGCGATAAGGGTACCTATTCCACAGAGTAGGAGATAAACTAATTTTTTTACTAGGTTAATCATAATTATTCTGCGTTATATTCTAAGGTAGCTTTACCTTTTGAAAGGTTACCGGCCAAAATTAAAGCATTGTAAGCGTTCACCATTTTACCTGATTTTGAAACTTCAGAAAATGGTCTGGAGTTCTCAGTGTCACCGCCCAAAACAACCGTTGCTTTGGTCTTCAGACCTGATTGCATCAAAATCTTTTTCACTTGGGCTGCCGTCAAACTTGGATAGTGGGAACGCACCAAAGCCGCAACTCCGGCCACTGCAGGGGCTGCCATTGAGGTACCCCCTTGAAATTTATAGGCGTTGCCAGGCATAGTGGAATAGATATTGTCTCCTGGAGCGAAAACATCCACATTGGCGGTGCCATAATTGGAGAAAACGGCTACCATTTTTGAGCCGTAACTTGGGGCCAATGCCCCTACAGTAATAACGTTATCCGCAATTTCGGAACCAGAAAATTTGTGATCGTTCGGATAGTTCGGATTGTTGTTGTCATCAAGGTCGTTACTGTCATTGCCAGCAGCATGTACGATGAGCACATCTTTTGAAGCGGCATATCGAATGGCATCATAAACCCATTCGGCATTAGGGGAATATGACTTTCCAAAGCTACAATTGATGATTTTTGCACCGTTATCCGTAGCATATCGAATGGCCAGCGCTATATCTTTATCGTATTCATCACCATTGGGTACGGCGCGAATGGACATAATTTCAACATTGTTGGCCACACCGTCAACGCCCATGCCATTTTTGCGTTCGGCAGCAATGATACCTGCCACATGGGTTCCATGGCTCTCATCTTCAACCCGGTTCTTTGGGTTGCCATTACCATAGCCCCTGCTATTAAAATCATAGGGGTCATCTCCAACCACACTGCGACCATCGAAATCTTTGTTCAAATTATAGTTGGCTCGCTCGGTAAAGTAGGTAATGCCATCGGTCAACTCTTTTTTTACCTCATCAATTGTTTCGGCGTACTGGTACATTTGCTTTAGAACACCAACATTTTGCTTCATTTCTTCCGTTTGCGGATTGAGCGCCATGAGCTCTTCTTTGGTGTACGAATCTTTACCGAGTTCCTTTTTTACGGCATCGTCAGCACTGCTGACCACTTGAAGGATTTGCTCATATTGTTGCTTGTTTTGAACGGCCTGAGGGTATTCTTCATCTAAAGTTAATTGTGCTTTTGCCCTTGCTGAAGCGTCACCTACGCCGAGTCGTAACATGCGGGCATATTCCAATTGTTCATTGTAAGCCTCCCCTAAAAAATTGTATCCGTGAATATCGTCGATATAGCCATTATTGTCATCATCTTTTCCATTTCCTGGGCGCTCGTCCGTATTGGTCCAGAGCACATCATCAAGGTCTTCGTGTTCTAGGTCAATTCCTGAGTCCACCACAGCTACAATTACGGTCTTGCCTTTTTTGTTACCAATAATATCCTTGTAGGCTTTGTCGACGCTCATTCCAGGAATGGTATCAGCAAGCAAATCGGCATGACCCCATCGCTGTTTTTCAGATTCGGAAAGCTCGTCCACTTTTAAAGGAACGGCATCAATATTGGCTACTGGTGTTGAAACTAAGTTTGATGCTCCACATCCCACTAAAACACTTGTAGAAGCGGCGAGGATAAATGACTTATGGATATTCATATTAAATGGATTTTAATCTTCAAATGTTATGTAAAGAATTCAGTAAAGGTATGGGTTCTATTCAGGCGAACCCCTTTTTCGGTTTGCTTTAGGCTACAGAGCTCATGGTGCGCATCATGTTCAAAGAACAATATATAATCTTCTGTTGCTGCCTTTTCAAGAAAATGGGCTTTTTCGTTGAGGGTCAATAAAGGTCGGGTATCATAGCCCATAACGTAGGGTAGGGGAATATGACCAACCGTGGGGACCAAGTCTGCGGTAAAGACCAATGTCGCCCCTTTATAGCTGATATGCGGAAGCATTTGTTTTTCTGTATGGCCGTCGACAAATAAAATACTGAAACCCAGTTCGCTCTTTTCAAGAAAGGTAGTATTGCCCCTTTCCACAAATCTCAATTGACCACTTTCTTGCATGGGCAATAGGTTCTCTGTTAAGAAGGAAGCCTTCTCCCTAGAATTAGGTTGTATAGCCCATTTCCAGTGCGCCTCGTTGGTCCAAAAGGTCGCATTTTTAAAAGCTGGTTCATAACCCGTTCTGTCTTGGTTCCATTGAATACTTCCGCCGCAGTGGTCGAAGTGTAAATGGGTCATAAAGACATCAGTAATTTGGTCACGATGAAAACCTGTTTTTTCTAGGGAAGCGTCCATTGAATAGTTGCCCCAAAGATGATAAAATGAAAAAAACCTATCGGATTGTTTATTGCCCAATCCCGTATCGATTAAAATGAGACGGTCACCGTCTTCTATTAGAAGGCTCCGTGCAGCAATATCTATCATATTGTTCTTATCGGCAGGATTTGTCCTTGTCCAGAGTGCTTTTGGCACTACACCAAACATAGCCCCTCCATCTAATTTAAAATTGCCCGTTTCTATGGGATAAAGCTGCATTCAAATCTATAAGGTCGCCCAAAATAACAAACACGACTATAATCACCTTAAAAACACCTAATTATTAGTCCATTTTTAACAAAACACGACTAAAGGGAGACTTCATTTAAAAAAAGAGGGAGTAGTGTGCATGAAATCATCATCAGGATTGGAATAAAAATCCTATTTTACCAAAAAAAGTGGTATGCTCGAATTAGCGGGAATAATCATTTTAGGAATTATAGCGCAATGGGTGGCCTGGCGACTAAAATTACCTGCTATTTTGCCGCTGATTTTAATCGGTTTAATGGTGGGACCAATTGCAACACTTTACACCGATGATGGCGCTAAGCTCATCGAACCGATATGGAATGGTAAAAAAGGACTTTTTCCGGGTGACGGGTTGTATTACTTCGTGTCATTGGCGATAAGCATCATTCTGTTTGAGGGAGGCCTGACCCTAAAACGTTCTGAAATAAAAAATGTGGGTCCCGTAATTACCAAGTTGATCACCGTTGGTTCTTTGGTGACCTTTTTTGGCGCTGGAGTTGCAGCCCATTACATCTTTGGTTTGTCGTGGCAATTATCATTTCTCTTTTCAGCCCTCATTATCGTCACGGGCCCTACGGTAATTACGCCAATATTGAGGAATATTCCGTTGAAAAAGGATGTTTCTGCCGTTTTAAAATGGGAAGGGATTTTAATTGACCCCATCGGTGCTTTGGTGGCGGTTTTGGTATTCGAGTTTATTAGCGTTGGGGAAGGAAGTGCTTTTACGCAAACCGCCTTGATTGAGTTTGGTAAAATTTTACTCTTCGGAACGACATTCGGTTTCACCTTTGCCCATGCCTTGGCTTTTGCCATTAAAAAGAACTTGATTCCACATTATTTAATGAATGTGGTTTCGCTATCGGTAGTACTCTTGGTTTTTGTGGAGTCGGACTTGTTTGCACATGAATCGGGACTTTTGGCCGTGGTGGTCATGGGTATGGTTTTGGGGAATATGAACCTGCCCAATCTAAAAGAACTTTTGTATTTCAAAGAATCATTGAGTGTGTTATTGATCTCCATTTTATTTATACTTCTAGCGGCCAATATCGATATTAAGGACTTAGAGTTACTAAAAACGTGGAATACGGCATGGCTCTTTTTGATTGTGGTCTTTCTTATTCGTCCGTTGGGAGTTTTACTGAGCACGCAAGGATCAGGACTCAAGCTCAATGAAAAACTATTTATAGGATGGGTTGGCCCAAGGGGTATTGTTGCAGCGGGTATTGCTTCGCTTTTTGGGTCAAAGTTGTTGGCCAAAGGTGAACCGGGTGCAGAATATATTACGCCTTTGGTCTTTATGATTGTTTTGGGCACGGTACTTTTTAATGCCACTACTGCGCGTCTTTTTGCAAAACTGATTGGGGTATTTTTGACAAAATCGGAAGGTATCTTGATTATCGGCGCCTCAAAAGTGTCTAGGCTCATTGGAAGTTACCTTAAAAAGAACAATAGGCATGTCGTCTTAATTGACAATAACGAGACCAATATCGCCAAATCAAAAAAGCTGGGTATTGAAGCACTGACAGCCAATATTTATTCCGATAACCTAACGGATAACATTGAACTGAATGATGTGGGGTATTTGATGGCCCTTACGGGAAATGCTGACATCAACCGTTTCGCCATAGATAAGTTCAAAGACCAGTTTGGCGAGAATGGGTCTTTTCGTTTGGTGGACTCTGACGAAATGAATGACCCAGAAAACAATCCGAAAGATGGCCTGTTTTCACATACCGATGATTTTATCAAGCTCACAGAGACAGCTCGGAAGTATCCATCGATTAATGAAATCGACTTAAAGGATTCAGGGCATTTTGGGGTATTGATGAAAATGACACAGGCCGATGAAAACAGTATCCCCATCTTTTTAAAAATGCCTGACAACAGCTTGGAGATAATACCTGCTTTCAGCAGTGAAATGGGTGAAATCAAAGAAGGGAGCAAGCTGGTTTATTTGGGAAAACCCATTGATTTTGAAGAATGACGAATGAGTTGCCCTGAAATTTCTTTCCTAGATGAGTAAGAACTTCTTCTTTACCACATAAAATACAGGCTTGACAACAAGTTTTTAGAAAGCCCTTCGTGACGGTCTAATTTTGACGATGTAATAGTTAGTTAAATAAATGACCATGAAAAAAACAATTTCCAGTGTAATGCTGGCAGCACTTTTTGCTTTTACGGGCTGTTCAAAAGATGATGAAGACAACGGAGGAGACTGCAGAACATGTGATGTTTTGACAGTTTCTACCGAACTTTGTGACAATGGTGATGGTACGGTAAGGGTAACGGCCCTTGGAGAAACCACTACCCTCACTGCTGAAGATTTGGATGGCTTAAGCCCTTCTGAATACATTGAAACTTTTTGTAATGCCACCGACTTATTCGGAGAGGTTGAATAAAAGAATATGCCCGAAACAAAAAAAGACCTCCTTCAGAGGTCTTTTTTTGTTTAGTCGTTTAGTTTCAACACGGCCATAAAGGCTTGTTGTGGTATTTCTACATTCCCTACCTGGCGCATACGCTTTTTCCCTTTCTTTTGTTTTTCGAGCAACTTTCGCTTACGCGAAATATCTCCTCCATAACATTTGGCGGTTACGTCTTTACGCAATGCTTTTATGGTTTCCCTTGAAATTATTTTTGAACCGATTGCCGCTTGAATGGGAATGTCAAATTGTTGACGTGGAATGAGTTCTTTCAGTTTTTCGCACATTTTCTTACCGATAGTCTGCGCATTGTCAAAATGTACCAAGGCAGAAAGTGCATCCACAGGTTGGGCATTCAATAAAATATCGACCCGAACCAATTTGGAAACCCGCATTCCGATTGGGCTATAATCGAAAGACGCATAACCCTTCGAAACGGTCTTCAATCGATCATAAAAGTCAAAGACAATTTCAGCCAATGGCATATCAAAAGTCAATTCAACTCGCTCGGTGGTCAAATAGGTTTGGTTCGTTATCTGACCTCTTTTATCAATACAAAGTGACATCACATTGCCTACAAAATCAGATTTTGTGATGATGGTGGCTTTGATGTAGGGTTCTTCTACCCGATTGAGCGTAGAGGGATCAGGAAGGTCTGACGGATTGTTGACGATAACGATATCATCAGGATTTTTTGTGGTAAAGGCATGGTAGCTTACGTTAGGTACCGTTGTGATTACGGTCATATTAAACTCCCGTTCCAACCGCTCTTGAATAATTTCCATATGGAGCATTCCCAAAAAGCCACATCGAAAACCGAAGCCAAGTGCAGCACTGCTCTCGGGGGCAAAGACCAAAGAGGCGTCGTTCAGTTGTAACTTTTCCATTGACGACCGTAACTCTTCGAAATCTTCTGTGTCAACCGGGTAAATTCCTGCGAATACCATGGGCTTGACATCTTCAAAACCAGCGATAGCAGCTTCTGACGGATTTTCAGTCAAGGTAATCGTATCACCGACCTTCACTTCGCGGGCATCTTTTATTCCCGTAATCAAATAACCCACATCACCTGTAGATATTTTGGGTTTTGGAAGTTGCGTCAGTTTCAGTGTACCAATTTCGTCGGCAAAATAATTCTTGCCTGTGGCCATAAACTTAATTCTTTGCCCTTTTTTCAGTTCTCCATTCAATACCCTAAAATAGGTTTCCACGCCCCTGAACGGATTGTAGACCGAATCAAAAACCAAGGCCTGCAAAGGGGCATTAGTGTCTCCTTCCGGTGCGGGAACCCTTTCGATAATGGCTTTTAAAATATCCTCGATACCAATTCCAGTTTTTGCACTGGCCGGAATCACTTCTTCCGGGTCACATCCCAATAAATCCACAATATCATCTGTAACTTCTTCCGGGTTGGCACTGGGCAGATCTACTTTGTTCAGTACAGGAATAATTTCCAAATCATTTTCAAGTGCTAAGTATAGGTTGGAGATGGTTTGTGCTTGGATACTCTGGGCTGCATCAACCACCAACAAAGCCCCTTCACAAGCTGCTATAGAGCGGGAAACTTCATATGAAAAGTCAACATGCCCCGGAGTGTCAATTAAGTTGAGCACATATGTTTCGCCCTCATATTCATATTCCATTTGAATGGCATGACTTTTAATAGTGATACCGCGCTCGCGTTCAAGATCCATATTATCCAAAAGTTGATCTTGTTTTTCACGTTCTGTTACAGAACCGGTAAAATCGAGTAGTCGGTCGGCCAAGGTACTTTTTCCATGGTCGATATGGGCGATAATGCAGAAATTACGAATGTGCTTCATTCAGCAGGCAATTTTAGCTGCAAAGATAGGTCAATACTTAATTTGCATTGCACTTTGCAGAAAACGAATATGTAGTGCAATAGCTTACGGAGAATTCCTGGTATATATTTTAACAAGCCTTGAGATTTTTTAAAGAACGACTGGTCTTCTTAGAAGAGCGATGATTTCTTGAACAAAATAACACCAGTTTTATTGACCCCGAGACCTCTATTTTTTATGCTAACTAGCAATATTGACTCCGAAAGACCAAAATAAAGAACAACAAAAGGTAAAACGATACGAGGAGGTACTATGGTTTTAACTTGCTTTATTGATTTTTTTTAGCTTTGTTTTCAACCCAAATACTGAATGAACATCACTCGGCTGCTTTTTGTGACCTTAATTTTTACGATAGGGTTGTGCCAGGCACAAACTTTTGAAATCTCGGGAAAGGTCATCGACACTTCGAACGAAAAGGTACCTTTTGCTAATATTTTATTATTGAGTTCGGCAGACTCGACCTTTGTTCAGGGAACCTCTGCTGATGAAAACGGCCGCTTTTTGCTTCGGGGTGTTGAGCCGAATCTTTATCTACTCCAAGCGAGTTATGTGGGCAGGGGATCAAAACCCTTGGCCTTGGATATCAAAGCGGATGTAAAATTGGGAGCATTGATTATTCTACTAAAAACGGAAACGTTGGATGAAGTGGTCGTCACTGCCAAAAAGCCTAAGTTGAAGCGCTTGGCCGATCGCTTGGTTTTTCAAGTAGAGAATACTGTAGTATCACAGGGTAGCTCTTGGGACATCTTGAAAGGAACGCCAGGTGTCATCGTCAATCAAGAAGACCTTCACATACGTGGGCAAAATGCATCGGTATATCTTAATGACCGAAAGGTGCAGTTGAGCGGCCAAGAAATACAGGATTTGCTGGAAGGATTATCAGGAAGCAATATAAAATCCGTGGAGGTAATTCCAAATCCTCCTGCTCGATATGAAGCGGAGTCGGGTCCGATACTGAATATTGTGACCAGCAAGAATATCGTTCCAGGCTACAAGGCCAGTATCAATGGCACCGTTACCCAAGCCATTTTCCCCAAGTATAGCATAGGCACGAGCCAGTATTATAAGACGGAGAAGCTCAACCTTTTTGCCAACTATTCTTACAACCCTAGAAAAGAGCACGTCCGTCAAGAAAAAGGAATTAACTTTTTTGATGAAAACAATCTTGTCAATTCGAGGTGGTCGATAGATGAAGATAACGTCAAGCGTTCAGATGCCCACAATGTAAATGCCAATTTGGACTATGAATTTGATGAAAGAAATGTCCTTAGCCTGGCCTCAAATCTTGTTTTTAATAATGATCAAGAAAGGAACAGTACCCTTCTTGCATCCATTGCCAATACCCAAAACCAACTGGACTCCACGTTTACGACCGCGGGGAATTCCATAGAAAACAACACCAATTTTGCTTTTGATTTAACCTATGCCCACAATTTCAAAAAACCTGGGGCATCCATTACCCTTAACGGGCATTATACGCGTTTTGATGAGGATTTTCAGCAAAGTATCGAATCCAATTATTTTGATGACTCAGGCAATTTTCTCAGGAATTTTGGCTTTCAAACCAATGCACTTCAAGATATTGATATTTTTACCGGGCAATTGGACTTTGTTTCTCCCTTAGGAAGTGCTTCGATAGAAGCTGGTTTAAAATATTCGAATGTCGATTCTCAAAGCAACATAGATTACACCGATTTTGTAGGAACTGATGATAGCGTAAACACCGACCTATCCGACAACTTTTTATACGGTGAAAGTATATACGCTACTTATTTGAGTTATTTCAAAGGATGGGAAAAGTTTTCGATGAAACTCGGTATTAGGGGAGAATATACGGATGCCTTGGGAAATTCCTTATCCCTAGGCGAGATTAATAGGCAAGAATTTTTTGAACCTTTCCCTTCCCTTTATTTTTTGTATTCCCTATCGGATAAGCACAGTTTTGCTTTCGATTATGGCAGAAAAATTGAACGTCCGAGATATAACGATTTGAACCCTTTTAGATACTTTATCAATGAGAATGATTTTTTGGAGGGTAATGCACGTTTGGTCCCTAACATCAGTAACAATTTTAATCTGAATTATACCTTGAACAATGAGTATTTCTTTGATTTGTATTACCGAGATAATGGAAATTTCATCAGTAGGAGATTGGTTTTTCAAGATAATGAAAACCAAATTTTAAGGGCATCCCGGCAAAATGTGTTGTCAAGCACTTCCTATGGATTGGATTTCACGGTAAGCAAGAGCATCGCCAACCCTTGGTTTTTATATGCTTACACTTCCATTTTTCATGAAGACGAGACTTTTTTAGCGGAAGAAAGTGGAAATCAGGAAGTCACTAACGAAGTCAATGGGTTTTTTATTTACTTGGCCAACTACTTGACCCTTTCGGCCGACGGCACTTTTAGCGGCGAGGTGACTTTTAGCCATATGTCAAATTATTTGTTCGGCTCGTATATACAAGATCCCTATACTAACCTCACCTTGGGCTTAAGAAAGACCTTATTGGATAATAGGGCCGTCGTTTCAGTAAGCGCTGAAGACTTATTGGGCGAGGTCAACTCGGCTTTACGTTCTAACTACCTGAACCAAGACAACTTCTACATTATAAGGCCAGAAACCCAATTTGTTCGTGTGGGTTTTACCTATAACTTTGGAAACTTTAGGCTCGAAGACAATGAAAAGGCTATTGACAAACGAGAACGAGATCGCTTATCAAAAGAAGAATAGCTTGACCCTACTAAAATGGATAAGCTGATACGCTGTTGGCCCTGCACTCTCCTTTTTTGTGTTGAGAATTATAGCCCCTCCAAACGTGATTTTTATGTTAACCTTGGTATAACTAATTGGCGGATAGATCTTTGAATGGTAGTTTTATAACCCACAAACAACTTCAGGATGATAAAAATACATCGCATATTTCAGGTTTTTGTTTTATGGGTCGCAGCCATCACACTAATTAATGCGCAAAGCATTGATAATGAAATACATGGGCATTCGCATTATACCTCTTACTCAAATATTCCTGAGCATAAATTAATTTTTCCATCAAAAGTGCCTGACCAGATTATTATGCAGTTAACCGAAGATGCCGCGCATAGCTTCGCCTTAAATTGGCGAACTGATCAACAGGTTGATACCGCATATGTCCAGGTTGCTGAAGAAACCCATGGCCCTGATTTTAGGCTTGACGGAAGAAGCAGGCAAATTATGGCAAGCACCCAATTTTTTGAAAATCAAAATACGGCTGACAAAGAACCCTTGGTAAAGTCGGCATATCATTCCGCTTTAGTGGACCGATTAGAACCAGGAAAAACGTATGTATATCGAGTAGGTGATGGGTCTGCGGCTGACGCTACATGGAGCGAATGGTTTCAAGTGACCATACCTAGTGAAAACAAAGAATCTTTCAGCTTTATCTATTTTGGGGACGCCCAAAACGATGTAAAATCAATGTGGTCAAGGGTCATCAGAAAATCATATCAGATGGTTCCCAAAGTTGATTTTATGTTGCATGCGGGTGATTTAATCAATCATAGCGAATCAAATCGGGAGTGGGCGGCCTGGTTTTATGCGGGCAGCTATATTCATTCTACAGTTCCCAGCGTTATGACACCCGGAAATCATGAGTACAAATACCATGAAGGGACGCTTTCTGCACTTTGGAGGCCACAATTTAACCTTCCAAAAAACGGTCCGATGAAACTGTTGGAAGAAACTTGTTATACTTTGGACTACGGAAATATGAAATTGGTTTCCATCGACGCTAAAAGCTATCTTGACAACGAAGCATCAAGAGAAGCCCAGACACAATGGTTGGATTCCGTCTTGGCATCAAATACCAAAAAATGGACGTCACTTTTTATGCACTATCCTGTTTTTTCTACCGCAAAAGGAAGGGATAATACGGCATTACGAGAAGGATTAAAACCCCTTATCGATAAATATTCCGTTGATTTGGTTTTACAGGGCCATGACCATACCTACGCAAGGGGGTATGATACCAACGAGGGAACCGGAAAAACCGTAGTTGAAAATGCTGGAACGGTCTATGCGGTTTCGGTAAGTGGGCCTAAAATGTACGAATCACAAGACCAAGCATGGATGGTTCGTCGCGCAGAATACACGCAATTGTTTCAAATCATCACGGTAGGGCAAGACAAGATTTCTTATGAAGCGTATACCCCTTTGGGCAGTCTGTACGATGCTTTTGACCTTAAAAAAGACGGTATGGGAAAAAAAAGATTGGTCAACAGGGTTCCTGATGATTTTCCGATGCGACAAAAGAAAGACTTTGTAAAAGAGTAGTTTTCAATGGTCTGTGTTGCTTCAAAGGGTTTTTGCTAATTTTGCAGAATGCTCAAGATAGGTGACATACAACTTCCTAATTTTCCGTTGCTGCTCGCTCCCATGGAAGACGTTAGTGACCCTCCCTTTCGCGCCTTATGCAAAGAGAACGGTGCTGATGTGGTGTACACGGAGTTTATTTCTTCTGAAGGATTGATACGGGATGCTGCAAAAAGTGTCATCAAACTTGATATCTATGAAAAGGAACGCCCTGTAGGCATTCAGATTTTCGGAGCTGAACTCGATTCTATGTTACAGGCCATTGATATCGTTGAGAAATCCAACCCTGATATCATTGACATTAACTTCGGTTGTCCCGTAAAAAAGGTTGTTTGTAAAAATGCAGGTGCCGGAATACTCCGTGACATTCCGTTGATGGTCAAATTGACTGAGGCCATGGTGAAGCGCACAAAACTTCCCGTTACGGTAAAGACTAGATTGGGTTGGGATAGCGACTCCATTAAAATTGTTGAGGTGGCAGAGCGGTTACAAGATGTGGGCATTAAGGCAATTTCAATTCACGGTAGAACGAGGGTTCAAATGTATAAGGGCAATGCTGATTGGAGGCCGATTGCAGCTGTAAAAAATAATCCACGAATGCATATTCCCGTTTTTGGGAATGGGGATGTCGATACGCCTGAAGCAGCAGTTCGCATGCGTGATGATTTTGGATTGGATGGCGCAATGATAGGGCGCGCAAGCATTGGAAATCCTTGGTTTTTTAACCAAGTAAAACATTATTTCAACACTGGGGAACATTTACTTCCCCCTACTATGGAAGAGCGCGTGGAGGCGGCCCGAAGACACCTTCAAATGTCAATTGACTGGAAAGGGGAAAAATTAGGGGTATTTGAAACCCGTCGACATTACACCAATTACTTCAAAGGAATACCGCACTTCAAGGAATATCGCATGAAAATGGTAACAAGTGATGATTCTGCCGACGTATTTGCTGCGTTTGATGAGGTACTTGAAAAGTTTGGAGATTTTCAGTTTGCTTAATTCAAGCAAGCAGTCTTTTTGAAATTCGACCACTGGCAACTTTTGATGAGATTAACCCTAGTACGATAATCGTTCCCAAAACGATAAAAATATTGACAAATTGATATTCAACGGGATAGGGAAGTGAAGGAGTGATTTTCCACCATTCAAAGGCCAGTTGTGATAAAACGATAACCGATCCTAGAACAACCCCAACAATTCCGCCCAAAACAGTGACCAAAACGCCTTGCAGAAAATATATTTTTCGAAGCTGAGGTATGGTTGTTCCAAGGGCATAAAGGGTTTTTGAGTTTTCACGTTTGTCGAGAATCAACATGATAATGGCACCAACAACGTTGAAAAGTGCTATGATAAGCACTAGGGTGAAGATGAGATAGGTCGCCGTATTTTCCGTCTTGAGCATTCTGTGCAAGGTACCGTTAAGTTCTTGTCGAGTACGCACCAATATTTTTCCGCCCATGACCTCTTCAATCTGACGTCTAACGCGTTCACTATCAGTTCCTGATTTTAACTTAAAGCCAATACCAGAGTATTGCATGGAATCTTTCTCCAAAAAGGCCTGAACCTTTGCCAACGGAGCGAAGACAAATTTTTTGTCCAATCCGTCTTCAACGGCGTAAACCCCACTGACTATGGCCTTCATCCGGTTTAGGGCAGCATTTGTGCCAAGAGCATCAGCAGTGATGGAGCGTTCACCAGGTTTCAATGTAATTATGGTCATGGGAGAACGACTTCCCATCGGACCGCCCAGTAGGTTGAAAATACCCATACCTATCACCACTTGGTCTTCATTAACCCCCCAATTCCCAAAATAAAGGGTACTATCCACTCCTGTGACCTTTCGGTATTTTTCGTCGACACCCTTGATGTAGGCAATACAATTCTTATCATCAAAACTGAGGTAAACCCGCTCAACAATTTCAGTGGAATAAAAGGCCAAACCTTCCACTTTTTTTAGGTTTTCTTTTTCTGCCTCAGTTAGTGAAAAAAACTTTCCTGCAAGGGGAATGGCTTTTAAATCGGGGTCAAATGTATTGGTGAACTGTAGGCTAAAGGTTTTTAATCCTGCAAAGGCAGATAGAACGATGAAAAGCGAAGCGGAACCAATAATAATCACCAAGAAGGTGAAAAAATTGATAATGTTCACCGCATTTTGGCTACTCTTGGAGCGCAGATATCTTTTGGCGATGTATGAAGGAAAATTCAAACTCAGGACTTTTTTCGCTTGTCCAATAAGTCGCGATTCTCAATAGGATTTTCATCTCCTTCCAATGATTTTTCAATCTTTTCGATATAATCCAACGAGTCATCAAGATAAAAGTTCAATTCCGGAACGCGGCGCAATTGATTTCTGGTACGTTGTGCGAGTTCATGCTTAATTAAGGCTTTGTTCGACCGGATGCCTTTCATCAGCACATCCGCTTCTTCTGTTGGAAAAATGGAAACATAGACTTTTGCAATGGATAAGTCTGTGGTCACCGATACTTTGGTCACTGAAATGAGCACTCCGATCAAACCCCCGTCAGTGGCGGCGCGCTGTAGCACTTCAGCAATATCCTGTTGAATGATACCACCAATTTTTTTCTGTCGTTGTGTTTCCATAGCACAAAAATAAACCAATAAATGACGAACCTTGGCTTTTGTACCGCTACAAGTACTTAAATTAGGTCTTTGCTAAATGAGCATGATGAATAAAATAGAGCATTTAGGCATAGCGGTTAAGAACTTGGAAGTCTCTAACCAGCTCTTTGAAAAGCTATTAGGGGTATCGCCCTATAAAACGGAAGAAGTGGTGTCGGAAGGGGTAAAAACCTCATTTTTCAAATCAGGCCCCAATAAAATCGAATTGTTGGAGGCGATAAAGCCTGATAGCGCCATCGCCAAATATCTTGAAAAGAAAGGTGAGGGTATACATCATGTTGCTTTTGCTGTAGACCATCTTGAAGTGGAATTGGAGCGATTGCAAAAAGAGGGGTTTGTTGTTTTACCCGGTTTTCCAAAAGATGGTGCTGATAACAAGCGAGTGGCCTTTTTGCATCCAAAAGGAACGAATGGCGTTTTGGTAGAGCTTTGCCAAGAGATTCAATAGTACAGAACTATTGCCACATCAAAAAATAAAAGCTAATTTTGCTGCCCTAGAAATAGGTCCTATAGCTCAGTTGGTTAGAGTAGCTGACTCATAATCAGTTGGTCCCTGGTTCGAGCCCAGGTGGGACCACT
>ERZ1740067.365-NODE-365-length-36851-cov-14.184667_pt1 | contig 36851 bp, 40 predicted proteins | sample MGYA00581736_ERZ1740067 | MGnify/ENA primary metagenome ERZ1740067 (study PRJEB43018, sample SAMN04849236) | marine metagenome | isolation source: floating plastic debris | place: Pacific Ocean | collected 2008-08-27 | study: EMG produced TPA metagenomics... | reverse complement strand
GGCCCACAATTTCACCCGCGATAAATTCAGCTTCGCTTTCACGTCGTCGGATTAACTCAGCTTCTCTGAGTTCCAGGTCTGCGATCGCAAGTCTATCCCGCTGCACATCGCCACCACCCGAGACGTTTTGCACCAGCCTGATCGGGTCCAGGGTCAAATAGTTAGTCCACTGACGATTTCGCGCATATTCCTGCCGGTCGTCGGTCAGCTCCAATTGCTGATTAATAGCCTCAATCTCTGATGACTGGTCGATTGCCATCTGGGTAATCTGCGTCAGGCAATCCATTGAGCTGTCCAGACACGGGAGTGCCAGCGCTGGCGCGGACCATAAGACTAATCTCAGCACTAAGCAGGCCATCAGTCCCTTGCCCCAGCCACTTAACGCGACGGATACGCCCTGCGTAGGGACTACGGACGACGGATAGAGTTGCGATCTCATTTTGAATTTCATCTAACTTCAGCTGCGTTTGAGATAGCTGATAATCACGGTCCCTTAAACGCTGTTCATACTGTGCCCACTGACTTTGATAGCTAAGCTGGTCCCGGTTTCGAGTACTCACATCGATAGCCATAGTTCGGGAATGCTCATACTCTGCGGTTGACCGTTGGCCTAGGGCTAACTGATAGTCCCTAACTGCGGCTGTGTGTTCCAACTGGAGCTGGTTCAGTTTGACTGATTCATGGTCAAGAATCAGCGGGTCAAGGTTGGGCAGCTGGGCTAAGTAATCCATCTCCTGATGCTTGGCCTGAATCGCTGATTCTGCTTGCTCTACCGAGGTTTTAGCCTGGTCAATGGCTGCATTCTGTTCTAGATAAGTGGGTGATATCAGGGCTGGGGGTGTGGCCGGTGGCAACGGTGGCGTAATGGTCGATAACTCCAACCGATGCATTACTAAATTCAATTGCTTCGCCTGGGCCTCTAATCGCCTACGCTCCCGACCCCGATCAGCCAGCAGCTGTCCCGGTTTAACCCGGTCCCCTTCCTTGACCTTCAAGTCTGCCGGGTCACTGACTGAGACGCTAATGGTTAGACGCCTGGGACCTTCGCTCTCTGCTGGCAGTTCCATTTGTTTTGGGGGAGAGGGTTGGTCATAGGCTTGCTGGGCAACGGCTACACCGCCTACGGCAACGAAGGCCAACGCATAGGGGATTAGACCTTTCAAGGATAGGTATTACATTCATCATTTGAAGAATGCCCGAAATGCCCCACTGTTCAGAAATTAAGCAGCACAAATTGCTGCCTGCTTAGTAGCGAAAAAAGTCTCCTCTAGAGACCTATCGCGGCAAAATCAGCAGACAGGACTTATATCCTCACCCTACGGAAGTCCCGTACAGCAAGGCACCACAAATTTTCGACAAGGAACTAAGAGATTCCCTAACCGTTAAGCGAGATCGATCTTTAAGTAGATCTAGCTCAGCTTACATAGCAAGGCGATACAGAAAAATTCGACCGCCAGACTCGACACGAATCCGGGGACAAACATCCCGCCCAGCTCCAGAAGAAACACAAAACATGACGACAATAGCGCCATGACGAATAGCCGTGGCTTCCTGTTGAATAGGCGTTGCAGTCGTTTCATAGACTTTCAGGGGTAAACAACATGGTTTAGCGGCCCGCTAGCGCTCAACTAACCATGAAGATATTATAGTCAATAAACGTTTTTATAGATCAAAAATAAAAATTGAAAATCCGATAACACAATCAATAAGCGTTGTTTTTCTCATGTTTAACTCCCCTTTTTTATGCTAGTAAGAATCTTCAATCAATGTTTTTACGTTTATCGTTTATGTAAGAGTTGGAGTCTGAAAAGTCATAACTAAGCCCAGATAAAAACTTGAGCTTGAGAAGCCATAATCAATTCCAGAAACTTGAAATCAATTGATCTCCTTTGTATTAATGTACTTATCATCTTCATCTCAACTTAGAAGCATCTTTATAGAACATAAAGCAACAGATGATAGTGACACATGTCTAAAACTCATACACCCAAAATCAAATTCAATTCACTCAGTAGCGACTCAATCTTTTGACGTTTATCATTATCCGTCCAAGAATTAAATTAAGCATCACCTACTAACCTAACGAATCTACGGTATTCCGGTATGAATGCAGTGCAAACATACAAGCGGTCTTACGTTTAGTTAGGAGCAACTCATCCTTTGACGAGTAACGTTATTCGTCACACTAAGTAGTTCAAATAAACTATCAGAGAATTAAGCAGCACAAACTGTTGCCTGCTTAAGAACGCAAAACAGTCTCCCTTAGAGACCTATCGCAAAAAAGCAGACAGGGCTTATCTCCTTACCCTACAAAAGTCCCGTACAGCAAGGCATCAAAAATTTTCGCCAAGGAACTAAGAGATTCCCCAACCGTTAAGTGAGATCGATCCTTAAGTAGACCTAGCTCAGCTTACATAGCAAGGCGATACAGAAAAATTCGACCGCCAGACTCGATACGAATCCGGGGACAACCGTTCCAATCAGCTCCAAAAGAAACACAAAACATGACAACAAGAGCGCCAGGGTAAACGCCCATGGCTTCCTATTGAATAGCTGTTTCAGCCGTTTCATAAACGCTTTCAGATAAACAACATGGTTTAGTGGCCCGCTAGCGCTCAACTAACCATGAAGCTATTATAATAAAAAAATGTTTTTTTAACTTGATCTAAAAAAAACTGCCTCAAAGAAGAAGGCAGTAAGCATAGACGAATATTTTTGATTTGTCACTAATATGTCCCAATTTTTGTCACTAATATGTCCCAAAATAAGGCTACTCTCTAGCAGGGCAAAGGGTTTTGCCCACATCTAAATTAGGTATGTGAGATAAGTATTTTCCGTATGGAATGGCACATACGTTTACAAGGTAGTTATTGGCGTGCCCGTTCTGTTAGCAAACACCTTTAAGGTTCTAGGCTATGTTGTTCAACAAGATTGTGAAGATTCTAAATAAAAATGCAATCCGGATTTACTTAGAAGCTTTTAAAAAGATATTGAAGAAGGTCTTGTATAAAACCAATAAAAAGCACGATTCAATCAATGAAAATATCATTTTCAATATCTTGATAGAATTCAGAACATGATTAAGAACACATAAAAAATAGAGAAAATTTATGTAATTAGTCATCTAAAACTAACTTCAATTCATTCAAAAGCGATTCAATCTTTTGACGTTTATCGTTATCCGTCCAAGCACTGGATTTAACCTTGGCAATCGACCGGAATTCCTTCTGCAAGTCTTTCGAATCTCTGACAGGGGCTTGCCCGTCTTGCATTAAAGCTTTTACTTGTTGCTTCACTTCACTTAGCGACCAGCGTTCCGCGACTGCCTGCTCCATCAACACCACTCGGTCTTCGCTGCTGCCTAGCTTTGCAATGGCCTTGGCCTTGGTATATTCCAGCTCACCACCCCGTAAAATCTCTAGAACATCCTCGGGTAAGTTCAACAGCGGCAGCCGATTAGTTCTAAAGCTTTCCCGTCCCTGACGCCCCACGGTGGCAAAGATGTTATCTACGATAGCCAACTGACGCGTAACATTATCCGTCAAAGGCTGATCACGACGCTTTGCATTGGCAGCCTGGTTTAACAGACTGATTAAGCCCTCTTGTTCAAGCTCTAAAGACTGACACAGAAGCTCTAGCATGCCCTCTGTCTCATCAATGGGGTTGAGATCATCCCTTTGCAAATTCTCTAAAAGGGCTAATTCGAATGCCTGCTGTTCGTCTAACTCACGGATAACGATAGGAACTTCGGTTAATCCTGCGTCCTTAGAGGCACGTAAACGACGCTCACCTGCTACCAGCTCGTAGTTTTTGCCCACAGGGCGCACAATCAAAGGCTCAAGCACCCCATGCTTCTTAATGGAGTCCGTCAGTTGCTGAAGTTTAACCGGATTAAAAGAACGGCGGGGCTGTTTCTTGGGTAACTTTATACTCTTAACACTTGTATATCTTCCAACCTCTTTATTAACAGGGGTTTCAGCCGCTTTTTCTTTTGTTCGAGAAGTTCTCTTTATAGAAGACTGAGCCATGGGTTAGAAGAGTTTAAGGGTGTGTCCGATAAAGCTATCTAATCTTAATATACTGATCCATAAAATTGGTTATTCTGCTATAATCTACATAACGATTGAAAGTACCTAACGCTTTCATGAGTCAATAAAACCCGACTTTCAGATGGTGGTTAGACATAATGGCCCGCTAGCCTCGACTAACCTTCAGCCTGGTCGGGTTTTAAGCTTTTAAATCACTACGGTGCAGCTAATATCAGAGCCGTCAACGTACCGGTCGCCCATTGGTCGTTGAGCTGCGCGATCGCAAGTTCCAATGGGTGATAAGTCAGCTCCACATCATCACCGGCAACGGTCAGCGTTTGCAGCTGGCGGCCACCGCTAACGGGTCGGATCTCCTCAGGAAAATCGACCACGATGGAACCGGTTAAATAAACTCTCGCCCCAGAGTTAGACGCCAACAACTCCCCCAGCACTGGAGATAGGTCCTGGTCATTAAACGAGAGAGTCTTTAGCGTTCGCTGTGTTGCATCTCCAGCCTTAGTTACAAGCTTCTCAACAATAATGTTTTTCCCTGTCTGATAGATAGACTTTCCATCAGTGATGATAAACTCCGAACCCTGGTTTCCGAGAATCAAATACTTACCGCTAGCATCGGTTCTATCGTCAGTCCAAACTCCCGTAATTTCTGCCCAGACTTCAGATGTGGATGCATGGCGATTATAGGTTGAGATCGCACCATCTCGTAAACCCAATCCCTGGTTAACCTGGGTCTGCACTCCACCCGCACCGGCTAACCATAGCCCCGTCATCAGCAAGCCCACAGCAATTGCCAATACCCAATACTCACCCGGTCCACCCGTGCGTAGTCGCCGCTTTGGGTTAGACACACTGATGCACCATACCGGAGTCGGCCACCAAAGCTGCACTCCTTTCAACGTAAATGAATCACTAAAACATGAGAGGAGATGCCCCAGCGGCAATGCCATCAGTGGCTTTATCTCCCCCAAAACCAAACCAATTCCCAGGGCAGTCCCCGCCAGGCAGCAAGTAGCGATCAGCGAGTGGGTAACGGTTCGGTGTGGGTAACGGTCCTCAATCCATGAGCTGACAGGGAAACAGATTTGGCCAATTACGCTAGTGGTAGTGTCTATGTCTGGCAGCTGGGAGCCTAAGACGGCCAGGACTAGGGGCAATGGGTCGGCAGTGCCCAGGAGTAGGGAGACGCCAGCGGTTGCGATCGCAGCGTGGGTAATAGCCAGCATTAACCATATCTAAGCAAACTACCTTAAATTTCCCAACCTTTATAAGGTGACCTTGAAAAAGCGTCACAGTACTCACTTTTTTCAGTACAGCAAAACATTCAAATGTACTGAGCCACAAAGCATCAGGATTCCGCAAGTCTTATTCGTAAATTTTACATGTCACACAATTCACGGTTCTGCCTCATATCAGTAGTGAATTGAGCGCGTAAAGTATGCAACACCAATCATCAAAGTTACTTCTCACCGTGCAAGAGTCCTATCCCACATCAAACACGGATATACCTGCCTTTAATCAATACAGAGGCAGTACAGCTGCCATGGTGTTAGCGATTGCTATTTTGATCAGCGCGGTAACTGACCTCATCAGAACTCTGGGACATTTCAACGTTAAACACACTAACGTTAACCAAAATCATGACTAGTGATTTCGGACGGAACCACTCAATACAGAAAATGAGGGGGCGTAAAGACCGTGAACGCTAAGATTGAAAAGCACTTGGAAGAGTTAGACAGGCTCATCATTAGCTTGTTATCCCCTGGCTCAATAGCCCCTTTTAAACCTCTGCTTTGGATTAATTATCATCTGAAGCAGAGAAATTTACATGACATATTTGATGCTAAAGAAATCCTTTCAGAGGCTTATTTACGAACAAGAAAATCTATTGAAAACGGCGAGAAAATAGATGATTATATAGCCTGGCTAAGACATACCTGTTTTCTTATAGTGCTTGAAAAAAGAACAGAATTATCTAGAGAAAAAGTACGCATAGAGAGAATCGCTAAAACTTCTCTATCTGCAGAAATTCAACCTGATCAAGAAGCAGAACCTGCCTTCTCTAATGACCAAAATAAATCAATTCTAAAGCAGGCGCTAACATATTTAACACCTCAGGAAAATCAACTCATAAATTCTCGTTTTGTTAACGGTCTTTCTTGGACAGATATTCAAAATAATACAGATGAGACAGCCTCCTTAGCTGCTTTACGAAAAAGAGGGCAACGCGCCTTTGGCAGATTGAAAGATGCCTTCTATTCTATTAAGAATAAAAAGGGTGGCGACCATGAGTACTGATAATTTCATAACAAGCTTACGAAGAACATATACTGTTGGATTCCCTGAATTACAAGGCAATCTAAGCTTCTCTGCAATTGGTCAGAAAATTGAAAGAGATGCAGAAAATAATCCTGAATACATAGAAAGAGTTCGTTTACATTCAATATCTATTCAGTATTATTCACTTTCAACCAAAAAAGTTTTATCGGAGAAAGATCTAGATAAATTCGAAGAAATACTTAAAATAGCCAAATCAGATAATAATTTGAGCAATCTTCTATCCGCAATAGACGAAATAATCCTATTAGATAACAGCCACTTCAATGAGATAGACGAAAACATTGAAGCTCTTAAACAGCTTAAAGCAGTTGGCCTTGAGGAGCGAGAAGAACTACCTCAACCTATCCCCGATGAAAACTCAAATGAATTAGCTCAGCAGTACTATTCATTGCTAACGGCACAAAATCCAATATCTAAAACAGAAGAAAATCATCTTGATGCGCTCCTTTTATTAGCTAGCAATGACAAACACTTGAGTATTGTCATTGATGTTATTAACGATATTGTCTTTGGAAATCATTCCACTAAAGACCATCTTTCTCATGAACATGAGAAAGATATGGCATTGCGCAGACTCCGAAAACAAGGTCTTGATAAAATTGCCCAATCAAAAGCATCTGCATTACAAGTACAGGCTTGCATACAACTTATTAATTTTATTTTGGTAGTTATTATCAATCTTGTTTTAGTAGTTGTCATATATCCCATTGCACTAATTATTTCTCTAGTATTTGGACTAGTCTTTCCTGGCAGTGTTAACTATGTGCAATTCAGACCTTTACGGCCAATACGTTTTTGGATTGACAGTCTAGAAGTCAAGAATCCTACAATTGCACGTCGTATTGCCAAATTTATTCCATCACAATGTCCTTTCGAACGCGACGTTGTGTTATTTGGCCGCACAGTAGCTCACATACCACCAATGTGTAAGCTTAATCCCCTTTACGATGAGGTAGTGGGATTACGGTTCAGGGCTCTATGCTTCTTAGCGGACGAATGTGGAGAAGATATCAGCGCATTAATCTAGAAGATTTCTCTTCAGACTATCACTCTGCCTTACACTTCTAATCTGTCAAAGTTCATTGCCCTAAACGTTTCCGCGCCCCTCGCACTTGCCCTACCTGCTTCAACGTCATCCCCGCAATCAACGCCACACCACCAAAGATATACAGGCTCTTATTCCGCGTACCCATCCCAATAAATCGCACTACTCCAAACGCCATCAGACAGGCGATCAAAATCGGCATTATCACCACGTATTGAGTATGTTGGGGACTTGCTTCCTGGTTCAGTCCTAACCGCTCATTCCTAATCACTTTCTTAGCCAACATCGGGTTACGCCCCGCCAACGGCTGCAGCTCTGCCAGTCGCGAACGGTCCAACTTCAACCCTAGCCGATCTGCTTCGGCCTGCATCGTTTCTCTAATCGCTCGGTCAGTGGGTAGCTCTAACTCCACCTCTAGCATTTCCAAGAAAATATCCCGCTGAGGGTTAGCCGCTGCAAAGCAAACTACCTTTACGCCGTTTGCGATCGCATCCTCTAACCAATACCTCACCCCTGTTGTCAGCCGCTTAGCTTCAGGGAAGATAAGCAGAGTGTCAGCTCTCATGTTCTCCGCGATCTCATCCTTGAGCGCATCCATGGTTAACGCCTTTTCACCGACTGGCTCACCATCTTTGTTGTACTTAGGCTCAGTCGTTGGGATATCCAACTGCTCAGCAATGGAGACGAAGAACTTTTTACCACTGCCTTTGTAAATGGCGGTTGCAATGGCAAACTCAGACCCGTAACGCTTCACCAGGTCCTGGGGCATCGTCCCCACCATGCCAAGCTCAGCAATAACTAAAACGCTGCTACCCGACTCGATAGCAGCGCACACACGCTTAAACCCCTCTGACTGATTAGGGGCTACGCTGCCACCTCGGCCATCTGCTGGCGACACTGGTTCAGAAGGTTTGCAGCAACCTCCTGAGGATTGAACTTTGGGACAGACGCCTCCCGCACTCGGTCCACCTCAGCCCGTACCGTGGGGTGCAAATCCTCATAGGTCATCTGACTGGCCATAGCTGCTACTACCTGCTCACCTGCCGTCAGCCGCTGCACAGCCATCTTAGAAGCCTTCAGATACAGCATTTCCATATCTAAATCCTCGGCTGGGTCCACATTCACCGGCTCCGGTTCCACCTGGCTCAGCTCACCACCATCCGATACCGCCAGCGCTGACTCAATCGCCTTATGAATATCAAATTCCTCAATCTTGCCCCCATCAACTACGTGCTGACGTAGTAACCGAATAGAATTTGCCTGACCTTCTGTGAGAAACGCTTTACCATCAGAATCCTTCTCAGCCTTGATTCCCAAGTGCTTTAGGTAAGAGTAATAAGCATCCTTTTTAATACCTAATTGGTCCTGCAGGATATTCGGGCGAATCTGCTGTTCAACGGTAGATTTCTGGTCGGTCATGAGAAATATTTTTTTATTTGCAGCTCCCATATTATGGAAGACACAGAAAAAAAATTTTTACGGGGTTTTTCTGGTCTTCGGGTAAAGATTTGGCTAACTTACCAGAAACAATAGAAGTTAGTATGTCCATTGTCAGATTCAACAAACCCATCAGCAATCTATCAGTATGCTGATGGGTTTGTTCTGGGGGAAATCTTATAGACTCATCTGAATAGGAACAGAATTGCTATTAGCTAATAACGTTTGAGCCAATTTAGAGGGTTTCTTTTTACCCTCAATTACAAACTCAAGGATCTCCAGCGCTGGGCGGTTTTCGGTCAGCATTCTATTTACACCCGAAACCTTTGAAGTCTTTACGTACTCACTAACTCGCCCCTTTGGGCTATCCCATTTGTAGATATAGCTAACGCTGGGCTTCTTCCGTTTCTTATTTCCGGTTCTTGTCTCTAACCACCCGCTAGCGCTTCCTTTCGGGCGGTGCTTACGGACTCTAGGTTTAGTGTTGTCCGCAGCTGCCGATGGCTCTATAGGTGAGGGTTGGTCTCCCCCAGAACAGGGTCGATTAATTTCATAGGGTTCGACCTGGGCCAGGGCTGATAGTTGGGTGCCGGAATATCGCATTACAAGCCCTCAATCCTGAGCTGGCCTGCTCGTTCTGCTTTGAGTGCTCGTTTCAGCCCCATTTGCTTGAGGTCATACCGGGCATGACAGGGGGTACACCAGGCACGAAGATTGTTGCGATCGCAATTCTGCGGGTTATGGTCGAGGTGAGCCACGGTCAATTTGAACCGGTGCGGTCTGGCTATCTTCACCCGTTCATAGTCGGACTCTTCCCAGCTCCACCAGTAGGGCTCCCAGTAGCTGGGCAAGCGCTGGTATAGCTCATCAAAGGTTTCCTCTGGTCGTCGGCAGGGTCGGCCACAGGCTTTACACTGCCAGTCCGCATCGTTCTTGATCGCCAATGCGATCTCATCCCAATCACTGGGATACAGACTCCTATCCATGGGCATGATTTAGCTCTCCAGCAGGGGAACAGCTGTCGTTTCAATTGCCTCTATAGGGTGCTCAGCCTGGACCGTGATCGGCTGCAGCTGGGCCTCTAACTCCTCCCACCTTTGTCGCCGCAGCTGCTCAAACGGAATCCAATGCTCATCAATCGTCAGAACCATAATCGTCTTATCCTGACGCTGCGATGCCTTCACCAGGCCACGTTTATAGGCTTCGTCGTACCATTCCCGCCAGTCGCTACAAGTGACTTGATTAACAGGTCTCCAGTCGTCCTCGATGGCACGGGTTAGATACCGGGTGGGATGCTTAACGGTTAACTGTTTTTCCTCCAAGCAAGCGATCGCGGTCTCCACGCGATCGGGCCATTGCTCTACGACTTGCCGCAGCTTCCGGTCATTCACATTCACTCCAAATTTTTCCGCTGACTGGAGAATTGGCGGCGTAAAGTCGTCTTTTACTGGGTTACTTGCTTCGTTGGGATGACCTGAATTTTGATCATGAAGCGTAGTCCGATCTTCTCCATGCTCAGACTCACCACCACCTACACTTTCCTGACCTGCTGAGCCTGTGTAGGTAGTTGTAAAAAAGTTGTTTAAAGATGTAGGGTCACAGACCTCTTTGTTATCAACTGTTTCAGGCTGCGACTGTCTCAGATCCGAGACTGACTGTCTCAGATCCGAGACTGACTGTCTCAGATCCGAGACTGACTGTCTCTCATCAGAGACACCTGTCTCTGGCTGTGTACATTCATTTGTACTAATGGCTGTTAGCTCAACTGAGCCAATGATTTTTTCTTCAATCGATCCATCCGCAACCAGGGCCGCTTTCGCTTTGTAGAAAGTGCTGCGGGGGATTTCCCAGTCACGGCAAAACTGAGAAACGTTATCGATGCGCCAGGCCCATCCCGGTTTTCTGTGCGCCAATATCAAATGATGCAGGTATCCTTTAGGGGTGTAGTCACCTTTTTCCCAATGCACCTTTACCTCGGCTGGGGTTAGCCGAAGGTGGGATTTATGTGTCATAATTAACTCAACAAATTTTGTTTTCGAAATTAGACCCGGAGCCTGCCAGCTCTGGGTTTTTTGCTATTTCTGTGTATTCTGCGATACGTGGATGTACGTAACTAGCGCACAGCCTGATCGGTGGTATCGGTCCACCGAATAATGATTTCACCTCCTAGTGCTTGAATGACTTCTTCCAAATTACCGAAGATTCGCCCTCTAGGATCGTCAAAAACCTTGGCAAGGCGACTCGTATACTGACTGGGCGGTTTTCCGCTGCCATCCATCTCAGCAAGGATTTTTGCTAAGGCATACTTGGTCAAGTCACGCTGCTTTAAGCGCTCCTGCAGCATTTCTGAAAGTTCCATGGGCGTGGCCTATTTAGATGACTATCGTTATACATCACGTTCTTGATTTAGCCAAGCAGTCTGAGTAATTCGTTGCACTGTAAGCTGACTTCCTTTAGCCGGTCTCTGATGCGTTGGTCTGCTTCGGCTGTCCTGGTTTCCTCGTTTGAGATTTGGCTGAATAGTCGGGTTGATTCTCGGTCAAGTGCGATCGCAACTTCGTAGATCTGGTAATAGTCCCAGGTTGGATCGGGTACTGGGTAGCCTTGGTCAATCCAGCCTGGATACTTGGGGGAGTCTTCAGTCATGGGTTTGGCTCACGGATAAATGGTCTCGGTTCTTTAATTCCCCACTCGGGGGCTAGGGGGTGGGGAGCCATATGCGGAGCAAGGCGAGGCTTACTAGACGGAGTGAGGGACGAACACAGGCGAAACAGTGCGCGTTTAGCGCTTCCTCCAGATGGTGGGAATCACTCTATCCAAATCCGCATTCCGTGGAGTTCCACCGAATGCTACCTAATCGCTGTTTAACTTGCTGGATGATTTGTTGTTGTTCCCGTGGAGTACCACCGGAACGTTAAAAGTTTCATATTTTTGGTCCTTGGCGTAGCGTAGCGCATTCCTTCCACTGCAAAGGCTTTCGTTCTTTAGTGGAGAGTTTAGTAAAGGGCGTTACAGGAACGCGCTTTTTCAAGATATGGGACCAAAAATATTAGAGGGGAAGTTCTGAAGAGAGAGAAAAGAGAGAAGGGGTAAGGGTTCTTTATGGCGCAGCCTTGGGCGGTTGTCAAGGCTGCGTTATGTTTTGGGGGAGATGTGGCCCACGGGTGGGCCTGGTCGCTTAGGCTGCGATCGCAAGTTGTCGGGCTGTCTCCCCTCGGGCTTCAATCTTGGCAACGGTGAATTGATTGATCAGCAGAGTTAGCCGTATCTCTGCGCGGGCCTTCGCTCGTTGGTCGGTCAGAAGGCCGTACTCTATGATTTCTTATCCTTGCGCTGTTCCTGTAGAAGCTTAATGATTTCCGTTCCAAGACTGACCAGTGCAGCAGCAAGAATGATGATTTCGGTGATTGGGTCCATAATGTTGTATCAACTCAGTGAGTACATCATGGCCGCCTGATTCATCGTTCAAGCGTCAGATTTGCTCCACTATCCGGTTCATTGCAAAGTGAACCTAAACTGAACGAAAAGTGTTCCTATGAGTCAGGTCTTGTCTATTAACATGGCCACAACGGACGGAAACTGCCCCTATGAGTCAGACCATACCTACTACAATGGCCGCAACGGTTCGAGCATCCAATGAAGGGTTAGATCAAGTTGATAAGGCCCGATGTAAGAAAGGGTGGGCCAAAACCGAGCAAGTATGGGCGGATCTTGCTACCACCTCTAAAGCAACTTTGAGACGGTTTTGGGGTGGCCTTAAGATTCAAACATCGGCATTTCAGGCCATCTGCGAAGCTGCTGGAATTGAGGATTGGGAGTCGATTGCGGATTTTGATTCTAAGGATGATGCGCCACCTAAAACCTATGATAAGCGTTTGAGTTTTGCGATCGCAGGTAGCATTGAAGAAATTGACAAACAAAAATTAGATGTCATAGTCGCGTTGCTTCGAAAGCTCGGCGGAGATGCAGAGATCGAGATTTTGGATATAGAGGAAGGCAGCGTGAAATTAACGCTAGGTGGCTCTGAGGAAGCGCTTCAGAGGCTGCAAGAACTCTTCGATTCAGGAGAATTAAAAGAGGTTGAAGGTCTTTTAGTCCAAGACGTTCATCTACTCACACAAAAAGAGATTGCTGAGTCAATTAGGAATACTAAAAGCAAACACTTCTCAAACGGTATTATCTTCAACATTATTGTGATAAACTGCCTGCCTGAGGACGTGCAGTTTTTAATGCTTGATCTATCTAACAGAGCAAGATTAAGGGGCGTTTCCCAGTTCAGAATAAAGATAATGATTTGGAGAGAATTAATATTCTTGCTCTATGCCATAGCCTTGATAAGGCTGGAAGACCTTTTCAACAGTAATCCAGATGGTCGAAAGATCGATGATTAAACAGGAGATATTTTTTAAGGATCATTTCTTGTTTTGATTCCGCTGTTGCCGAATCTTTGCCCAAGCTGCTCGAATCTTTATGCCGTGCTGCTTCTTGCGTTCCGGTGTCCACTGTTTGCTATAAAACTCTGATACTCTCTCAGTACCCTTTAGATTCAGTTCTGGCTTAAGCTGCTCCATCCATTTCCGCTCAGCATCACCCAGCGTAGCCGTAATCCGTCTACTCGGTTCAGGCTCACATTCTTCCAGAATCTCAAAGGTGAATGAATCTAAGCTATGTTCATTCGCTAAAGCCTGCATTGCTTTGGATGTATGCTCACCTTTTTCTAGTTCTCTGAGATGGCTTTTCCAGCGCTGCTCGATGTTTTTGGACAAGCCCACATAGCGATCACCCGTCACCTTATGGGTGATCAAATAAATGCCGATAGTCATTGGTTTTCTAAAAAAGGACAGGGGAAGCCCTGCACCGCTGACAATGGCGGTGCTATCAAGGGCTAAATTTTTGTTGTCTAAGCGCTTTCTCTAAGGCTCTCAATCATGGCCACCAGGCGATCACAGTCCTGGGTAGATAACTGGCTCGGGCTCGTACAGCCGTCAAACTCAGCCTGAATGATGGTCTTTACTGCCCCCGTCTCCAATCCCACTAACTGCCGTGCCTCCATTACCCGCTGACACTTGCTTTCGGCAGACTCCGGCATAGGGGCACCGTCTGACAGCCAGCTCAGCAGCGTATCTGCTAGTTCTTCCCCTGGGTTGAGGTGGGTGGTATTTGATAGCTCTGGGCATCGGGACTTAGAAATGGTGAGCAGATGGTTTAAGTCCAGCTCTCCCGATACGTCAAACTCATACTCAATACCGCTAGCCTGGATTGGAGCGGTCCCCACCTTGCGAGGAGCGGCTACGGTCTTACCCTTGCGATTGGTGGTTTCTTCCACTACCCATTCTGTCTTGGTTCGCATGGTGGCGATGATGTGAGCCGGACTCGATAGCATGGCATCGATCAGGGCACGTTCTAGCGGTCGCACATTGCCCCAGGCCCGAAACGTATTCTCAGCTCGACCCGTTTCATTTAACTCCCAAAACCAGGCATGGCTAAGGCTATCGATGATAATCACATCGTAGTCACTACGGCCAGCGGTCTTGATTAGCTCTATGTAGTGGCTGGGGTGATGGTTGGTGAGAGGTGCGGTATCAAAATCAAATAGGTCGGCGTACTTGCTAGCGCTGCCGTGTTCGGTGTCGATCAGGGCAATGGAGCCGCCTAGGTGCTGGCCAATTTTCAAGGCACTGTAGGTTTTCCCCGAACCGCTGGGACCGGCTACGGCAAATCTAAGCCGTGATTGTGTCTTCGTCGCTTTTTGAAACATGGTTATTCTCAGGTTAGGTGTAGCGAATGCGGGGCACCACTCCCGCGTAGGTGCTTCAGGTGCTAAAAGATTTCGTCGCAGCTGCAGGGGTTGGGGTCGTCATAGCCACCAATCAAGTAAGCGTGGCTGAGGATACGCCACTCTACTTTTGAGCCATCATTGACAACCTGTTGATGAATCTCGGCCAGGGCTTTCAACATTTGACGACTGCCCCACCGTCTCAGCATTTGCTCTAATTCGCTTTGATCAACGCCCCATTCTTCAGCCTGTTGATCTTGTTGTTGTTCTCGGCTCTCCTGGTCTCTCAAATAGGCCAGCTCAACGGGTTCACATACACGCATGGTTAACACTCCTAAAATGACTAAATAAAGCCCCGCAAGGGCAGGGTAAAACTGACCTAAGCCGCTAACGGAACGGGCACAGGTGGGGACTGTGGACCGTCATTGAGATAGTCATTTAAGGAACTAAACCCGAGGTGACCGAGCACTGCATAGCCATGCTTGCAACACCCTTTACCCCAGAACTTGATTTGGTTTTGATAGTCTTCACAGGTGCAGGTAACAGCTGTGGGTGACACTTCCACCACATAGGAACTACCCTTGGCCTCGTTATGGACGGTGTAACGCTGGGCATCAGTGGCCCACAGCACCACCCGCAAAGCCTTAGCCATCTGCCGCCGCCACTGGACAAAGTGACGCTTAAACGCCCGCTTAGGAGCAAATGAAGGCCGATAGCCAGGTATCCAGACCCAAACAACACTCCACCACTCACGGACCTGTAGCTCAGTCACACGACGATAGAGGAGTCCACACATGCGACGTAGAGCCGCAGCGGAGTAAACAATATTAGAAGGGGTTACCATTAGAAAACCTCTTTATGGGGTAAAGTTGCGCAATCGCTTTGCTTACCAGGCGTCCGGCGATTGCGCTTCAATCTTATTATTGCATGGGGGACACGCATTTGATGTTAAGTTATTGTGTGGGTGACATGCTATCTATAAATAATTCAAATATGGGTGACATGCTATATTTGATGGGCTGAATCAAGAAACCCCATGGCCAGAAAAGGCGGCAACCCAGCCCTGAAAACATCTGAATACCAGGAAAAGCATGGCTTTCAGAAGCGCTACAGCTGGGATGAGCCTTGTGACAAAAAGATCTACCTCCGAGTACCCGCCAGCATGAAAGAAAAATTACCCGATGGCTGGCAAGAGATTTGTAGGCAAGCACTAGCAAACGCAATAGAGCAGAGCAATACAGAAGAAGAGTAACAACTAAAAAAGATTCTTTATTGCGTGTCACCCATGCATATAAATGATATAATGGCTGTAAGCACATGGGGGTAGATGCCCTCGTGGGACCTTACAAAAACTGTTGTTTTGCGACAGAGAGAAACCGGGTCAGTTGGGGCGGAAACCTCACGAAGTCGGAGAAGGCAAGCTTAGACCTGTGAAACAAACCGGAGAAACGCCCAGAGCCCTGCTAGCGGGCAGTAAGCCAACAACGGGGGACTGACACGGGGAAACCAACCTAGCCGGTGGCCACCGGCTAGGAGTGCAGTACACAGCCCAGGGAAACAGGACGCGATCCAGGCCATAGAGAGGCTAGAGGGAGATAACAGCAACCTGAGGAAAGGGGGTGATCTTAAAAGCCCCCCATAGGCTGACCACACATGATCAAACTAATGAGCCAGCTAGAACTAGACCCTAAACCTGAACAGCTTGAGCAATGCCCATGGGCAAGACCCCATAGAGACGGTGTAAGTCTTGGCGTAGTGCTGGCGGTGCCGTGCCCGTTGCCCTATGGGTTGGCTCCGTGGTTGCGATCGCAAAACTGGAATCTAAAACCAGCCTGTGACCGTGGACAGTGGGCTGTACTCGTTCAAGGACCAGGGGCTCAGAGGTTGCTGAACTGGCTGAGGCCTCCAGCCAGCCATGGAAGTCTAACGGCTGGGAATTATTTACCCTGGTAGTCGGTGGGGGTCGGAAGCTCAGAAATTATGCTCTGCTCCAGCCGCTGCCCACGTCGATACCCTTACCCCTTCTCTTTTTTCTCTCTCTTCTAAGTCTCCCCTCTAGTGTTTTTGGTCCCAAGAATATATTAGAGCGTATTCATGCAACGCCCTCTACAAGAATCAATGAAAAGCACCAAAATCTTTGTAGTGCAATGAATACGCTATTCTCAACCAATGACCGAAAACACGAAACTGAAATGTGGAGTGGAGCGAATGCGGAACGGAACAACAACACAACTCTCTAAGTCTTCCGCCCCTCTATCTAAGCTTTTTGTTAGGTGTCGCTATTAAAATCAAAATCTAACAGGACATCATCGACATTTAACGCCAGAAAATCATCCAAAGATGTGTAAAGCCAACATAGAGACGTATCTTGATCTGGTTTCATGATTTCAAATCCCAGTGTCGTGGCAAATGCCTCTAGGCGTGGATGGATAGCAAGACTGTATACCTCGCTCAGTTCTGGGTAGTCTTCGTGGATTTGCCGAAGGGTAGCTTGGGTATCTTTAGCCAAGAGCAAGGCATTGTCATAATTCCAGAAATCTGGGTGAATGGCCCAGCTACGAACGTAAGCAATATGACAATTGGAATCTCCGAGAGGAGCAAACTGAATTGTATCCTCAGAATTTAAATGGATTCGATTGAGATGCAAGCTCTGGCTAGGAGGCAGATCAAAGGCTATTTCTGAGTCCTGGTGAATGGGAAAAATGGCTGCAAAAGCAATGGGTGTGTTTTTAGGAGAAAACCTCAACACCCGAAGTCCCTGAGGGTATCGCTGAGCCCATTGCCGTAGTCCTCGTCTTGCATTATTCAGCATTGACATAGGGCGTTTATTGTCAAAACTAAACACTCCCTCTAGCAAGCGGGCTATGTGGGGAACATCACTCCGAGGATTAAAGGCATCAGCATTAATAGTTCCAGGCTGATTGCTAGAGGGAAGCTCAAAACTTTCCGGTATATTTAGGCTGATTCTGGTCTTATTGCCGCTGAACAGTTCCCGTCGGACTAACTGCTTTGCGACAAACTTATTGATCATCAGGCCCGCTGAACGCGGAGCGCCCTGGCCTTCTGGATAAAACAACGTAGCAGCTTCGCTGTGGGAGCAAAAAAAGCTACTGATTCTGCGATTCAGGGTCGTGATGGGTGCATTTTCAGAACCATGCTGCTTTAGATAACCGTATCCCCAGAGTCTAACAAAATGACGTGCTTGGGTTGGTGTTAGACCCGATTTGCCAATGAGGTGATTGGCATAGCGCTGTTGGCACGTTTCAGGGAAGCATTCTTGAACGTCTGTGGGCTTGATCTCTTGAGGCATCAAAATCCGGCTATTGAATTCTGGTCAATCGCTTTGAGTAAACAGAAAACTCTCTATCATATTAACTCATGTCATCTCATAGCGCCTCACAGTAGGCCATAATTCTTGACGAGAAGTTATTCTATGGTCGATTAATTTTCCTGGTTCTAAGGCTTGCTGCGCTGGTGAAATCACTGGCGAAGTGGTTTAGGAGCTAGGTAAAACAACGCCCCGACCTTTTGTTGTTGGGGCATTGCTTTGGGGTTTCCTTGTAATGCTCATACTAAAAGCTGCTCAAGCTTGAGCTTGCGTTTTTCCCAGTCGGGCAGCATGCTGCTTAGAAATTCATAGAACTGATTGCTGTGGTCTGGATGTTTGAGATGGCACAGCTCATGGATGATGACGTAGTCAATGCAACGTCGTGGGGCTCGAATTAGCTCACGATTAATCAGTAGATTGCCGGTGGGGGTAAGGCTGCCCCAGCGCTTTTGAAGACTGCGAATCATCAATGTGGGCTGTGTATATCCCAACGGGGCAAAGTGCTGAAAACAGGTGTCTAATCGTTCCTGCTGTTTCTTTTTTGCATGGTTCAGATACCAGGTGTCTAGGAGCTGCCGTACAGCATCAGTATCCTGAGGTGTAGGGGTGTGGATGTGGATATAGCGTCCTATCAGCTTGACACTCCTATGCTCAGCGCTATGGACTTTTAAGCGATACTGTCGGCCCAGGTAGAGGTGCGTTTCACCACTAACGTACTGACGTGGTGGTGTGCGTGGTTCAAACTGGTTAAAAAACTGTTGTTGCTTGAGTATCCATCGGGCTTTTTCTTTGACCCGCCGATCTACGATGTCGAGGTCTGCTTTTTCAGGTGCTGTTACCAGAACTGAACGGTCAGGCTGAACGGCGATATCAAGGGTGGTGCGGGGACGAAACTTGACGTCGAAGGAAATGGCTTGTTTGCCGTAGGTTACCGTTCGGGTGATGGAGGCCATGAAGTAGATGGTTTAAGGCTACTGATGAAAGCTCAGCCGGTTTTCGGCAAGTCGGATGGATTCGTTGAGAATCTGATCCATCTCGGGGGCGCTGAGGTCAACCTGATGCTGATCAATGATGACGTCATAGAGATAATCATCAATGGTGTTTCTCATATCGTTTTTGATATCGTCGTTGTCTCTCCAGTCACGAATAATGCGTTGTTGAATGATATCAAGAATTGATCGAGCCGCAGCAATGCTTATCTGATAAAGCGCTTGGCCATCTTCAACCTGTTCAGCCAAGAGCGGTCGGAGGATACCAAAGAAGGCTTGCGCATCTTCATTATCTCTTAGTTCATCTGGAATGTTGTCACCACGACGGTTAACAACGGAGTCCTTAACGAATTCAGTTTGTTGGAGGTATTCCAGCTCAGAAATGCGCTTTTCTCGAAAGTCATCAATAGCTTTCTGCAACATTTCTGAGAACTTTTGATAGAAGGCTGGGTCGTCGTCGTACTTCTGGGTAATGGCTCGTTTGGTGTTGTTGGCAATAAAATCTGCCTTTGACCTGGGTGTTTTTTGTCGGGTCATGGCCGTATCAAACGCCGCTGCGTCAAAGATATTGACGGGTCCGGTTAGCGTTGTGACGTCAGATGCTGAAATGTGGGTGTCGAGGAGCTTTCGAATTTTGGGTTCAAGGTCTCGGTAGTCTACGACGTCAGCACAGCGCAGCTTAACGGTAGCTTTCAGGTTTTGAAAACGTTTGAGGTCCTGGCGGTAGTTGTCAATTTCGCGCTCTGGCGTTTCGGTGATGAACTGTTCTGAGGAAAGTGCGATCGCAAATACCTTAGAAAAAACCGACAGCCGCTCATAGAAGTCATCCCGCAGCTGATCATCATCCACCAGCAGATTCTCATAGGCCGTTGCATCGCGGGTGTTTTGAATTGGTTTAAAGATATCTAACAGCGCTGCATGGACCTGGGGTAGCTTTTCAATTTCAGCATTGATATTCGTCAGAGCCTGCTTTAAATCCTGGGTATCGAAGCCCTGCCAGTCTTCACTGTAGCTAGCCAGGGCCTGATCCAATTCTTCCAGCACACCGGCATAGTCAACGATGTAGCCCAGATCCTTTTCTATAATGAGGTCGTCATCATAGTCAACGATGTCGCCCAGATCCTCTATGTCGCCCAGATCCTCTTCCTCGGGGCGTTTTTCAGTGGAAAACAGTCGATTCACACGGGCAATGGCCTGGAGTAGCGTATGCTCCCTAAGGGCACGGGTGAGATAGAGAACAACATTGCGGGGGGCATCAAAGCCAGTGAGTAACTTGTCCACCACAATCAGGATCTCAGGTCTATCACTATGCTTAAAGCTCTCGGTGATGTGTTCGTTGTATTGCTTTTCTGACCCGTGGCGAGTCATCATCTTTTTCCAAAACCGAACCACCGCATCGTCTGGCTCGGAGTCAATGTCGTCATAACCCTCGCGACTATCAGGACCTGAAATAATTACCTCCGAACTAACATGACCTAGATCCTCAAAATACTGGTGATAGCGCAGGGCTGATTTTTTATCGGGGGCTACCAGCTGAGCTTTAAAGCCGGTGCCTTGCCAGTGTTGGCGATAGTGCTCACTGATATCAAACGCGCGGCAGTAAATCACCTGCTCGGCTTTGTTCAGATTAGACGCACGGCTATATTTTCTTTTGAGGTCGGCTTTTTGCTTATCGGTGAGCCCTTTGCAATAGCGTTCAAACCAAATGTCTATTGCCTTTTGATTTACCTCCTGTTCACTGTGGCGACCTTCGTAGAGTAACGGCACTACAGCGCCATCCTTAACGGCTTGGCTAATCGTGTATTGGTCAATCAGGCCACCAAACGTCTGGGCGGTGTTTTTCTCTTTTTTCTTGAGGGGAGTACCCGTAAAACCGATATAGCAACCGTTGGGAAAGACTTTCCTCATTTGCGGGTGAAAGCTGCCGTACTGGCTGCGGTGGCTTTCATCCACCAGGATAAAGATGTTGTTGGACTGATCAGAAAACTGGCGCACGTTGAGCGCTGCCATAAATTTGTTGATGATGGTGGTAATCACACCAGGTTTATCGCTCTCTACCAGATCAATCAAGTGGCGTCCGGTGTTGGCCTGCACTGGCTCTAGACCACAGCTTTCAAAAGTGCCTTTGATTTGGCGATCCAGGGAAGCCCGATCAGTTACCAGGACAACACGGGGGTTACGAATATCGGGGTCAAGCACCAAAGACTTGGCAATCATGACCATGGTGAGGGACTTACCAGAGCCCTGGGTATGCCAAATAACACCTCCAGGGCGACGCCCTTGTTTATCCATTTGCTTAACACGCCTCATCAGGTTAGTAACGGCCTTGAACTGCTGATGACGGGCAATTTTACGAATACCGCCATCAAATACTGTGAACCGGCGCGTCAGGTCCAGTAGTCGAGCCGGTTTGCACAGACTGTAGAGGGTCCAGTCCTGTAAGGTAAGCTGCCGGTCGCCATCGGCTTCTAACTGGTCGAAATAGTCTCGTGCTTTGGCAAACTCTGGATCGCTGAAGAGGGCATCTTTTTGATCAGATTCTAATGGGGTATTTACCCGCTGATTGATTTCAGCTTCGGTGATAAATGGTTCTTTCCAGACAGACCAAAACTTAGATGAGGTGCCAATGGTGGCATATTTCACCTGGTTCTTATTCGTGGCGATCACCAGGTGACCATAGACAAACAGCTTGGGAATAAACTCCTCTCGCTGGTTACGAATCAATTGGGATATCCCCTCTTGAACGTCAATCTTAGGTGCTTTGCATTCAATCACCACAAAGGGAATGCCATTTACAAACAGCACAATATCCGGTCGAGCTGTTTCAACGCTGCGGGTACGCTCAACGCTATATTCGGCAGTGACATGAAAGACGTTGTTTTCCCAGTTTTTCCAGTCGATATAGCGCAGGCTGTAGCTTCTGCGGGTACCGTCGATGGGTTGCTCCAGGCTGGTGCCCAGTAGTAGCAGGTCATAGATAGCCTCGTTGGAGGTAATCAGACCACCGCTATATTCCTGGTGCTTTAGCCGTCGGATCGCTTCTTCGATATTGGTGTCGCTATAGTCGTACTCCTTGCCCTTGAAGGTGATGCTATTGAGGGTTTGGAGCTGCTGGCGGAGGATGGGTTCTAGTAAGACGTTGCTGAGCTTGCCAGCGCGAAGTGGGGAGATTTCGGCAGAGGGTAGGTAGGTATAGCCCAGGTCGATGAGGAGCTGTAGAGCTGGGATTTGAGACAGATATTTTTCATCGGCCTGGAAATCTGCCATTAGCCTGCCCCCTCAACGGTGACGGGCCATTCTCCAGTGAGGAGTTTTTGCATTAGGCCACGTTTTTGAGTTTGAATGTCCTCTTTGACACTCATTAAAATATTAATTTCCTTCTGAGAGGTGTTGAGAATGTCAGCAATTCTCTCCTGCTCGGTCAGCGAAGGTACCTTAATCTTAATAGATTCACACTGATCGCGATTAAGATAAGAAACTGTCGTCTGTCCTGAAGCAGCCTTAATTTCACGGCTCTTAGCTCTTAAGGCCCAACATAAATACTCAGGTACAATCTCATCACCGCAAATAAAGCCGTGTAACTGCTGATTAATTACAAGCTCACGTGCAGCAATTGCTGCAATACCGAACTTACCAACACACGACATAATGACAGTTCGATGAGGAATTGTTTTGCTTTTGATTCGAGTTAATTCTTGACGACTAACTAAAAGCCCCAACAATGATGATTGAACATACATCTTTCCTTCTAAATCTGCAATTGTGAGCCAGGGAATATCACCATCAAAAACTTTTGGCTTATTCCTGGCTGGAACAATACTCGAGCATACTCTACCGATAGGGACAGGAGTGATTGCCTCTAATTCTAGAAGCGAAGAAAGTAATGCCTTCTGAAGTTTCTGCTTGGCTGTGATTAGCTTTTCGGTGGTTGAGATCGCGTCATCCCAAGTATCTAGAATATTTGAAATTTTTTTCTGCCTTTCCAGGGAAGGAAAAATAACAGGAACCTTCCTTAATTCATTGATAGATATTTCCTTAAGAGCTGAGCCATTAACTCTTCTAATAAATTCTTTCTTGCATAAAGGTGAACGAAGAGCCCATAGTAAAAAATTGGGATATACAATCGACTTTATCGGGGAGACTCTAGCTAATCCTCTAGTTAGGTTACGGTCTACTAGAGCGTCTTCGACAATCCGAACTAAGCCTATTTCACCCCTCAGCGCTATCATCAGGTCATTTTTCTCAAGAATTGTTTTCTTATAACTCTGATTTATTGCATCAGTTGTTGTAATCATTGCATCTACATCAATCTCTGATGACGTTAGATCAACAACTCGTACGCATGGAATGCCATTATCTACAGGTTCACCTGTTTGAACAACGCCATAAGAAATAGGCTTAGATGATAGCTGAGATAGACTCTTTTCCGTCCAGCCTTTAGGAGTCATACACCCAACTCCCTCAAATATCCCGCCATCTTCGTCCTGACCTTCGCCAATTCCTCCTCTAATCCCTCAATTTCCTCCTGCACTGCTGCAATATCAATCTCCTCCTCTTCCTCAAACGTATCCACATAGCGCGGAATATTCAGATTAAAATCGTTCTCCTCAATCTCCTCAAACGTCGCTACATAGGCATACTTCTCCACATCCTCGCGTGCCTCATAGGTGCTCACAATCCTCTCAACATGTTCATCCAATAACAAGTTATGCGCCTTACTCGACTGAAACTCACCACTTGCATCGATAAACATTACATCCCGACAATCTTCATTTGCCCCCTTCGTCTCACGGGACCGGTCAAACACCAAAATCGCCACCGGAATGCCGGTACTCGGAAATAACCCCGATGGCAGACCAATCACCGCGTCCAGCAAGTTCTCCTCAATCAACGCCCGTCGAATTTTCCCCTCACTCGACGCACGAAACAACACCCCATGGGGAGCCACCACCGCTACCCGACCCTCACGGGGCAACGCCGACTCAATCATGTGGGTAATAAACGCATAGTCCCCCTTAGTCTTCGGCGGTACCCCCCGCCAAAACCGCTTATAGGGGTCATGCATTGCTGATTCAGCCCCCCACTTCTTCAACGAAAATGGTGGATTCGCCACCACCACATTGAACTTCATCAAAGAATCCAACTCCACCAACGCCGGGTCATTGAGCGTATCACCCCATCGAATATCTGCCACATCCTTGTTGTGCAGAAACATATTCATCCGCGCCAGCGCCCAGGTGCCACCATTTACCTCCTGGCCATACAGCGAATAGTTATCTCCCTCAATTTCCTCAGCCACCTTAATCAGCAACGAACCCGACCCACAGGCCGGATCGCAAATCCGATCACCCGGCTTCGGCTGCGCCAACTTCGCCACCAACTTAGACACCTGAGCCGGGGTAAAGAACTCCCCTGCCTTCTTACCCGCATCCGTCGCAAACCGCTCAATCAGATAGATATAGCCATTACCAATAATGTCCTCACTCACCCGCGAGGGTCGTAGGTCTAGCTCAGGTTTATTAAAATCATTGAGCAGCGTTTGCAACCGCCGATTCCGGTCCCTCGTCTGACCCAGGTTCGCCTCAGAATTAAAGTCAATATTCCGAAACACCCCATCCAGCTTTTTCTTATTCTGCTTATGCTCTTCAATCTTCTCTAGAGCAATATTGATCAGCTCACCAATATTGTCCGCATCCCGCTGCTCATAGAGATCATAGAAGCTCGCCCCATCAGGCAAAACAAACCGTTCCCGCGCCATCTTGCGCTTAATCCGCTCTGGATTATCACCAAACTCCTGCTGATATTGCTCGTAGCGATCGCGCCATACATCACTGATGTACTTTACAAACAACATCACCAGAATGTAATTCTTATACTCCGACGGGTCCACCACCCCCCGAAACGTGTCACAGGCCGACCAAAGAAGTCTATTAATCTCAGCTTGGTTAACCTTCCGCTCTTTAGCCATCGTTACACCAACGCCTCTTGCATACACTTCTTCAACACAGCATCCATATACTGATTTCGTCTTTCCTGTATCTGCTTCAATAATTTGTTCTCTTGCCGCTGCAACGCATACAGCTCAGCGATTTTAGCCTGAGTTGCTAGCGGTGGCAGAAGAATTTCAATACTAGATAACCCTTTGATGGAGACCATAGGCATATTGGAGCCTCGCCTCACTGCCATCAGCTGACGCTGCCCCAGCGATGGTTGATTCAAAAACCAAACCAAATATCCTGGATCGAGGGCCTTAGGTTTTAAGCGAATTATAAATACAGGCGCAGCCGCCACAGCATAACCAATCGACTCCGGCACCAACGCCGCTTTGAGCGATACACCCCGAGAACAAAACACGACATCACCCGGTTGCAAGCAATAGCGCGGTTCCACATAATCCAAATGAATCATTACAGCCACATCCACATTAAGGCTGCCGTCACTTTCAATATTGCGCAGCTGCACCGCCAGAACATTACCTGTCTCAGGCGGTACAACAGGCTCAATCCGCGACTTAAACGCATACCCCGTCGATATTGCTGATAGTCTTCCTAAAGCATTCTGCTCAACCACAATGCCTCCAACGACAAGCACCTTAAGTACTTAAACAACACAGTCATTTTTCGTTCCCAGCCAAATCAGATGACTCCTCCTGATGACCATTAATCGTGAACTGAATCCCATCATCAAGATCGATGAAAAATTGAATCGACCCAAGAAAACCGCCATAGATGACCATATAGAGCATCAGACATGCGGCCCCCATCCCTAGAACAAGAGCAACGGTTGACCCCCAAACAGCCGTAACCGTTAGAGAGGAACCACTCAATTGCCCAGGAGAATTCTTTTCACTCATCTTGCCTTCTGACTGGAGCACGCCTAGAGACGCATCCTTCGTATCCTGTAACTGAAATCGATTTTGCATATGACGCTGTTCCTTGTCATTTTATTTTTTGTACAGTTTCTACTTTTTGGAGATGCACTCGACACGAATCTAGCGTCTTTAAATCGGAACGTCAATAAAATATTTTGTAGAGTTTCTACTTTTTGGCCATTTAAGGGGGTAATAACACCCACTAAAGTGCGTGAAACCCATAGCAGCCCATGAAATTCCATTTCTAGCGGATGCTTTCAATCACTATCTGGCCGTCCATCAATGACGACCCGACAGCCATCAGGGGTGCACTGCAGCTCGATCAGACCTGGGTATTTGGAAAACACTGCGCTCAGAACGACGACACCCACGCAGGCTAAAGCGGCTATTGCAATTTGATTTAGAGTAAATCCTAGTTTCATCGGCTTAGTCCTTAGACTCTTATTTCGAGAACAATCAACCTCGGATTTGAGGCCTTGGGACTGAGCCTTTCCTTTTTTGGGTAGGAACAGCCCCTACCCAAAACTTATAAACATCATTTTTTTTTGAAGTCGATGCAATGATTTAAATCACATTGCAATGCCTCATACTGTCTCATGCTATAACATACCACACCATATTGATGTCTTGGTACCTCTAAGGAAAGTTGCTTAGACTGTGTGCAGGAATAACTAGGGAAGCTACGTCTAATAATGCGTCTCTGTTTGATTCCTAGTAGGTGAATTGCATAGCTTTAGTTGAGCCAGGAAGTTCTAAACCTACAAAGCAAAATTTTGAGAGTATTGAAATAGTTCAAATTAAGTAGCTTGCAGTTACCGCAACTTTGAAGTTTTTGGTAGCTTCGACTGCAAAGTTAGTTTTTTTAAATGCAGCTAAGTCTCTAAAAACGGCATCCAGCAAAAAGCCCCAGCGATTGCCGGGGCCAGGTTAGTACTAATCATTCAACTAGGGTAACAAGGGAGTTGCGATGCTCCAGTGGAGCGGCTCCGCCAACGCAACGCCTAATCATTTCGCCCAGGGCAACCGTTTCCGCGTCTGCTTAGACTGTTCCCTCACCACAGCATCAATCCGGTCGTTCACCTCTTGCTGAGATTCACCACCAATAGTCCCTTCCATCCGCTCTAGCTCATACGCTGACAAGGTTTCGTTCACCATATAAGCTTGCTGAACCTCATGGGGAAGAGTATGACGTTTATTTGGTTTACCCCCAGTAAGCCGATACAGCTCACGCACTTCGCAATCAAACAGTTCTTCCGTTTCAGTAATAACGGCTTGTCTATACGCTTCATCGTCACCACCATTAGCTTTGATGGTATCGGTAAACCGTCTAAACGCCATAGCACCATCGAAGCGCTTACGCTGCGGCGATAGCTCCTTCGAGTTGCCCAACAAGTCTAGCTGAGAATCCGAGGGTTCCAGCCTGTCCTTCTCGTTCTTCCAAAAGTCCGAAAAAATCATCTGCTTTTTCTCTCTCTTTGATGTCGAAGTCCTTATCAAACAAGTCTTCCAGACCGCTTTTAATTAGCTCCAAAGCGTCAGGATACATAAGGAATTCTTCGAAAATTTGATGACGATATTCGTAATCCCAACGCTCTGGCCGAAAGGCAAAAGTATTAGTGAGTAACATCCAAGAGTCCAAGCAGCTCTTGTAGGCAAACATGGCTTCGAACTTGCACAGAGCCTTGACCCAGGTTTTTTTGTACCTGCGATCACCAAAGGTGGCCATTTCCTTATTGAAATTCTCAGGTTGTAAAACTATCCCATGACATCGATTAAGAATGTCCCAGGTGCGTCTCACTCGCTTCTTTAGCTCTGACAGTTTCATGGCGACCAATAGTTTGGCATTACCCATAGATTAGCTTGCTCCTAATCGCCTGAATCACTGAATTTAAGACCCGTTGCAGTTTTACCCGCATACTGAATCGCTGCCCATCGACCATTAGGCAGCTTGTAATAGTCCGTGGTGCTATCCCGATAGGCTGGAAAGCCAAACCGACCAGAGATAGCCTCATAGGACTGAGGGAACTGAAGATATAGCAATGCTTTGATGTCTGCCTCGCTCAGCTCACCATCCACACCGTAAGGTTGAATACCAGCGGGCGGTACTGCGGAGGGTTCCACCGCTTCAACAGCTGGAGGCTGGAGCACCTGGCTTAAATCTTCTGGGCAATTAGTGGTTGCGATCGCAATAAGCAATACACCCATCATGTTCTTCGCCATTGGCGTCAACCTCCCAGACGTCGCTGTCTGAGCAGATTAGTAGTCTGAAGCTCAGCTTGTAATTCTGCCTGATGTAGGGCAATCGCTCGTTGTTGTCCTCTAGTGGTAGCTGCTTTGAGTTCTGCCTCGGATAGGTTGACCTCTGCCGTGTTGGCCTGGTCGATCATCGCTTCCAGGTTAGCCAGCTGCTCAGCGACCGCTAGTTCCATCTGAGTGGTTTGGGTCTGACGCAGGGCTAGAACACTGCCTACTTCTTCAGGGACCAATTCACCCTCAATTACACCAGCGCTGCTCCATTCGTGGGCATAGCGAGCTTTGGCATCAGCAACCCAGGACTTGCGATCGCAAAGTTTTACCTCAGCAAACTCATTAAAGAGAGTCCGGGCCAGCTCGGTATAACCCCGATCATCCTTCAACAATTCAGCCGGTGCCACCTTAATTACCCAGTCAAACCAGCGAGTTCGCACAGTCGATTCCGATACGTTGTGCGTTTGTGCGATTGCTTGTGCGGAGTAGTGTGCAGACGTGCGCGTCTGGATGTCCGCAAGAGTGCGCGGATCTGTGCTATTCATAGGATGAATCCTTTATTTACAAGGGTTTCAGAGTGTGAGCCAGATGCACGCCTACTGTGCTTGACCGTGCGAATAGGTGTGCGGCTCACGCACAAAAATTGTACTGCATAAGATGAATAAGATTATGCAGTTAAAATGTATCTATGCTTTTGTGTAATAAATAATCAATTGACATAAAATAGGGCGTTCAGGTGGGGCCGAGTAAAATTGATGCAGTATGCATTAATCTGGGAAACTAATGACCACCCGAATGACCATAAGCATTGATGACGACATAGCGGCTGTTTTGCAAGTGGTGGCAGACCGCGAGGTCAGAACGCTGGCTAATTTGGCAGCAGCAATCGTGACCCAGAAAGCAAGGGAGTTACGCGAGACAGGTGTGGTAACCGAGCAGGATGTAGCGGAGGCAGGGAAAAAGAAATGACGGACGATGAACTGAAACTGCTGGTCGCTAGTAATGCCCGGTCAATTGAAGCGCTCAGTACAGAACTCCGCCAGGGGTTTACGAATACCCTGCAGGCTATCAACGAACAAAATGAGCTGCTCTCAGAATTACGTGAACGTCAGCAAAAGACTGATGAGCAGGTAACGCTGAATAATCAGCAAATTGATGTGCTTATCAAAGAGTCCCAGGTAAACAGTCGTCAGCATCAGGACTTCCGAGATCGCTTTGAAGCTCTGGCTGAAATTCTCCGTTCTTTACTGGGGGAAGTGCTATCCCGCCTCAATGCTATTTGGTCGAGGCAGGCGTCTTAGAGAAGGAGGATTTACTGCCGCCATTGCGCTATTGGACTAATAGAATAATGCCGATCACAAGAATTGTGATTAAGACGCAGGATAGCCACTTAGTCCAGGAGCTTTTGATCGAATGAGGGGTTCTGATGCCAATGGTCGGTGCCATTTTAGGTATAGCTGGAATGACGCGATTACATTTTCTGATGGCCTGATCGCATTTTTCCGCCTTATGAGACAAGTTGAGGTTGGTAAAAATCACTTTAGCTTGTTCAAAATACTCGCGACCTCGCGAGTGGTGAGCCAGCTTTAAACAGGTAATAGCTAAATTAAATAAACCACTAGCTTCTCCATAGCGATCATCGATCTCACGGTAGATAGCTAACCCTTGCTCCTGATAGTCAATCGCTTTTCGATACTCTCCTAATGAACAGTAGACAGAGCCTATGTTTTCGATAGAATCAGCTTCTCCCTTACGGTCGCCAAGCTCACGGTAGATAGCTAACCCTTGCTCCTTATAGTCAATTGCTTTTCGATACTCTCTCAGAGCAAGGTAAACAGCGCCTATGTTTCCGATAGAATCAGCTTCTCCCTTGCGGTTACCGAGCTCGCGGTCAATCGCTAATGCCTGTTCCTGATAGTCAATTGCTTTTCGATACTCTCCCAGATAAAGGTAAACAACGCCTATGTTTCCGAGCGACTTAGCTTCTCCCTCACGATAACCGAGCTCGCGTTTAATCGCTAATGCCTGTTCCTGATAGTCAATCGCTTTTCGATACTCTACCAGTAAAAGGTAAACAACGCCTATGTTTCCGAGCGACTTAGCTTCTCCCTTACGGTCGCCGAGCTCACGGTAGATCGTTAACGCTTGCTCCTGATAGTCAATCGATTTTCGATACTCTCCCAGTGAATAGTACGCGTTACCTAAGTTGACGAACGACTTAGGGACTCCCTTACGGTCGCCGAGCTCACGGTAGATCGTTAACGCTTGCTCCTGATAGTCAATCGATTTTCGATACTCTCCTAATGACCAGTACGCAGCGCTTAAACCAGTGAAAATTACACTCAGTCTCTGTGAAGACTCAGGGTTGCTACTGTTAGGCACTTGGTAAACATCAGCAAGCTGCTGATAAATACCAATTAGTAGTCTATATTGCCCCTGCAATGTTAACCACTCCTTACAGTCTTGGATAACAACATAGGCAGTATCATAGTTGCCAACTGCATAGAGATGGTGAAAACACTCTAAATGGTCGTCAATCATCGACGATTTATTGACGACTCTCGGCCAGAAAAAGTCAATGGCTTTGAGGTGTGCCTCTCTTTCGTGGTTCTCTCTTTGACTAGCCTCCAGGACAAATTTTCGGATTAGTGGATGCAATGACCAACAGTCATGCTGCTTGATTAAAAAGCCTTTATCTTCTAACTGCTGAACGTCAGCCTCTAACATCTCAGGCTGCATCGTCTGTACCTTCGATAGGTCAAACGCTGTGCGATAAACCGATACCTCCAGTAGCGCCAACCGCTGCATTGGCATTAGCTGTTCCAGCAGACGATTAAAGATCTCTCCAACTTGCGATTCCAGACTGCCAAGGTTTTGCTGAAACAGCCGTTCAAAAAACTGTAACCCTGGAGTGTCAAGGCATCCCGTAGACGTTTCTTTGACCCAGCTAGCCGCCAGCTTTAAGAAAAGGGGATGCCCCTTAGAAAAATGCGACAGCTGCTGTAGTCCCTCTGTTAGCTGTGTGTTCACCCCTTGTTTATTGAGAAAAAGGGCTCCTTCAGACTCCTTAAACCCTGGTAAATCAAGGCTGGTAGAACGACCTGAGATCTCGCTGCTAGCTCCTATTTCAAAGTGATTGCGCGTTGTTGTGAGCAAGATGCTATGGCGTCCCTTCTGCAGCCACTGCGAGACAAAAGCCTTAAATGCTGTTTTATTATCCGAACCATTCAGCATCTCTAGCTGATCCATCACCACCAAACAGCGTTTCTGGCCCAGTCGATAGATAGTCTGTCTGATCAGAGATTCATCCGTAATAGCAGGATCATCTATTATCAACCCCAGCTCCTGATGAATCCAACGTCCAAACGTATTAAATGAAGGAACGTTCTGAAAGTTAATCCATAGCACCTGCTTGAATTGGCTACACACCGCTTCAACTTCCATCGCCCAGACGGCCAGCAATGATTTACCAAAACCGCCTAACGCCACAACTTCTACCAGTCGTATCTGCTGGTTGCAGAGAGACTCAATAAGTTTTGTCTGGACCTGATTGCGATCCACCCATGTCGCAAGATTCCTAACAGGAGGGTTAGGGTCAATATCAGTAACCAGCACCTGACGCTGCGCTTCGTATCGATCACCGAAGTGAATCTCCTGCGCATTTACTTGACCAATGGCATTGACCCGAGCGTCACCAGAGGCGTTGATATCAAAGCTCGTCGAGCCATCCTCTGGGCTCATGTTCCGCTATCCCCGAAGCTAACCTGATTCGCTGAGATATCACCAACCGCATTCACCCTAGCGTTGTCCTTGGCCTCTATATTGAAGGTCACAGCCTTTTGCGTTTGATTTTGTTCGCCAACGTTGATGATCTGCTGTGCTATCTGCCGGAGGTCATCAGCCAACGTCTGGTTCTGTGGATCTTCCAGCTCATCATCTAAATAGACCTCCAGCTTGGTTAGTGCTGCCGTTGATTGCTCTGTTTCAACCTGGGTAATCGCCGCTTCAGCCCGCTTATTGCCAGTAAAGTGCGTCTTAATGCGCTGCCATAGCTGATTAACCTGATCGCCTGCCTTGGTCAGTACGGTTGAGCCCAACTCCTCACCCACCTTCTTCGATGCAGACTCGATAAACTTGCTAGCAGCGAGGGCTACTATCGTCGCAGCTGTTAACGTGATCGGTTCTGTCATATCAAAGGGAGTTGAACGTATTTTTACCTTTTCTTACATCAGTTTCAGCGAAATTTCGGAAACTGACGCGGTCGTCTCAAGGATAAATCCTTAATCCATCGGCGCAATCGACGGCTTACCATATCGTTCAAATAGTAAATTCAACGCCTCGGCCAGCAGCTGCTTATTAGATCGCTCCTCCTCAGCTGCCAGGATATTTAACGCCTTAGATACTTCCTTGGGCATATGTGCCCCAATCATCACCGTCCCCTGACGACTGGGCTTAACTGATTTTGGAGCGGACGTCTGAGCAGGTTCAGTAACCGCAGCCACATCACTCTGGGCAAGTGCGCCAAGACTATCAGCCAGTGAGCTTTTCTTTTTAGCCATCATCCTACAGGTGTATACACCTATAACTCTCTACACTTAGACACCCATACGCTGGATGCAGTCCCTCACGTTGGGTCGGTACACTCAGGTCATCGACGAGCACGTCTTTCTCAGGTGCATAATTCCATGCATGTATACACCTATAACTTTATACATGTCGACAGCTATACATTTATATATGTACACAGCCACTTATAAAGTCGTTGAATCTCATTGCTGGCCTTGCCTTGGGGTTCATACTCCACCGGGCTTAATCCAGCGGCTAATGATCTGGGATAGTCGGTACGGTCCCATAACGGCACGGGGCAAAGCTCACAATCCATCTTTGCGATCGCATTTTTCGCTTCAACCAATAGAGACTTGGACTTAACTGCATTAATCACCACGACCGAGCGCAGCTTAGCCAAACGACAAATCTCTAACGTCTGCTCAATGCTGACCAGGTCCAGCAAACTAGGTCGCACCGGCACCAACGCAAAATCCGCCAATCGAGCCGCCTTTAAAATCGAACTTTCAGCATGGGGCATCGTATCCAACACCGCCAAGCTAACCCCTTGCTTCTCAGCTCCGGTCAGTACCTTATCTAATCGGGCCGCTGGGGTGGCAATGACGGCAGGTGATTCTTCTTCTCTAAGATCTGACCAGGACATCATTGAAGCCTGAGGATCTAAATCCAAAGCTGCACAGGTTTCACCCTCTAAAGCAGCCTGAACAGCCAACGCAATAGATAGCGTCGTTTTGCCAGAACCACCCTTTCGACTCAGTAGCGCAATTGTTCGCATATGAGGCTATATGTGTATACACCTACAGGAGTATAGAAGCCAAACTCATTTCGTCAACCAAATGTTAGAAATCGCATCGTCTAGTTAGTCGTTGATTGAGTCAAGACACTAGCGAAGCATTACCGGTCCATACATATATAAAGTTATAAGTGTATACACCTATAAAGCCATACAAGTTAATATCACCAATGCCTGAGCGCTCCAGCGCTCTCCGATTCCATAAAAAGTCAACGCACTAGCTATGATAGGAACGTGAGGGCGTGGGTTAGCTCGACAACACAAAAGCCCAGACCCCCTTGGTCCAGGCTTTTGAATTCAATGTGGTAATTGGTTAGTTGCTAGGTAGTCTGCGTCTTCACTTTTGCAGCTCCGTTGCATCCGGTGGCTTCTTTTCAATCATGAAATAGAAGTTGATATCCGGGTTGGCAACAAGATAGACAACTAACGCCAAACCTCCCAGAAAAACACTCCCTCCACATACCCAGCGCCAGGGAATACATAGATTCCCAGACACTTGTGCAGCAAGGTTTATCTCTGGCTTTTGTTGCTGGATTGGGAGAACCCTTAGGTTCCGCTTCTTTAGAGTCATGTCTCCTGATGGATATACGGCATTAGAGCAATGCACCCCTACAACGAGAGGATTCCTACCCCGTACATGACGTCTCTATAGATCTGTAGCCCCAGCAATGGAACGTAAGCCCAAATAGCGGATATATTCTTTTGACCGAATTTGAACCATTTCCATGCAAGGTAGTCAACAGGTCCCATGAGCATAGGCCCTTAGGACGACGTAGAGACGTTGACGTATCCGCCATTTCAGATAGCAGATACCTTACGAGGTATGATTCAAAATCAGTACTCAGCTGGAGTGGTTAAAGGCCTTGTATGATTTTGAGTGGATTAAGCCTCCAAGTTGTTTAGTGAACTGAAAAACCACCCCAAGTCAGGAATTAAAGTTAGTATCAGAGATTTAACCTAGTGTTCTAATTTTAATCAATAAGTCAGGAAACCGACAACACATTGAAAAATAGGTACTTCTGATACTTTTCGAGTTCCTTTCCATGCTTACCTTTCTTGAGCAATCAACGTATTGAGAGGGTTTCAGTCATTTCGTTACCTGGCACCGTTGGTTGCAAAACTATTCTTAGAGAAAATATTAGATATTAGAAATAGCTGCTTTGACTTGAGCTGGTGAGACCTCTAGATATTTCTGAAGTACTCCCAAATCGGCATGACCGCTAATTTCCTGAATGACTCGAAGTGGAACGCCGGCATTACTCAACCTGGTTAATGCCGTCCGCCTGAAACTATGGGTGGAATACCCCCGTAAACCTGTGAGATCGCAAGCCTTCCGCAAAGCAGCATCAGCCGTCTGACGAGTAATACAACCACCGTTCTTTCCAGTGAATAAGTAGCCGGTGGCAGGTAGCTCAGTTTCACCAAAAACAGTTTTAAGGGTGTCGTGCATCTCCACCTGGCGAGTTCGCTTCCCTCCCTTAGTAGTTTCTGATTGAAACACGATGCAATCATTCACGATATTTTCCGCGCGCAGCTGGCGAGCTTCACTAATCCGACAGCCGGTGTAAAGACAAATCGAAAACAAACACCGCATCCGCTCATCCAATTCTGAGAGCACCTGCTCTAAATCTGAGTCAGTCCAAATTTTTGCCTTCCCATAGCGGTTGGATTTCGGCATTTGCTCTTTTACGTCAATTAGCAAACACATTTTAACGAGTTTTCAAGGGTTTCAGCGTATTCACTGATTCTTATTGAGAATAGAGCCCTTTTTGAGTCAACTGGCACAATGGCTATTCATCAATAACTTTGGGTGTTAGCACGGTTAGCCCAATTAACACGATGGGGCATACAAGAACTAGCTCAGGTCATTCACACCATGGGTTAACCCAGTTAGCAGCATTAACGAGAATGAAAAACCCGCTCATCGCAGGACGCATCCCACCCGCATGGCTCAATCAGGTAGATGAAATCTGCCAGGAGACGGGTAAAAACCGTAGTGAAATCGTTAAAGAGGCATTGGGCCAATATCTAAGCAAAACAGATCCAACCGCTGTGGCCGCAATGCATCGAAGGCTAAACACACTGGAAAAGCAATTTAAAAAGCTATTGGCAGTGAGCTAATAACTCAACAGAGAAGCTTTTGCGTAACTCACAATCACAAATACTTCAGAGACTCGTAAAGTCTAATATTGCAAGACACTAGCACTTTAAAGACGAGATGGTTCTGGAAAAAATTCCCAGAACCATCTCGTTAACCACTGATATAGATTGAACCTCAGTCCAAACAACCAGTAGATTATTGCCAGCCTTATATTAGATACTGACCATTGATAACTAAAATATCGAAATGGTTTTCTAACAATTTGGGCTACTAGCAAACTAATGGAAGCAGATTTTCCTGAAAATCTGCTTCCTCAGGGGATTTTTGTTAACAACCAAGTCATTTCAAACATTGTTTTCAATATTCCTATGCATTACTTAACAAAGTCGAAAAAACGAGGCTCTAACTCTAAAGGAAAAGCAGCGATCCTCGTCAACTCGGATGAATACTACTTAAATTCTATTCGGGTGAGCCTAACGCCTTTAATACCAGCCATAGACAACCAGTAGATTATTGCCAATTCTCTCTTAGTTGTCTCTGAAACTTGCTATTAAGGACCTGGCTCACCGTCCTTTAGATAGATGAGTTTCATGACTAAAAACACATCCACCAACTCAAATGAGTTGGCAAACATTCCACCAGATTGGCCTCAGCCTCAGATTGACGTGCTTTTAGTGCAAGGAGGAGTCGCGGTTGCGGTTAATCTTTCACTGGCATTTGTGATATGGGCTTTGGCTACATTAGTGAAAGCTTGCAAAACACCTGCTCAGTAAAGCAAAAATCCCTTAAACAAATTAAGGAGTTTGCGTCAGAGTACATCTACCATTATTTTTTTCGATAATCCCAAGGCTTCTCCGCACCAGGGTTTGACCACAGTCCCATTGATTGTTTTCTAGCAATCTCTTCGGCGCGTGTCAAAATCTCTGGTTGCGGACAGCTATCAGAGTATTGAGCGTAATGATAAGCATGGCCATCCATCACCATTTGTGAGTTCAGATGGATTTCCACATCATCCTCAAGCATTACAAACAAGTCGGCTACCGTTCGCCCGTAGCGATCTTTCTCGACTGGGGCAACGCCTATATAACCATCCCCTTGAGCAACTAGAGATCGCAAATGGTCCCGCGACTCAATCCCTCCAATCGGTGCGATCACAACTACACTCCAGCCGTTCCCTTCGGATAGCGCTTCCGATACTCCCAAGGCTTCATCGCATCAGGGGCCGCCCACACGCCTAGCGCATTCGCCTTAGCCTCAGCTTCCACATTCGCCAACAGCTGAGGTCGCAAACAACGACTACTAAACTGCTCATAGT
>ERZ1740067.364-NODE-364-length-36922-cov-5.870128_pt1 | contig 36922 bp, 36 predicted proteins | sample MGYA00581736_ERZ1740067 | MGnify/ENA primary metagenome ERZ1740067 (study PRJEB43018, sample SAMN04849236) | marine metagenome | isolation source: floating plastic debris | place: Pacific Ocean | collected 2008-08-27 | study: EMG produced TPA metagenomics assembly... | reverse complement strand
CTAACTCCTGACTGGCTGCCCACTAATTGAATGAATGATTTATTTAATTAAATCCCACCGTCAAGAGCTAAGATGAGCCTCCATCTGTCGTGAGTCGAAAATGCCCGCAAAACTGCCCCCAACCCGCCGGTCCAAAAGAGGCAACACGCCCCAGGACCGTCTGGCCGTCGTGGCGGAAGCAGCATTTGAGTGCATAAGCCGGACCGGCTACAGGCGCACCCAGATGGCGGATGTCGCCGAGGCAGCCGGCCTGTCGCCGGCAGCGCTCTACTCCTACGCAAAAGGCAAGGAAGGCCTGCTGACCCTCGCCCTTCTTCATGCGCATGGCGATGTGCCCGAGGGCCCGTTGCCCATCAAGCCCATGACGCTGTCAGAAATCGTCGCATTCAGCGAAAAGGCAATTTCGCATCTCGCCCGCTGGACCACGCTGGATAAGGCATTGAAGGCTGACAAGCCGCCGACACCGGCGGTCCTCAGGCAGATAGGGGCCGAGGCCTACGCCCTGCAATCGGCCAACCGCAAAGGCATATGGCTGATAGACCGCCTGTCGCTTGAGCTGCCGGAAATTGAAATCATGCAGGCAACGAAAGTGCACGGCGCCTTCATGGGCGACCTGACGAAGCTGATCACCAGATGGGCGGCACCTGGCATTGTGCCGGACGTCGCCGCCCGCAATGCCGTCGAAATGCTGGCATGGCCATCCATGCACCGCCACCGCGATGCCTGGCTCAAGCCGGAGGCAAGTGAAGAGGAGATTCGCGAAACCGCGCTCACCCAATATGCAGCACTGCTGGCGGCAACAATCAGGAAAAAGAAATCTTCGCCAAAGAAGGCTTAGCCTTCGTTGGAGACCTGCTCGCGGGCCGTCGCCATCAGCTCCTGCATGGTGCGGCGGATCTGGTGTTCTGACTTGTCCACATTGCGGGCTTCAAGATCGCCGGACACCTTGCGGTAGACATCCTCTTCGCCGGCTTCTTCAAAGTCAGCCTTCACCACTTCCTTGGCATAGGCTTCCGCATCGGTGCCGGACAGCCCCATGGCGTCTGCAGCCCAAAGGCCAAGCAGCTTGTTGCGGCGGGCAACGGCCTTGAATTCGAGCTCCTGATCATGGGCAAACTTGTTCTCAAAGTCCTTGCCGCGCTTGTCTAGTGAACTCATCTCAAAGCCTCTTGTTGGAACCGCTACCAAATGGGAGCCATGCAAACACATTCATATGGCTCAAACAGACGGAAAACTGCTAAAATCATAGGGATTTGGCCGGTGGCTGTCACCCGATATCGGCTAGGCATAGCTCCCAAATTCCGCTAAAGCAACACGTGTGCACCGGCACCCTTGAGGTCAAGAGGTCGCACCGCCTATCAGCCAGTTATGGCCCGCCAGTTTTGGCGCCAATCCGAGATGGATTTCTATTAGATGACCCGCCGCAGAAAAATCTACGAAGGCAAGGCCAAGATCCTCTATGAGGGCCCTGAGCCGGGCACGCTCGTCCAGCACTTCAAGGACGACGCGACCGCCTTCAACAACAAGAAACACGACCTGATCGAAGGCAAGGGCGTTCTCAACAACCGCATTTCAGAATTCATCTTCACGCGGCTGGGCGAGATCGGTATTCCGCATCACTTCGTCAAACGCGTAAACATGCGCGAACAGCTCGTGAAAGAAGTCGAGATCATCCCGGTCGAGGTGATGGTCCGCAACGTCGCCGCAGGGTCCCTTGCGAAACGTCTTGGCATCGAAGAAGGCACACCCCTGCCGCGCTCGATCATCGAATTCGCCTACAAGTCCGACGAGCTGGACGACCCGCTGGTGACCGAGGAACACATCACCGCCTTCGCCTGGGCGACCCCCCAGGAGATCGACGACATGATGGCGATGTCGCTTCGTATCAATGACTTCCTGTCCGGGCTTTTCCTGGGCATCGGCATCAAGCTCGTCGACTTCAAGATCGAGTTCGGCCGCCTGTTTGAAGGCGAGATGATGCGCGTCGTGCTGGCCGATGAAATCAGCCCTGACTCGTGCCGCCTGTGGGACACCGCCACCAATGAAAAGCTCGACAAGGACCGGTTCCGCCGCGACCTGGGCGGGCTTATGGATGCCTATCAGGAGGTGGCCCGCCGCCTTGGCATCCTGATGGAAAACGACGACCAGACACCCCGTACGGGACCTGTGTTGGTCAAGTAGCTGCCATGCGCCTGGAGACGGGCGCGCCGGTGCCCCGGCTGATATTTTCAGCATACGCACCACTTCGATTCGAACCCTCGCCTCCGTGTCTTCGACATGCAGCGAGCACAAGGAGCCCCGCCAGAACAGGCCGGGGAACATGTCCATGAAGGCACGCGTTCACGTCACGCTTAAGAACGGCGTTCTCGACCCCCAGGGCAAGGCCATCGAAAAGACGCTCGGCAATCTCGGCTTCCAGGGCGTCGGCGATGTCCGCCAGGGCAAGGTCATCGAACTGGAACTCGATGAAACCGATGCCGCCAAGGCAGAAGCCGCCGTCAAGGACATGTGCGAACAGCTCCTCGCCAACACGGTGATCGAGAATTATACGATTGAACTAGCCCCGACCGAGAGTGCCGCGTAATGAAGGCAGCGGTTGTGATCTTTCCCGGCTCCAATTGCGACCGGGATACGCTGGTGGCGCTGGAGCGCATTACCGGACGCAAGCCGACCCAGGTCTGGCATACGGAAACTGAGCTTCCCGAATGTGATCTTGTGGTCCTGCCCGGCGGCTTCACCTATGGCGACTATCTGCGTGCCGGTGCCATGGCTGCCCGCTCGCCGGTGATGGCCGCAGTCAAGAAGCGCGCCGACGACGGGGCCCATGTGCTCGGCATCTGCAACGGCTTTCAGATGCTGACCGAAACGGGCCTTTTACCCGGCGCGCTAATGCGCAATGCGGACCTAAAATTCCTGTGCAAGGACGTGCATCTGAGCGTTGAGCGCAACGACACCGCCTTCACCCGGAAGTACGCGACAACCAAGCCAATCCGCATTCCGATCGCGCACCATGACGGCAACTACTTCGCCGACGATGAGACACTGGCACGCTTGGAAGGCGAAGGCCGGGTGGCGTTTCGCTATGTCACCAAGGACGGCGCTCCAAATGATGACGCCAACCCCAATGGCTCGCGCAGCAATATCGCGGGCATCTATTCCGATGACCTGCGTGTGCTCGGTATGATGCCTCACCCCGAGCGCCTGATTGAACCAGCGCTCGGCGGCAGCGACGGCCGCCCGATGTTTGAAGGTCTTCTGGAGGCGCTTTCGTAATGAGTGAAGCTGTATCAAACGAAAGCGAACTTCCGCAGGCAGACCCGGGTGTCGATGAACCGGAGATCACGCCGGACATCATCAAGGAGCATGGCTTCTCTGAAGACGAGTACGCTCGCGTTCTGCGTGCCCTGAACCGCACACCGACCATGACGGAGCTTGGCGTCTATTCCGTCATGTGGTCCGAGCACTGCTCGTACAAATCATCGCGTGCGTGGCTCAAGAAACTGCCGACCACCGGCGATCAGGTCATCTGCGGGCCGGGTGAAAATGCCGGCATCGTCGATATCGGCAATGGGCTGGCTGCCGTCTTCAAGATGGAAAGCCACAACCATCCGTCGTTCATTGAGCCCTATCAGGGCGCGGCAACCGGCGTCGGCGGCATCATGCGCGACGTGTTCACCATGGGCGCACGGCCCATCGCCAATCTCAACGCCCTGCGCTTCGGTGCCCTGGAGCATGAAAAGACACGCCACCTAGTGGAAGGCGTCGTCTCCGGCATTGGCGGCTACGGCAACTGTTTCGGCGTGCCCACGGTGGGCGGCGAAGTTGAATTCGACGCGGCCTACAACGGCAACATTCTGGTCAATGCCATGTGCGTCGGCCTCGCTCCGGCGGACAACATCTTCTATGCAGCCGCCTCCGGTGTCGGCAACCCAGTGGTCTATGTCGGCTCCAAGACGGGCCGCGATGGAATCCACGGCGCCACCATGGCGTCTGCCGAGTTTGACGATGACAGCCAGGAAAAGCGCCCGACCGTTCAGGTGGGCGATCCGTTCACGGAAAAACTGCTGCTGGAAGCCTGCCTGGAACTGATGGCCGAAGACGCCATTGTCGCCATTCAGGACATGGGCGCTGCCGGGCTCACCTCGTCGTCCGTAGAGATGGCGGGCAAGGGCAATGTGGGCATTGAACTTCACCTTGATGATGTGCCCTGCCGCGAAGACGCCATGCCCGCCTATGAAATGCTGCTGTCTGAAAGCCAGGAGCGCATGCTCATGGTGCTCAAACCGGGCCGCGAAGACAACGCCCGCGCCATCTTTGAAAAGTGGCAGCTGGACTTTGCCGTCATCGGCACTATCACCGACACAGGCCGCATGGTCGTGCGCCACAAGGGTGTGATGGTGGCGGACCTGCCTCTCGACAGCCTCAATGACGACGCGCCGATGTATGAGCGGCCTTACGAGTTCACCGAACCGCCCAAGCCGTTTGACGCGTCCAAAGCAGCCGCGCCGGACAATGCAGCCGACACGCTGGTGAGGATGGTGGGCTCGCCCGCCCTCTCCTCGCGCCGCTGGATCTACGAGCAGTATGACCACACCATCATGGGCGACACCATTCAGCGCCCCGGCGGCAATGCGGGCATCGTGCGCGTGCACGGCACAAATACGGCGCTGGCCGCAACGGTCGATGTGACGCCCCGCTATTGCAAGGCGGACCCCAAGGAAGGCGGCAAGCAGGCTGTGGTGGAAACCTGGCGCAATCTGGTCGCCACCGGCGCCAAGCCGTTAGCCATCACCGACTGCATGAATTTCGGCAACCCGGAACGGCCTGAGATCATGGGGCAGTTCGCCGGCTGCATCCTCGGCATGAAGGAAGCGTGCGAGGCGCTGGACTACCCAGTCGTCTCCGGCAATGTGTCCCTCTACAACGAGACCAACGGCACCGGCATTCTGCCGACGCCGGGCATCGGCGGCATCGGCCTCATTGAAGATGCCCGCACCTATGGCCGCACCGACGGCATGAAGGATGGCGACGAGCTGATCCTGATCGGTGAGGAAAACGGTTATCTGGGCCAGTCGCTCTACATTCGCGACGTGCTGGGCATGGATCTGGACACGGATGGCGGCGCCCCTCCCCCCATCGACCTGGAAGCAGAACGCCACAATGGCGACTTCGTCCGCGGCCTGATCGCGACCGGGCGTCTCAACGCGGTGCATGACCTGTCAGATGGCGGCCTCTATGTGGCCATGGCGGAACTGTGTGTCTCCAGCAATGTGGGTGCTGACGTTTCCCTGCCGGATGGAATCGACGCCCATGCCGCGCTCTTTGGCGAAGACCAGTCCCGCTACATCGTTGCGCTGCCTGCAAGTTTGCTGAAGCAGGCCCTCAAGGCAGCGGACAAGGCCGGTGTCACCGCCCGTCATCTGGGCACCGCCGGGGGCACGCAATTGACGGCCCAGGGCTGTGACCCCATATCAGTAGAAACACTGCGTGAAGCCCATGAGGGCTGGTTCCCGGCCTATATGGATGCTACCCATTAGCCTCTCAAAGGCGGGAAAACCGCAAAGATATTAAGAGTTTAGGAGCGCAAGACCGATGGCCATGGCCGCTGCAGAGATCGAAAAGCTGAGCCGCGAGGCGCTGCCGGACGCTGAAATCGCGATTGAGGATATGGCAGGCGATGGAGATCATTACTCCGCCGTCGTCAAAACCCCGGCCTTTGCCGGCCTCACCCGCGTGCAGCAGCACAAAATGGTCTATGACGCCTTGCAGGGCCGCATGGGCGGCGAACTGCATGCCCTCGCCCTTCAGACATCAGCGCCCAAATAGCGCGAGCTTACAAACGCCGAAAGGATAGGATCCATGAGCGATAACCCGGCCCTTGCCACCATCGAGAGTGCCATCAAGAGCGACGACGTGTTTCTCTTCATGAAGGGCACTCCGGTCTTCCCGCAGTGCGGCTTCTCATCCACCGTCGTGCAGATCCTCAACTATCTCGGCGTCCAGTTCTCGTCGATGAATGTTCTGGAAGATGACAATGTGCGCGAAGGCATCAAGCAGTTCTCAAACTGGCCGACAATCCCCCAGCTCTACGTGAAGGGCGAATTCGTCGGCGGTTGCGACATCCTCCGCGAGATGTTTGAAGAAGGCGAACTGCGCGACTACTTCGCCGGTAAGGGCATCGATATGGAAGCCCAGGCAGAGGCCTAGGCGATTTCAGCGCCATCGCCTGAGTCATCAAGAAAGACGCCGCGATCAAGGTCGCGGCGTCTTTGTTTCAACTGCCCCGATTGTCCATGGGTTCTCGTACATCTCCATACCGACGGAGCTCTGAGTTGAAGACGGCACTGGTCATTTCCGGTCTGCCCGCCAGTGGAAAGACCACACTGGGCAAGCAGCTTGCGTCAGCCCTCGATATCAGCTTCCTCGACAAGGATGATTTCCTCGAACAGCTCTTTGAACAGGAAGGGGTTGGCGACCAGGCCTGGAGGCAGAAGCTCAGCAGACAAAGCGATCTGGAGTTCGAAAGGGCTGCAAAACTTCAGGAATCGGTCGTGCTGATTTCCCATTGGCGACCGCCAACAGCCGAAGGAACGTCAGGAACACCCACACAGTGGTTGAATGACGTATTCCAAAACATCGTCGAAGTTTTCTGCGACTGCCCGCCGGATGAAGCTGCCCGGCGCTTCGCGACACGTACAAGACATGAGGGTCATGGCGATGACTACCAGGCAGATGGCGAGATCACCGCAACGATGTCCAACTGGGCGAAAGGCCTGCCACTGGGCATCGGTCCATTGATACGAGTCGATACGACATTATCTGTCAGTGTCGCGGACGTGATGCCTCAGCTCGAAAAGTATCTAAAACGAGACGCGTCCTGAGACGGGTCACATAAGGTGTGTCACCTCGATCCGGTCTGCTGCATCGCCTTAACTTGCGCAGACAAAAGAGAGGCCGTCGTCTTGATGGCGGTTTCTTTTTTTTCGACCCGGGCAATCATCATCGCGCCTTCGAAAGCTGCGAGAGTGTGGGTCGCAAGCGCATTGGCAGCCTTGCGCGACAGACCATCGGCCAAAAACTTATCCCCGGTCACCTGGCGCCATTTATCATAGGCAGTATGACCCTGCGCCCGGATTTTCTCGCTCTCCCCCGCCATCTCGAGCAACACCGTCGAGATCGGGCAGCCATCTTCGTAGTCAGATGCTTCAAGCCAGCCGATCAGCAACTTGGCAAAGCCGCGCAGATAGGCCGCGCTGTCTTTCGTGCTGGCGGCCAGCTCTTCCAGCGTGCGCGCAACGGTGATGCCTCCGGCTTTGACCGTCGTTTCCGCCAGCTGCTCCTTGCCTTCAGGAAAGTAATGATAGAGCGAGCCTTTAGGGGCGCCGGACGCCGCCAGAATGTCATTGAGGCCGCTGGCCCCATACCCGCGGCGCCGAAACAGGCCCGCGGCTGCATAAATCAAAGCGTCTTTGTGTTCGGCTGCCCTGGGCATCCCTTCATCTCCGCGTTCATTGCCGGCGAAGACTACTATAGCATCTGGTCTAATTCACCATATGCGCCTTCGCGCATGAAAAAGGGCCGCTCGAAAGAGCGGCCCTTTGATCGTCAGTATGGGAAGCAACTTAGCGGGAGTAGAATTCCACCACCAGGTTCGGTTCCATTGTAACCGGGTATGGCACATCCATAAGCTGAGGAACGCGCACATAGGTTGCTGTCATCTTGTTGTGGTCGACGTCCAGATAGTCCGGAAGGTCGCGCTCGGGCGAAGCAACAGCTTCAAGCACCAGCGGCAACTGCTTGGACTTTTCGCGGACCTCAATCACATCGCCTTCCTTGACGCGGTAGCTGGGGATATTCACCCGCTTGCCGTTGACCTTGATATGGCCGTGATTGACGAACTGACGAGCTGCAAAAACCGTCGGCACGAACTTGGAGCGATACACAACCGCATCCAGACGACGCTCGAGCAGGCCAATCATGTTTTCGCTGGTGTCACCCCGCAGACGCACAGCTTCCTCATATGTCGCGCGGAACTGCTTTTCGGTGACGTCGCCGTAGTAGCCCTTGAGCTTCTGCTTGGCGCGCAGCTGGATGCCGAAGTCAGAGAGCTTCGACTTGCGGCGCTGGCCATGTTCGCCCGGACCGTAGGACCGGGTGTTGAACGGGCTCTTGGCACGACCCCAGATGTTTTCGCCCATCCGGCGGTCGATCTTGTATTTGGCGCTCGTGCGCTTGGTCATGTGCAGCCTCTAGCTTGCTGAGTGTTGCCAGCAGCCCGTCGCACCCATCAAAACCGAGGGAAAAAGCGCCGAAAACTGCCAGAAATTAAAGGCGGGCCCAACCGATTCCGGTTGACCCCGCTTGATGGCGCCGGAGTATAGCCACGAAGCCTTATGTGTCAAACGCTTAAAATCCGCCGCAAACGCAGGCCCGCCCTACAGTTTCCACGACCTCAGGCCTGGCTGTCTGGAGGATCAATCGGCGGGATCTTGTTGGGATTGGGAAACCGCACAAACAGCGCTCCGATGAGGATAACAGTCAGCGCCACAAGTCCGAAATAATGCGGCAGGTCCGGCGAGAGCGTGTAGCCACCGGGCCCGACAAGACTGCCTATCATGAAGCCGGTGGCGCTCATGGAGGCGTTGAGGCCCGCAGCACTCCCCTGCTCGTTTGCGGTGACCGACAAGGAGATGGCAGCTGAAATTCCCGGGTTTGCCATGCCAAAGGCGATGCCGACCATGACGAGTCCCGTTGTCAGCATCCAGAAAGAGCCTGCCATGTTGAGGACCACATAGGCCGCGACCGCAAGTATCAGCCCTCCATAAATAAGGACCGGCGGGGTCAGGCGGAAGCGCTGGACGATGGCGGTCTGCACAAAGAGCGTTGCCCCGGCCATCATCATCAAGGCGGCTCCGGTGGCCCGCGCGGTCCCTGCCGCATCCAGCCCCAGAAGGTCCTGAAAGTAGAAGGCGGACGTCTGCTGGGTCACAGCCACCATCATGGAGATGGCCATGGAGATAGGCATCATGGCGACGATGCGCCGGTCACGAATGGTGAGTGTCGGGCGCGGCTTGTCTGTTTGCGCCTGCGTCCGCGCAGGCTCCGGCAGGAACCACCAGGCCATAACGCCGCCGATGATACCGATCGCCGCTGCAAGGTACATTGGCGCCAGCAGCTCATAACCGGACATCAAGCCCGCAATGCCGGGTCCTGAAATCAGCCCGAAACCCATGGCAGCCGCCACAAGCGACGTGCCCGATGTGCGGTCGCGTGCCGACGTCGTGTCCGCCACATAGGCCTGCGCGCCCGGCATGACCGCCGCCGAGGCACCTGCTGACGCGACACGCGGCACAAACATGAGCAGGAAGATCGCCCACAGCGGCAGCGCATAGGCGAGGCCGACCGCAACAGCGATGGTGAACAGCATCATGAAGACGCCAAACCCGACCAGCCCCATGGCGATGACCCGCACCCGCCCGAGGCGATCAGCCATCCGCCCCCAATAGGGAGACGTGATCGCAAAGGTACCGGCCGCGGCTGCGAACATCAGCCCGACCAGAACTTCTGTCAGACCAAGTTCCCGTGCAATCGGCGGGAGGACGGCAAACAGCATCGACCGTGAAATGCCGACGGTCATCAGCGCCAGAAACAGGATCGCCAACGGACTGCGCCAGAAGGACATGCTCAGTATCTGCGGTGCCTCTGTACCCTCCGACCTATTTACCGGTGGATCACTCAAGAGGCGTCATCGTTTTCATGAACCTGCTTGCCGCCACGCCCAGGCCGTTCCTTGTAGGGCACCCGCTCGCGCGGCGGACGCACCAGCGCAGACACGATGCCGCGCAATGTCCGCACTTCCTGCAGCGTGAGATTGGCCCGCTGAAACAGGTTACGGATATTGCGCACCATCGCCGGACGCTTCTCCGGCGGATAGAGGAAGTTGTGCGTGTCGAGTTCGCGCTCGAGTTGTTCATAGAAGCCGACGATCTCGCCCGTCGGCGCAAGCTCTTCACCGTCTGTCGCACTAATGCGTGGCTCGGCATTCTCGGTCTGCCGAAAGTACTCATAGCTGAGCAGCAGCACCGCCTGCGCCAGATTGATTGAGGCAAAAGAGGGATTGACCGGGACAGTGAGAATGGAGTGCGCCAGGGTAACATCGTCATTGTTGAGACCGGACCGTTCGCCGCCAAACAGAACGCCGACGCGGGCACCGGTCTGTTCCATGTCGCGGGCCTCGGCCATGGCCGTCTGCGGTGTCACCGTGGGCTTGATCAGGTCGCGCCGTCGGGCAGTGGTCGCATAAACGCGATCAAGATCAGCAATCGCATCCTCGGTACGGTCAAACAGGCGTACAGTCCTAATCTGGTCAAACGCGCCCGACGACGCCTTCACGGCATAGGCGTTCGGCCAGCCGTCACGTGGCCGCACAAGACGCAGATCGGTCAGGCCGAAATTCAGCATGGCACGTGCCGCGGTGCCGACATTCTCACCTAGTTGCGGTGCAACAAGAATCACAGTGGGGCCCGAATTGGCCTTCACGACAGTTTGTTGCTTTGTCCGGTCCGTTCCAGCCATGAAATACCGCTATTTCCCTGCGCTACGCAGCCGCCGCTGCTTTAATCGTTAAGGTGAGGGTGCTATACGAATTTACCAGCCGACGCCAACTTTGCGCCGTCGGCCCCCCATTCGGCGCGGCCCCTGCTTCCGGCCGCTCGCCTTCTTCTTTAAGCGCAGCGTCATATCTGCGCGATGTTCATATGGTTCCTTGTCTCCCAAGAATCGCGTGGGCACAAACAGACCGGGTCAGAGGATTACATGTCGAAAATCAAGGTGGATAACCCCGTTGTAGAACTCGATGGGGACGAGATGACCCGGATCATCTGGCAACTCATCAAGGACAAGCTGGTTCATCCCTATCTCGACATCGATCTTGAATATTACGACCTCGGCATGGAGTACCGCGACAAGACCGACGACCAGGTCACGATTGACGCGGCGGAGGCCATCAAGAAGCACGGCGTTGGCGTCAAATGCGCCACCATCACGCCGGACGAAGCCCGCGTTGAGGAATTCGGCCTCAAGAAGATGTGGCGCTCACCCAATGGCACCATCCGCAATATCCTCGGCGGCACGGTGTTCCGTGAACCGATCATCTGCAAGAACGTGCCGCGCCTGGTGCCGGGCTGGACCGATCCGATTGTCATCGGCCGTCACGCCTTCGGCGACCAGTACCGCGCAACAGACTTCCTTGTGCCCGGCGCCGGCAAGCTGACTATGAAGTGGGAAGCTGAAGACGGCTCAGACTCCAAGGAGTTCGACATCTTCAATTTCGAGGGCCCTGGCATCGCCATGGGCATGTACAACCTCGACGCTTCCATCATCGACTTCGCCCGCGCCTGCCTGAACTACGGCATCCAGCGCAAATGGCCGGTCTACCTGTCGACCAAGAACACCATCATGAAAGCCTATGACGGGCGCTTTAAGGACCTGTTCCAGAAGGTCTATGAGGAAGAGTTCAAGGCTGAATATGACAAGCTCGGCATCACCTATGAGCACCGCCTGATCGACGACATGGTGGCGTCCTCCATGAAATGGTCCGGCAAGTTCATCTGGGCATGTAAGAACTACGATGGCGACGTGCAGTCGGACTCGGTCGCCCAGGGCTTCGGCTCACTCGGCCTGATGACCTCCGTGCTGCTGACGCCGGACGGAAAGATTTGTGAATCAGAAGCCGCTCACGGCACCGTCACCCGACACTACCGTCTGTGGCAGGACGGCAAGGAAACATCCACAAACTCCATTGCCTCAATCTTTGCATGGACCCGCGGCCTCTCCTTCCGAGCCGAACTGGACAAAAACGACAAGCTGGCAACATTCGCCAAGACCCTTGAGAAGACGTGCGTCTCCACGGTGGAAGGCGGCTCGATGACCAAGGATCTGGCCCTGCTGGTGGGTGCTGAGCAGAAGTGGCTGTCGACGGAAGCCTTCCTCGACAAGGTGTCGGACAATCTTGAAAAGGCCATGTCGAAGGCCTAGTCGTCCATCTGAGCAGCAGCCAGTTCTTCGGTTTCCGTGAAGGCGTCGTCCTCGTTGGCCCGTCTACTGGCCACGAGCTCAACAGCCTTTCCAATCTCCGGATGACGACGGGACAGGATTGCGAAGTCATCCGCGCTGAGCTTGAGCAGGTTGCAGTCCGAAATCGCAATAAGCTCGTGACGGCGACGCGTGTCCTGCAGTAGCGCCAGTTCGCCGAAGAAATCACCTTCTGTCAGGATGACCGGATCGCCATCACGGACGACCTCCACTTCCCCACCGACAATGAAGTACATCGCATCTGCCGTATCACCGGCATGGGCAATATGAGTCCCTTGCGCCACCGACATCGCCTCTAGTCGCCCCATGACGGCAAAAATCTCATCGGGCTCAAGGGCCGAGAACAATGGAACACGGGCAACCATGCCCCAGGTCACAGCGAACTCGCGGCGATGAATCTCCTGGCTGAACCCCGTGGCAATGATGCCGATGGGCAGTGCAAACATGCCGAGACCCAGCAGCATCACCAGCCCGCCAATCATCCGGCCGGCGGCAGTAATCGGCACAACGTCCCCATAGCCAACCGTCGTCAGTGTAGCGATCGACCACCACATGGCAGCAGGCACACTGCCAAAGGCTTCAGGCTGAGCCTCACGTTCAATGAAGTAAAGCAGCGTCGAGGACACAAGCAGAGCCCCGCTCATGACGATGAGTGCTGCGGCAAGCGCCCGGCGCTCAAGCCACAGGACACGGCTGAGTGACATCAACGCTGGGGAATAGCGGGCCAGTTTGAAGAACCGCAGCAAGCGGAACACCCGCAGCACCCGCAGATCGATGGCAAAGAAGAAAGCCAGGTAGAAAGGTGCAATCGCCAGAAGATCAACGATCATCATTGGCGTGCACACAAAGCGCCACCGCGCGCCCATCGGGCTCAGGCGGCGGTACGGACCATGCTCCGTACACACCCAGATACGGACCAGATACTCGACAGTGAAGACCGCTACGGAAACAATATTGAAGAGTTCCAGATGGCCGCCATAGACCGCCTCAATCGCCGGCACGGTCTCAAGGGAAAACGCAACCACATTGGCGATGATCAGGGTCGTGATCGATACGTCAAAAATGAGGCTGGCCCGGTCGCTCGTCTTGCCTGCTTCAAGGATGTGGTAAAGGCGCGCTCTCAGGCTGCGCTGTTGCGGCGACGGATCAGGTTGTGCTGCGGCTTGCGGCAATGGAGCAGCTCAGGCGGCGCTGGCTGGCTCAGCAACCAGCGAGGTGATTGCGGCGAGTGCATCGTCCGCTTTGTCCGGGTCAGGACCGCCTGCCTGCGCCATATCCGGACGGCCACCGCCACCCTTGCCGCCAAGCGCGGCGGAGCCCGCACGTACAAGATCAACAGCGCTGAGCTTGCTGGTCAGATCATCTGTAACACCAACAGCCACAGCAGCCTTGCCGTCTGCCACGGCAACCACAGCAACAACGCCTGACCCGATCTCTTTCTTGCCATCATCCACCAGGCCGCGCAGCTCCTTGGCTGGCACGCCATCAAGCCGTCGGGCCAGAACCTTGACGCCACCAAATTCTTGGATCGCAGGCGCAGCAGCACCGCCACCGCCTGCGCTGGCAAGCGCTGCCTGCTTGCGGGCTTCTGCAAGCTCACGCTCGAGCTTCTTGCGTTCATCCACAAGCTGCGCAACGCGCCCCGGCAGATCATCAATGCTGGTCTTGAGCGCATCAGCAGCCGCACGTGCCTTGGCCTCCTGGGCAACCATGTATTGGCGTGCTGTTTCTCCGGTCAGAGCTTCAATCCGACGGACACCAGATGACACAGCGCTCTCGGACAGAACTTTGACAATCGCGATATCACCAAGGCGGCGTACATGCGTCCCTCCGCACAGTTCTGTGGAGAAGAAACCTGCGCGGTCCTGCGGCCCTGAGTGGCCCATGCTCAGCACACGAACCTCGTCACCGTACTTCTCACCAAAGAGTGCAAGAGCACCGGCCTCAATGGCCTCGTCGGGTGTCATCAGACGCGTCGTCACATCGCTGTTGTCTCGCACCACGGCATTGACGATTGCTTCGACTTCAGCAAGTTCATCCGCTGTGACCGCTCGCGGATGAGAGATGTCAAACCGCAACCGGTCCTTGGCGACAAGAGAGCCCTTCTGCGTAACGTGATCGCCCAGCACGCGGCGCAAGGCCTCGTGCAGCAGATGCGTTGCGGAATGGTTGGCACGAAGTTGCGTGCGGCGTTCGCCGTCGACACGCAGTTCAAGCACGCCGCCAACCTCAAGTGTGCCTTTGGTCACGGTGCCGACATGCACATGCAGATCACCAGCCCGTTTTGCCGTATCGGAGACAGCAAAGCTTGTGCCCTCGGCACCAATCAGAATGCCCGTGTCGCCCATCTGGCCACCGGACTCGGCATAGAACGGCGTCTGGTTGACGATCACCGATCCTTCGTCGCCTTCACCCAGTGTGTCGACGGCCACACCATCCTTGACCAGCGCAACGATCTGGCCTTCGGCGACTTCCGTGTCATAGCCCAGAAACTCTGTTGCGCCGTGTTCGTCGCGCAATTCCAGCCACACAACGTCCGTGGCGGCATCACCGGAGCCTGACCAGGCTGCCCGCGCTTCGGCTTTCTGCCGTGCCATTGACGCATCAAAGGCTGCAGTATCAACCTCGATGCCTTTGGCACGCAGGGCGTCTTGCGTCAGATCCAGCGGAAAACCAAAAGTGTCATAGAGCTTGAAAGCCGTCTCACCGGGGAATGTCTTCGCAGCGCCCAACTGCGCCACCTCATCGTCCAGCAGCTTGAGGCCGCGATCCAGCGTCACCCGGAAACGTTCTTCTTCAAGCTTGAGGGTTTCTGTGACCAGCGCCTGGGCACGCACGAGTTCCGGGTAGGCCTGCCCCATCTGGGTGACAAGCGCCGGCACCAGCCGGTGCATCAGTGGGTCCTTGGCGCCGATGATGTGCGCGTGGCGCATGGCGCGGCGCATGATCCGGCGCAGCACATAGCCTCGGCCTTCATTCGACGGCAGTACACCATCTGCGATGAGGAAGCTGGTCGCGCGCAAATGATCTGCGATCACACGATGGCTGACAGCATGGTCACCGTCAGCAGCCACACTGGACGCATCAGCAGACGCGTCGATCAGCGCACGCATCATGTCCGTGTCATAGTTGTCGTGCTTGCCCTGCAGGACCGCGGCGATACGCTCAAGGCCCATGCCCGTATCAATCGAGGGCTTGGGCAATGCGATTTTTTCACCGCCAGCCTGCTGGTCAAACTGCATGAAAACCAGGTTCCAGATCTCGATGAACCGATCCCCATCTTCATCCGGCGAACCGGGAGGGCCACCCGGCACATGCTCGCCATGGTCAAAGAAGATTTCTGAACAAGGGCCGCACGGACCAGTGTCGCCCATGGACCAGTAATTGTCCGCCGTCGCGATCTTGATGATCCGGTCATCGCTCAGCCCGGCGATCTTCTTCCACAGGACCGGCGCGTCTTCGTCTTCGTGATAGACGGTGACGGTCAGCTTGTCCTTGGGCAGGCCGTAGTTCTTGGTGAGTAGCTCCCACGCAAAGGCGATGGCGTCTTCCTTGAAGTAGTCACCAAAGGAGAAATTGCCGAGCATCTCGAAGAAGGTGTGATGGCGGGCGGTGTAGCCCACATTGTCCAGATCATTGTGCTTGCCGCCGGCGCGCACGCATTTCTGCGACGAGACAGCCCGCACATAGTCGCGTGTCTCCGCGCCGGTAAACACATTCTTGAACGGGACCATGCCCGCATTGTTGAACAGCAGGGTCGGGTCGTTGCGGGGCACCAGCGGCGCCGAGGCGACGGGCGTATGCCCCTTGCCGTCGAAGAAATCGATAAACGTCTGGCGGACTTCGTTGACGCTCGTCATAGCCTGAACCTGCACTCTTAGTCGTTAGCTGCGGATATGCGTGGAGGACCAAATCAGCAGATTCGGCCCGTTCGACCTCTCTATATAGGCCCTTATACAGCCTCATATACAAGCAAAGGGCGCATGGGGGTACCATGCGCCCTTCATGGCTGATATCAGCCATTTTCTCACAGTGTCTTAGCGTGCCTCCGACGGCCCCAATAGGGCCGGGGCCGGCTGAAAAGACCTATACGGCTTCTTCCGTAGCGTCATCGTCGTCCTGATCAGCCTCTTCGCCAGCCAGCTCGACCACACCGGCGGCATCCGCGCGGATTTTCCGCTCGATATCATCGGCAATATCAGGATTTTCCTTGAGGAAATTCTTGGCGTTTTCACGGCCCTGGCCGATGCGTTGGCTGTCATAGGAGAACCAGGAACCGGACTTCTCGACGATGTCCGCCTTGACGCCCAAGTCCAGCAATTCGCCGGTCTTGGAAATGCCCTGGCCATACATGATGTCGAACTCGACCTGCCGGAAGGGTGGCGCAACCTTGTTTTTGACCACCTTCACCCGGGTCTGGTTGCCCACCACTTCGTCACGGTCCTTGATCGCGCCGATGCGGCGGATGTCCAGACGGACGGAAGAATAGAACTTGAGCGCATTGCCGCCGGTCGTGGTTTCAGGGTTGCCGAACATCACCCCGATCTTCATCCGGATCTGGTTGATGAAGATGACCATGGTGTTGGACTTGGAGATCGAGCCCGTGAGCTTGCGCAGGGCCTTGGACATCAGCCGCGCTTGCATGCCCGGCTGCATGTCACCCATATCACCTTCAAGTTCAGCGCGGGGCGTCAGGGCAGCCACCGAGTCAATCACCAGCACGTCAATGGCGCCGGAGCGCACCAGCGTGTCGGCAATCTCAAGTGCCTGCTCGCCTTCATCCGGCTGGGAGATAAGGAGTTCGTCCACATCCACGCCAAGCTTCTTGGCATAGGCCGGGTCCAGCGCGTGCTCCGCATCCACAAAGGCACAGATGCCACCGCCCTTTTGCGCTTCCGCTACCGTGTGCAGCGCCAGCGTCGTCTTGCCTGATGATTCAGGGCCATAAATTTCAATGATGCGTCCGCGCGGCAGGCCCCCAATGCCCAGTGCCACGTCCAGCCCGAGCGACCCAGTAGATATGGCTTCAATCTCGACAACCTGGCCTTCCTTGCCAAGCTTCATGATCGAGCCTTTGCCGAAGGCGCGGTCGATCTGGCCCAGGGCCGCCTCCAGCGCTTTCGACTTGTCACCGTTCTTGTCTTTAAAACTCACGACATTCTCGCCCATATCTTACCCCTTCTGTCAGTGCCTCTATTGGAGGCGCTGGGAGTGCGGCCGCTTCCGCATTTCCCTGACTCGTGGGATTAATGTACACAGTTTGTTCTCATCCGCAAGCATTTCGATACCACCGGTAGAAAACGTTGAATTTCTTACGGTTTTGGAACATTCGTTCCTGGCATGTTCTCAAATTCTAAGGATGCCAGATCGATGAATCACTGCACCGCGACGCGCTCAATAGTAAGCATAATTTGCGCCGCCTGCTGCCTGATAATGTCAGGCTGCCCGACCATTTCAACCGACCAGTCAGAGGATGCTGGCAACGCAGCTGGAGAACTCCCCAGCGTTATCCATCACAAAGACCGCCGCCAACGACATGGTCCGCCGCGGCCTCAACGCCCCCCCTGACCACACAGGGCCGCTTGTCCCCCTTGGAAAAAAGCATCTGGCAGATGAACCAGTGGTGGCTCGACAAGATGGCAGACGCAGAGGCTTAGAGGGCCATGCCGGACCTCGCACCCGCCGACTGGATCGGCTCCACCGGCGTCGCACTCTTGTTGCTGGCCTTCGCCCTCAACCTGATGGCCATTTGCGCTATGAGAGCCTGACGTACCCGGCGATGAATGTGGTCGGTGCAGGGCTCGCGGCCTATGCCGCCTGGCTCATCGACTACATGCCATTTGTGGTGCTGGAGGGCACATGGATGATGGTGTCGCTCATGACAATGTCGGCCAGAATAACCTGGTGGCAGCCAGACTCCTGAACTAGTCGTGTCTTCGATAGTGTCCGAAGCGGCTAGGCTAAGAAAAAACCAATCAGAATGACCACAAGAGCAATTGCTGCAAAGAACAAGAAGGGTGCAACCCAGGCCCCAAAGACATCCGTGCTGCCCTTTTCACGGAGGAACGCGCTTCTTTCATCTCCTTGAAGCTGGAGTTGATCGGCCTTCTTGATGACCGAGACGGATCGGTAAACAACCAAGTTTCGACCATATAGAGCGGCCCCGATCGGTAGAGCCGACATAGCATTCTGAAGAGCATTCGTCAGTGGAGCTATCGCGGGCACGAGCACGCCTACAAGAATGGGCAGCACAACAATGAGAAATAGACCTGCGGCAAGATCATACTGCCGCCGGTAGATCAACCACGACGGCAGCATGAGAAACGCTAGCCAATTCCATCCAAAAACGAGAGGCTTGCCACCCGCAATCGAAAGCCTAGTCGTTTCGTATATATCAAAACTCGGACCAATGAAGTTCTCAAAGTCTTCTTTGGAAATCATTCCGATCCGAATTGGCGAGCTCTTGTCCATGGTTCTCTCCAGTGTTGCCTACCTTACTACTCCCCCTCAATCACCTCTTTGACCTTCGCCGCCAGCTGCTTGAGCGAGAACGGCTTGGGCAGGAACTGGAATTCTACGTCCTTGTCGAGGTTCTTCTTGAAGGCTTCTTCGGCGTAGCCGGAGATGAAGATGATCTTGAGGCCCGGCTTCACCTTGGCCAGATGGCTGACCATGGTCGGCCCGTCCATGTTGGGCATCACCACGTCTGACACCACCACGTCCAGCTCGCCGTCAAAGTCCTCCATGACTTCCAGCGCGTGTTCGCCGGAGGCTGCCTCCAGCACCGTGTAGCCGCGGGTTTCAAGCGCGCGGACGGCAAAGCTGCGCACGGCGTCTTCGTCTTCCACCAGCAGCACCGTGCCCTTGCCGGAGAGGTCCGCCTGCTTCTTGGGTGCTTCGGCCACTTCTGCTTTGGGCTTCTCAACCTCAATGTGGCGCGGGATGTAAATGCGGAAGCTGGTGCCTGTGCCCACCGTCGAGAACGGGAAGATGTAGCCGCCCGTCTGCTTGACGATGCCGTAAACGGTCGACAAGCCCAGCCCCGTTCCCTTGCCAACTTCCTTGGTGGAGAAGAACGGTTCAAAGATTTTGCCGAGATTTTCCTTGGCGATCCCGCAACCCGTATCACTCACCTCCACCAGCACATATTCCGCTGCCGGCATGATGGCATGGTCGAGCGCGGCAGCATCTTCCTTGGTAACATTCGCCGTGCGGATGGTCAGCGACCCGCCGATATTGCCTTCCGCGTCCGGCTCCAGCATGGCATCACGCGCGTTGACCGCGAGATTGATGATCACCTGCTCGAACTGGTTCTGGTCCGCCTTGATGGTCCACAGGTCACGCCCATGCACCATCTTGAGATCAACGGTTTCACCCAACAACCGCCGCAGCAGGTTGGACAGATCCGCCAGTGCATCCGTCGGCATCAATACCGTGGGACGAAGTGTCTGTTGCCGAGAGAAGGCCAGAAGCTGCCGCACGAGATTGGCGGCCCGGTTGGCGTTCTGCTTGATCTGCATGACGTCCGCAAACGACGGATCACCCGGCTGGTGACGCACCAAAAGCAGGTCGCAGAAGCCGATGATGGCGGTCAGCAGGTTGTTGAAGTCATGGGCCACGCCACCGGCAAGCTGACCTACTGCTTGCATCTTCTGGCTCTGGGCAAACTGCACTTCCAGCGTCTTTTGCTCCGTGAGGTCCACGAAGTAGACCATCACCTGCGCGTCAGAGTCCTTTGCCCCTTCTGCAGACGAGGAACCTGCGCGGCTAATGTAAGCCTGCAGAACCTTGTCATTCTCGCCGCTGTCGTCATCCGGCGTGTCGATGCCGGTCGGCGGCATCAGCCGCACATCCACCGGTCCCTTGTCCGGCTCGCCTTTGGCCGCATCCAGAATGGCCGTATCAAAAGCCGCGCGGTCCTCATGCGCCACAAGGTCCGACAGCAGCACCGGCTTCTTGTCGTCACCCGTGAGAACGCCATCGGGAAGCGCTGCGCCGACAATGTCGCGGAAGGCCCGGTTGACGGACACGACCTGTCCGTCGCCGTTCACGGTCACCATGCCGATGGGTGCATTGTTGAAGAAGTGTGCGAAGCGGACTTCTGCCGCATCCAGCAGGTCGCCACCCGCATCAACGCGCCGGTCATGCAGCACCAGGAAGGTGACCTTGCGGCCATCTGCCATCTCGCCGTCACGCTCCATGATGCGTACCGGCACAACGCCAGCCCCGGAGACCGCACTGCCGCGCGGTTTCAGGTCAGCGTCCGAAACTCGAACCCCGCTCTTCTCGTCCGCCTTGCCCAGCGGAACACGGGCTCCTGCGAGCATTTTTTCAAATTCAAGTGCACCCGCCGTGAACGATGCTGCATCCATGCCGACCCAGGTCGCCAGTGTATCGTTGAGATAGAGCACACGCCCCTGCTCATCCAGCGTACAGACACCCGAGTCGAGACCGTTGAGATAGGTCCCCAGCCGCTGCGCCTCGCGTTCACTGGCATCAAGACGCTCTTGCGATGCCGTCTGGTCCGACACCCGCCACAGGGCATAGGTCTGGCCAACGCTACCGGGAGCCAGGTCAGCAGGCAGCGGCTCCACACTTGCCGTTACAGCACGCTTGTCGCCGTCTGCCGTCTTGAGAGAAATCTCTTCGCTCGCTGTCGCCCCGGCCCGCGCCGCTCGTGCCAAACGAAACGCCCGCGCGCCTGCTGTCTCGCCCTCTTCGGACACATCAACGTCATGGTCACCCTCACCAGCCAGCACTGTCTCCGCATTGCGTAACTTGCGTCCACCGGCCAGCGCCATGAAAGCCTTGTTGGCATAGACCATCCGCCCGCGGTCATTGGTGACCGCCATGGCCATGTCAGATGTTTCGGCAAGGCCTGCCGCCAGGCGCTCGCCCAGCATCCGCCCGCGCAGGTCCAGCCGGACAAGACCGCTGAAAATGCCGGCTGTCACCAGCAGGCCAAGCGCCCCGAAGCCACCCAGGACATAAAACGCAATCTGCCCCATGGCGCCGGGATCCAGCAGGGCGAGCCCGACCGCAATCAGGCCTACCAGACTGAGCACAATGCCCAGCCACCTGCCCGCAGGCCTAGGTGCCTGATCAAGGTCCTCAGGTGCCGGTTCAAACACGGCAATGGTGTCCGCACGGTCGGTGTCCTCAACCAGACTGAGCGCAGGCGACACGGGTGTCACCGCACCTTCGGCAACTGGGGGTGTCTCGGTCTCGTCAGTGGATGAAACAGCGGGGTCTGCCGGGCTTGCCATTGTGGCCTCCATCAACTGCGCTCCGGCAGATCACCTACCGAACGCATGAGGCCATTTGACGGCGGATCAGAAAGGAATCACGCGCGCGCCGAGCCTCGGCGCATTTTACCCTTGAGGCGCATCACATAGCCAATGACTTGCGCCACGGCCTTGTAGTGTTCCGGCGGCACCTCGTCATCCACTTCAACGGTGGCATAAAGCGCCCGGGCCAGGGGCACGTTCTCCACCAGCGGAATCTCATGTTCTTCGGCGATTTCCCGGATTTTGAAGGCCATCTGGTCCACACCCTTGGCCAAACAGATGGGCGCCGCCATGCCTTCTTCATATTTGAGGGCCACCGAGTAGTGGGTCGGGTTGGTGACAATAACGGAGGCCTCGGGCACCTGGGCCATCATCCGCGTGCGACCGCGCTCCATGCGGATCTGCCGCAGCTTGGCCTTGACCGCCGGGTCACCTTCCATCTGTTTGTACTCGTCCTTCACCTCTTTCATCGTCATGCGCTGCTTCTTGAGCCACTGCGCTTTTTGAAAGGCAAAGTCCATCCCGGCGATGATCGTCATGATGACAATCACACCGCCCATGAGCTTCAGCACAAGCACCTGCAGAATGCCTGGAATGACCGCCAGTTCCACCCGCATCAACGACCCGAGCATGTCGAGCTCCGGCCACACCACCAGAAAGGCGATCATCGACACGATGGCAAGTTTCGCCAACGCCTTGACGAAGTTCATCATGCCCTGAGGCCCGAAGATACGTTTGAGCCCCGCCAGCGGCGAAATCTTCGAGAATTTCGGCTTCATGTTCTCGGCGGAAAACACAGGCTTGTGCTGAACCAGATTGCCGGTGATCGCCATCACCACGAGCACCAGCATGGGCAACGCCAGCGCCGCGACGACGGCAAGGCCGATCTGCTGGACAATGCGCAGAATATTGCCGCCATCCATATCGTAGGTATGGGGCTCAACAATGAATGTGGAGAGCGGAGCGGCCAGCTGTGCGGCCATGGGCCCCGCCAGCAAGGCCACGATAAGACCGATGCCGATCATGCCGAACCAGGCGCTTACTTCCTGGCTCTTGGCGACGTCGCCCTTCTTGTGCGCCTCCTCCAGCTTCTTGGCGGAGGCGTCCTCGGTTTTTTCACTTTGGTCGGGTTGGTCCGACATCGATGGTTCGGCCTCCCCGTCCTAGATGATGAAGCGCAACAGCACAGCCTCAAAATGCTCCAGGAAGTAGAGCATGATGGAGCTGAGCATCAGGAACATGATGATGAAGCCGAACAAAATGTTCGCCGGCATCGCCACGAAGAAGATCTGCACCTGTGGGATCAGTTTCGAAAGGATGCCGATGCCCGAATAAAAGACGAGCGAAAAGACGATGAAGGGTGCCGCCAGTTTCACGCCGAGCGTGAAGGCACCTGCCATTGTATCAACGGCCACCGCCAGAAAGTCAGCCGTTGGGAAGCCAGAAAGCGGCGGAAACAGCGTGAAGCTGTCGCGCAGGCCGATCAGCATCAGGTGATGCAGGTCGGTGACGAAAACCATCGCTGTGCCGAGCACCGCCAGATAGGTGCCCACGATGGCACCCTGAATGCCCTGCGTCGGGTCCATGTTCATGGCAAACGCGAGGCCGGTCTGAAAGGCAATGATGGTGCCTGCGACCTGCAAGGCACTCATAAACATGCGCGCGGTCAACCCAATGAATAGCCCAATGCCGACTTCGCCAATCATGTTGGCAGCCATGGCGCCTACGCCCAGCGGCATCGCCGGATAGGTAGGTGCGATCACAGGCGCAAGAACCACAGTGACGGCAATCGCCATCACAAGGCGGATGCGCGCGCTCACACTCATCTCGCCCAGCGCCGGCAGAACCATCATCGCTGTGCCAATGCGCGCAAAAGCCAGCACATACAAGAGTGCTGTCTCAGGCAGAATATCCGTTGGCAGGGAAAGGACCATGAGAGCGGCTTATGTCCTAGCCACCAATGATGAGGCCGCTGATCCGGCTCATATAGGCAGCAAGAACCGACGCCATAAATGGCAGAGCAACGATCATCGCCAGAAAGCTCGAAATGATCTTTGGCACAAACACCAAAGTCATTTCCTGAACCTGCGTCAGTGCCTGCACCAGCGCAATCGCCAGACCGACAACCAGCCCCACGATCATCAAAGGTCCGGCCAGCTGCAACAGCAGCCAGATGCCTTCACGCCCGATATCCAGAACCTCAGGTCCCGTTAGCATAAGTACTCAACTCCCCCACAACGCCCCGCACTAGATCAAGGCGCGCGCCCCCAAGCGCGTGTGTTTGCTCCAATGCCGCTAGATCGGCATCCGCATGATTTCCTGGTATGCCGAGATGACCCGGTCGCGCACAGTGACCGCCGTCTGCAGCATCACTTCAGCCTCAGCGACCTGAGTCACGAGATCCACGAGATTGCCCTGCCCGGCGGCGGCCTGGGTGGCAGCGGCTTCACTGGCGCGGCCCGTGGCTTCCACACCTTTCACCTGCTGCGACAGCACATCAGCAAAAGACTGCGCCGGGTTCTTGCCGGCACCTGAGAGACCAACGGATTCACCGGTAGAGGCTTCCGCCATGCGTTTAATCGCATCCGTGTAGGCACCCGCGGCATTGGCAATATTGACACTCATGAGCTTTGCTCCTGTTCAGGTAACTGCTTAGCGGCGCAGCAGTTCAATCGTCGCATTCAACATGCGGCGGGATGTGTTGATGACATTGAGATTGGCTTCATAACCGCGCTGGGCCTGGCCCATATCAATGCTTTCGATCAGGCTGTTGACGTTCGATGTCTTCACATAGCCCTGCTCGTTGGCCGCAGGGTGCCCCGGCTCATAGCGCTCACCAAAAGCGCTGGTGCCGCGCTCGATCTTACCCACCTTCACGCGCTCAACGCCGGTTGCCCGGTCAAGCTCGGTGGTGAAGGTCGGAATCTTCCGGCGATAGGGTTCAGCATCCGGCGTCTTCGCCGTCGAGCCCGCATTGGCCATGTTCTCGGCAATCACCCGCATACGTCCGCCCTGCGTCTTGAGGCCGGAAGCGGCGATGATCATTGATTTCATGAGATCCATAATCGTGTCTCCTTCAAAGTATGTCAGACGCCTAGGACGATGCCCGGCCGGTCACAGCCATGCGCAACATGCCGAGGCCCTTTGTGTAGAGCGATGTCGCCGTCTGATAATCCATCTGGTTCTCAGCAACTTTCATCATCTGCTCTTCGAGCACGACCGAGTTGCCGTTTGCCTGTGTTTCGCTGTCTGGCGCATCGCGGGTAGAAAAGTCACCGCGCGCACTGGCGGAACCGGTCGACCCGGACAGGTGCCCTGCCCGCGTCGCAGCCATGTGTAGCTGGCCTGATGTTGTATTTTTCAGCACATTGCGAAAGTCGGTTTCTTTGACGTCCTGCGCCGTGAAGCCGGGCGTATGTGCATTGGCGACATTTTGTGACAGCACGCCCTGGCGCGCCTGCACCCAGTGCATACGCTCACGCAACATGCCGAAAAGCGGAATATCTGACAGGGCCATACTCAACGAACCTCAAATACCAATGCCGATCAATTGCTCAGCATAAGGACGGAAAAATCCACGCGATGTGTTCTGTGCGGAAGGCGCGCTCTTCAGCGCAGCTAAACCCGTCCTGGGTTCGTCTTGAGTAGGCAGTATCTGCCCAGGCGAATTAAGAAGCCCTTAAACGAACCATCCACAGGCTCTTTTCCGACAACTTGTTACGCCTCAACAGAAAAGTTGAAAGGTCTCGTTAGCCTTAATCGGTTGTTAAGCGCGGAGGCGGAAAATCCTGCCTAGTTGATGACCCTTCAAGCGAGCTTGCGCAGAGCGCGCTAGCCCCGGCAAACCAAAGCCAGCGAGAGCCGATATGGAATACGCCGACTACATGCGCTTCTTCTTCGCCCTCATGTTTGTTGTGGGGCTTATCGGAGGCACCGCCGTCCTCGCCCGCCGCTTTGGGCTGGCGCCCGGCACCGCCACGGGTGGTCGCGCCAGCAAGAGGCGTCTTGAGATTGTGGAAAGCCTCAACCTCGACACCAAGCGCCGCATGGTCATTGTTCGCAGAGACAATCAGGAGCACCTGATCCTGCTGGGTACAGACAGCGAAACCATTGTCGAAACTGCCATCGAACGTCCCGCGCAGCTTCCCGCAGAGGTAGCGACGACCGAAGCAGCTGCAACGACAACACCGACCGCGAAGCCCAGCGATGACGACGATATCTTCGCCCGCTTGCGCAAGGTTGCCGAACTCATGAATGAAAAGCGTGCGCAGTCCCTGCGCACAGGACGACCCAACACACACACGCCGGCAAGTGCAGAAGCCACAGGCACGGCCCTTCGCAAGATTGCCGGAGATCGCTCGTGACGTCTGCGTCCCGCTTGATTTCGCGTGCGCCAGCGCTTCTGACAGCACTTGCCGCAATGGCAATGCTGGCCGTTCCGGCTCATGCCCAGGAAATCAGCCTCGCATTGCCCGAAGAAGGCGCGCTGACGTCGCGCATTGTTCAGCTCGTCCTGCTTGTCGCAGTCCTGAGCCTGGCACCGTCCATTCTCATTATGGTGACCAGCTTCGTGCGCATCGCCGTGGTGCTGTCGCTCTTGCGCACCGCCATGGGTGTGCAGCAGGCGCCGCCGAACTCCGTTCTCATCAGTCTCGCCCTGTTCCTCACAGCCTTTGTGATGGCGCCGGTCCTTCAGGAAAGCTATCGCGAGGGTGTTGCGCCCTATCTGGCGGATGAACTCAGCACGGAAGAAGCTTGGGAGGTCTCTTCAGGACCGTTTCGTGACTTCATGTTGAGCCAGGTCCGCGAAGATGACCTCAAGCTGTTTATTGACCTCTCCAACGGGGAAGTGCCGGCGACACCGCAGGAAACATCCCTTCATGTGCTTATCCCGGCCTTCATGATCTCCGAGTTACGCCGCGCATTTGAAATCGGCTTCCTGCTCTTCATACCCTTCGTGGTGATTGACCTTGTGGTCGCCTCCGTCCTCATGTCCATGGGCATGATGATGCTCCCGCCCATCATGATTTCCCTGCCCTTCAAGCTCATCTTCTTCGTACTGGTTGATGGGTGGCGGCTGGTCGCAGGTTCGCTGGTTCAAAGCTTCGGCGCCTGACGAAGCCTCGTTATCCAGACACAACTCTGCCTTACCTGCGACCCAGCGACCTGCTCGCGGAACGGCATCAGCAACGTTTAAGTTGAAATGAACGTCAGCAGAAGATCTAGTTGATGGCTTCTTCGCCAGGCTGTCCGGCTTCATATCGGCTGCGATAGCCGCTCATGAAACGGTCCAGCGTATCAACCTGAGCTATTTCACGGGCAAGATCCCGGAAAGCAATGCCCCGCCCATCTGATGAACTCGCAACGATCGAGAAGGACGCCGCCTGCGGGCCTTCAGCCATCTTCTCTGCATATTTTTGGCGAATACGCTCAACGCTATCGCTTTCGCGCGCCAGCACATAAGCAATAGCCGTGCGCAAAACGTCAAATTGCTCATCTCCGCCGAGCGGCTCGTCACGGGTCCAGGCAAGGCCAAGAATGTCTTCGAGGGCACGGCCTGCTTCAGAATACTTTCCTGCCTCCCACAACACATCTGCCGTCAGCGCACGCGCAGGCGCGGAGCGATTGTCTGCGAGCAACTCAAGCGCATGATCATGCCGATCCAAAGCACTCAATGCCTTGGCCTCAAAAAGCAGTCGCTCGTCGGCGATCTGTCGTGGCAATTGCGCCTGGCGCGTCTTGCGCAGAGCCGCCAGCGCTTTGTCCGGAGCGCTGTTCAACAGATGCACGGCGGCAAGTCGGCCCGCCACCTGGGCACGCGCGACGCCACGCAACCGGTGTGTCACCTGATGGTCGAGCATTTCGACTGCCTGATCCAAAAGATCGACAGCCACCAGCCGGTCGGCAAGTTCGCGGATCATCTCGTCACCGTCACGACCCACCGGCGTCAGTTCGCGAAAGTCATAAAACAAGCTCAGCGCATCTAGCGGCTTGAGACTGTCTACTTCCCCGTCCAAGAACAACCTGCGGAACATGGCGACCATCTGATCTGCAATATCACGCCCCTTGTCAGCATCAGGAAATTGCGTCGCCACAGTGCGCATAACGGTCAGCGCACTGCGGTAGTCACCCTGCTGCTCATAGATCTTTGCAAGTTCGGCAACCGCGTCCAGTTCAACCTCGCCACCGCGCCAAGTGAAACGCAGGCGGTCCAGCGTATCAATGGCTTCTTGAAGCCGGTCAACAGCTGCAACATCATTACCTTTTTCCCCAGCGGCAGAAGAGGTCTCCTGTGCATTGAGAGACCTCAGCAATCCTGCCTGGACCAGGGTCGCCCGGGCCGCGACAGGCCTGTGATCCATCGCAATTGCCTGCGTGTAAAACGACAAGGCCTCTTCCGCGTTGCCGGCAGCCTCCGCCAGACGTCCCGCAAGCAATGTGCGTTCGGCAAAAAGCTCATGATCCAGGCCATCATCCGGCACTTTACGCAGATCGCTCTCAACGCTGGCGATATCATTTACGCCCAGCGAGACACTGGCCGCAGCAAGGTGAAACCGCGCCTGAAGCGTAGGTGCATAATCCGAAAGAACAGTCCTGGCTCTGGTAAGATCCGGGCGCGCATCCGCAAACTGGCCAAGTTCATTGTTTACCAGCGTCCGCCACACAGCAGCGTTTGGATCATATCTCAATGCAGGTGCTGACAGGTCTTCGATGGCCTCGTGATTGCGGCCAATCATGTGGTTTGCAATGCCGCGCAGCATCATAAACTCGGGATCAGAGTCCTGATCTTCCCGGGCATCGGCCATCAGCTTCAGCACACCCAGCGCTTCGGCACCGTACTCGTAACCGAGATAGAAACGAACCAGAGCAAGGCGCGCATCCTTACGCTCATTCGGTGTCGACGCGCGGGAAATTGCTGCATTCAGCGTGCTCAACCCTGGACGAAAATCATCCGGATCGCCGCTTGCCAACCGGAAGCCGACAACACCTGGGGCAAAAATGTTGTTCTGTCGCCCCACCTCGGCAGCAGCCGGGCGGCGCGGGTTTGCGGTCAACACCAAGCCTGCACGCCGCGATGCGGAGACTTCTCCATCATTGTTAAGCGCAATGACGACATCATCCGCGATCGGCCTGAAGATCAATCCATGAGCGGAAGACAGCACTTCAAGGTCCACGGTCTGGTGTGGAGACAGCACACCACGCACCGGACCTGGAATCGGCACGATGGCAAGAGTGTCTCCAACTTGCGGATCCGTAATCCTTCGGGTGTTGGCAGCGTCCGGAGCAATCGCAAAAAGTTTGCCGCCACCATCCGGATTGACACCGCGGCGGATAGTCAAAGCTGTTGGTGGGCGCAGGACTGATTCACCCACCGCAACTGACCAGATACCATCTTCATACTGCGCCGTGACAAGCGCATTTCCCGAGAGCCGCAGGCGCACACCGCTGAGGCTGTCGCTCTCGAAGACCTCCGCCGCATCAACAAAGCGCACATGCTCTTCAGTCAGTACCGGCTTTTCAATGTCGACGTCGGTCTCAAACAACGCCCACACATGCCCGGCACGTTCAAAACTGGCGGCAGGTGCATCGCCGAGACCGGCGAAGGAAAATGTCACCAGATCACCGCGGCGGCGTACACGCACGGACCCCGCAGGGTCCTGCGATGAACCGACGGGCGCAGCGGAAGCGCTGTCCAGCCCATCGTCACTATCGGTAGCCTGGATGTCCTTTCCGGCTGCAGATACAGCGTCATCCCCGGCCCGCGCCGTTGTGATCGGTGCATCGTCCGCCGTGCCTACAGGCTTGACGATCCTTGGTGTATCAACAGACAGACTGTCAGACGGCACGGTAGGGTTTGTAATATCGCGCGTTTGACCTGGTGAGCTATCAAGCACCACATCTGCAGGCGCCTGCTCATCAGCATTTGTGGCCGTAGCCGCTTGGCCGCCTTCCAGCGCCTCTTCCCCGGAGCCTTGCGCAAAACCACTGTCCTTCACAATGCGTGACGCATCCGGCCTTCCTATACGCCGTGGGTCGATCATCGTGATCGCACCCGGTGTGGCGTTCTGGTCAACGATCTGATCGGAAGACGGTGTTGCTTGACCTGCGGCATCTACCGGTACAGGTGTGGCAGCACTCCGGCTTGCGGCATCATCTGCATCATTGGGCAGCACGCCTTCAAAAGCTCTCTGATTGAGCTCCAGGGCCGCAAGGGCCCCCGCGTCCTCGGAAGCAGCTGTCAAATCAAGCACAATGCCGCTTGGCTCACGGAACATACGAAATTCCGCATCCGGAGAGATAGTCAATCGCAGGCGAGCATTTTCCCCGTCGGTTTCAGCTTCGGCATCTGTGACAAAGGGAGGAGGGTCGACCCGCAAACGGCCGATCTTCAAATGCCCTGGGGCGCTGAACTCTAGATCAAGCCTGGAGCCATCGCGCGAAACCTTATAGTCAATCTCATCATCCCAATCGAAGACAATGCGGCTGTATGAATTGTGCACACCAACCCGCACCGGCACATCCGGGAGCGCTACCAACGCCAACGCCCGTCGTGCTGCTTCCGCTTTTTCCGCCGCCGCCCGCGCAGCCTGTTCACGCTGCAACACTTCCGGCGGCAGACCCGGGAAACCAGATCGTGAGTTTTCCGGAATGAGATTGACGTAGACTTCATTCGCAGCCGTTAGCGCTTCCACCCGGAAAGGAAACTTCAGGGCCAAACGCAATGTGGACCCATCCGCATCCTGCCTGGCAAGAGCAACATAGTTCGGCAGCTCTATTGGCAGGTCATTGAGTGATGCCTGGAACGGCCGCGCAAATTTCAGCACCACCACACCATTGGACTCCTGAGCCTCCACCGTCACAGCGTCTGGCCACTGAAACCGCAACCGGGCAAAGCCCTGCAGCTCTTCCGCCTTGACGAAAACAGCATCCGCCGCATGAGCCGGAAGTGCCGCGAGAAGGGAGATCACCGATAATGCTGCGGCGAGCAATCCAGCCATGAAAATCCGGGTGAACGTCATCGGCCACCCCCAATGCTGCGCTCCCGGCGCGGATCACGAATGAGAATGGCCACGTCGTCCGCGGCAAGCCATCCAGCGAACCCGGTTTCAACGCCCGTTGGCGTCAGCTTCAACGTCGAGATGGCATCCATCAGGCTTTGCGGGTCGCCCAACACAGACCCTGCCAGTGCGGTGACGCGTCCAGGTGCCGCAGCAGAAACACGTTCAAGCGTAGCGTAGATGTCGGATCCCTGAGAGGCGCCGACAATAAGCCGCGACGGCACGATCAATACGGCACCACCCGGCCTCGTAAGCAACGTACCTTCTTGGGTGCCCGCTGCGGCGTTGACCTGGCGCATCAAAACGCCGGCCAGGTATTGTGCGCCAGCGCCCACATCAGTCTCAACGCCGGCATGGAAGGCTGTTCCCGTTCCTTGAGCCGCCACCCCATCAGACACCGCACCGGCGGCACCGGCCGGGCGTCCATTGAGCTGCGCAATCGCGTCTGGCTCAAATGCGGACATGGACAAAATCAAGACGAAGAAGGCAATCAACAGAGCGACAAGGTCGGCGAAAACAACCATCCAGCGCGGCGCGTCGCCAAAGCGCGCAGCTGCAAAGTCCAGGACATAGCCGCGCGCCGGCACCTGTATCCGGGTCTGCAACGGAGCGGTCATGTCTGCGTCAACTGGTGCCTCTGCAACATCCGCAACATCTGTTGGTGGCACAAGCGCAAGCTCGCTCATGAGCGACCTCCCTGCACCGAGGAATCGTGAGACAAGACCGTATAAAAGACGAACTCCACGCTGCCCGGCACCGTGGCACTGTCGGGCATCGTTCGTAAGCATACGGCGGCCGGGCCATGCGCGGCAGTAATGACAGAGGCCAGAGCAACCGCCCGACGCAACGCGAGGTCGGTGTTGCCGCCGACCGCGATATCAATGCGACGGGTGCGCGTACCATCACCTTGAACCTCAACGGCCATAGCAGCCGCAGCGGCATTGAGCGCCTTACTTCCATCCGCACTAAGCGCCGCAGTGTCGCGCAGGAACAAAGCTGCCGGATTGAGCCGCACGCCATGCCACACGACACCATCTGTGTCAGCCGCATTGGTTTGTTGCCCTTCAAAGTCAGCGAAAATTTCAGAGACGGTGCTTGTAAAACCCGCATCTGCAACGATGCGTTCGCCTGCCGGACCCGCAAAATGTGGTGTCAGGCGTTCCGGGCCAGACTGCGGCTCAACGGCCTCTGCAAAGCGCGCCTCTATTGAGTCAATCACCGAAACCGCACGCGCCGGATCAAAGCTGGAAATGGATGTAAGAAACAAAAAGAAGGCCAGCAGCGCCAGAAACAGGGCGAGGTAGAGCGTCACGGCCTGAGGGCGCGCAGCAGCACTGGCACGCCCGCCAGCGTCCAGGTCCTGTATCCGTGCCTGCGCACCTGTTGTCACCAGTGAGCCTCCTGCCCGCCTGATGCTCCACTGTCCTGGAGCAAGTCATCGGAAAGGGCGGCGTACATACCCGAATCGCAGGGAACCACCGCACTTTCTTTCATGCGGACAAATTAGCTCTGAAGCGGTTAAACAGCCGTTAAGGATTGTTGGACGGAACCGGTAAATCCGCCGAAATCAACCACTTATCCGGCATTTCCCGGCAGGATGGGTTCCAGTTCTTCAAGACCCAAAGGTGCTGGAGCAGCCGGTGTCGGCACAGCAGACAAGCGGTCTTCGTTCTCCGTTGCCAGGGCCACCGTCACAGCCTGGGCCCGTGCCGGGTCCATAGCTGCCAGAATGGCTGCAAGTTTGCGCTCATTCATCCGGTCCAGAAGTTCAAGCAGAACGGTCATGTCCAGCTGCTCAAATACAGCGGCGGCGTCCTTCGGTTTCATGTTCTCATAGACTTTCACAAGGCTCTTGAACTTCTCATCGCCTTTGGATTCTTCCGTCTTGAACACCTTGTCGATCTTCGCCTTAAGCTCTTTCAATTCAACGATCTTGTCATCAATGCGCGCTTCAGCTGCCGCTAGAAGCTTCTCCTGCATCTCAATTTCGTTTTCGCGGGCATCCAGTGCCTTGCGGCGGGCGGCAAGTGCTTCAAGCACATCGTTACTTTGACCTGTGGTAGGAGCCGGGCGAGCAGCAAGGTTGACGGCCGGGCGTGCGTTTTCATCTTCTTCCGCAGCAGCCTGTGGCGCTTCTTCCGAACTCTCTTCCTCAGGCTCAGAGGATGCGGCCTCCACCACCGGTACAAGGGAAGATGTACCAGTGACCAGCGCCGTCACCTTCAGTGTCAACAGCAGTGCCGCGCCAATCATCACAGCGGGCAGCAGGCGAAGTCGGTCAGCGGGCCGATCAGTTGATGGAGTGCTCATATCCTTGAACTCTTTCCTGAGTTAGCGAACCTGGCGCAATGCTGCAGCCAGACCTGTTTCAGCCAACGGATCATCCTGAACCGGCGGCTCCGCATACGTATCTTTTGAGGTGTCAGCCGAAGGTGCAGCGCTATCGTCCAAGGCACCTCGCGCGCCCTTGGTCCCCGACAGCGCGCCGAGACGATCTGCAATGTGATCTCCGGCTTCCACCATCAAGGCAAGCTCATCCGCGAGCCCGCGAGCTTTCTTGAGGTCACGCTCCATATCGCGGGTAAGCGTGTCACAGCTAACACGCAGGTCCGTAATAGCGCCCTGGGCGCGCGTGGTAGCACGATCCAGGGAGATAACGATCTGCTTGAGGTCACCTTCCCCGTCACGCAAGGCGCGCAGGCGGCGATCCAGCAGATAGCAATATGCAATCGTCGCGATTAGCAAGGCGCCGACCACAAGCTCCACGATCAGACCGATTGAAAAAGAGGTCATTCGCCTTCCTCCCCGCGCAGTCCAAGCGCAGCCGCGCGATGGGTCGTTTGTTTCAAAGCCTTGTTCACCAGCACACCCACATGGTTGCCCACGCGGCCCATGCTGCCTGTTGTGATCGGGATGCCGCCGGAGCGCAGCTGCACGGGGCTATCGCCAGTGCAGTTAAGCATCAACGTCTGGCCAATCTGGAACTTCATGACGTCGCGCAGCGACATCACCTGCTCATCAAGCAAGGCATCAAGTTCTACTTCAGTGGACCAGAGTTCGGTCGCCAGATGGCTTTCCCAGATCGAGTCACGGCCGAATTTTTCACCCATGAACATCTGCAGCAGAAGTTCACGAATGGGTTCAAGCGTCGCGTAAGGCAGCATCAGTTCGATGCGCCCGCCACGGTCTTCCATGTCGATGCGCAGCTTGACCAGAATGGCTGCGTTTGCCGGCCGGGCAATGGCCGCAAAGCGCGGGTTGGTTTCCAAGCGGTCCAGCTCAAACTGGACAGGTGAGAGGGGTTCAAACGCCGCGCAGGCATCCTGCAACACCACCTCGACCATGCGCTGGACCAGATTGAGCTCGATGGTTGTGTAAGGACGGCCTTCAATCCGCATGGCCGCGGTCCCGCGACGTCCGCCCAGCAACACATCCACAATGGAATAGATGAGGTTCGAGTCGACCGTAAAGAGACCAAAGTTGTCCCACTCCCGCGCCCGGAATACCGCAAGGATGGCGGGCAGCGGAATCGAGTTGAGGTAGTCGCCAAAGCGGATCGACGTGATGTTGTCGAGGCTCACTTCCACATTGTCGGAAGTGAAATTACGCAGGCTTGTCGTCATTAGCCGCACGAGGCGGTCAAAGACAATTTCCAGCATTGGCAGGCGTTCGTATGACACCAGGGCCGAATTGATGATCGCGCGAATACCTGTGCGATCGCCGGTGTTTTCGTCGTCCAGCTCGAAGCCGAGCAGACTGTCGATTTCATCCTGGTTGAGAACGCGCTCACCGGCACCACTGGCACCCGGGACAGCTTCTTCCTCGTCCTCGTCGCTAAGGCTGGCTTCCCATTCAGCGGCCATTGCATCCGCATCTTCACCGTCAGCGCCATCGCCTTCAGCTTCAGCGGCCCAGGCAGCTGCCATCGCGTCCTGATCTTCGTCTTCGTCAATAGCCATACTAAATGCCTGTCATGTCCGCGCAGAGGATCGCTGCGGCTACTGGATGATCATTTCGGTGAACAGCACATCCGCCACTTCGTAAGGGCGGACATCCATATTGATGCGGCGCAGGATTTCTTCCTTGAGGCGGAACAGACCAGCTGACCCCTCAAGATCCGACGCCCGCAGCTCGCGCAGATAAATCTGGAAATTGTCGATGATGCGCGGCATCAGTGGCTCAATCTTCGGCAGAGCCGCTGCGTCGTGAAGTTCAAGCGTGACGCTGAATTTCACAAAGGAGCCTCGTGGGTCATCTGTCTGGAGATTGATAATGAGTTCAGGAAGCTCGTAAAACACGATCTTTGACGGGTCGACAACTTTCTTGCCGTCAACGCCCACTTCCACAGGTTCTTCTTCGGCACCGCCAAAGACACCCATCATGAAGGCGCCGCCGAGCCCTCCAACGATGAGCAGTATTGGCAACACGACAAACAGGACCAGCTTCTTGCCGGACATGCCCTTGGACGTGCCCTCGCCGTCTTCACCTTCAATGTCGATATCGTCGTCGGCTACTGCCGTGGCGTCACTCATATTGCGAACCTTGCGCGTGATGGAGCGTCTTTAAGACAAAGCTCCGCGAACTATCCCGGTGCACCCCACCCGTCCTTGGCGGTCTGCGTCTGATATGTCCGCCGCCGCGCATTCTGCCGGTGGCACCCGTTGGTTGCAGATCAGCACGCATCCCCGCGCAGTAACCTCACCCCCCAACTTTCATGCGAGCAGTGTCGCCGCCCTCGGTTAACGAAGCGTTTTGCAAACAGTCCACAGAGGCAAAAAACCGGCAAAAAATGCCGGGCGCCCGGCAATCAACAGCTTTCTGCCGCCCTAAAACCAACCGCAGGAAGCGCTAAGCCTTTGATTTGATTCACATTTAACTTTGGCACGCGGACTGCAGAGCAAGGGCCGTGGCAGTGACCCGAAGCTGCCACAAGACGAGACATAAATCCGTCCACAGAGCTTTTTCCCGAGGGCTTATGTGGACATCGACCAGCCTGAGGTCCGTTATGGAACAAGCAATTTCGATTGCCCTATCACGTCAGATGACGTTGCGCCGAGCGATGGATGTCGTTGCCAACAACGTCGCCAATGCCAATACGGCTGCCTACAAGGCAGAGTCACCGATCTTTTCCGAGTTCCTGATGCCAGGTGCCGAAGCCGATGACCGTCGGGGACCTGCAAATGCAGGGGCACTTTCCTTCGTACTCGATACCGGCACCAACCGCGATCTGTCTGAGGGCGACATAACCACCACAGGCAATCCATTCGACATCGCCATTGCCGGTGAAGGCTTTTTTAGCGTCCAGACGGCTGACGGTGAGCGCTTCACCCGCGCCGGACACTTCACCGTTGACCAGAACAACCAGCTGGTGACACCCCAGGGTGACCCGGGGCTATCCGCCGCAGGCGCGCCCATCACCATCAATCCAGACGACGGCGTCATCGAAATCGGCCGCGACGGCACAATCGCGGCAGGTGAAACGACCATTGGCCGCATCGGTGTTTTCAATGTGGAAAACCCTGCCGCCATGAAGAAGACCGGCGACAATTACCTGGAAACCGATGAAGCGGCGGTCCCGGTTGAAAATCCAACGGTTATGCAGGGCTTTATTGAAAGCTCCAACGTCAAGCCGGTGGTGGAAATGACCCGCATGATCGAAGTCATGCGTGCTTACGTTTCAACACAGAAGACCATCAACAAGATGGGCGAACTGCAGCAGTCCGCCATCCGTCAGCTTGGCCGTGAGCCACGCTAGTACCTGAACTTTCCACGAGGTCGACCTGAAGACCTCAACGACCTGACCCGGAAACCCGTCCGGCAAGAGGAGACCGAAGAGATGAAGTCACTCAGTATCGCAGCCACCGGCATGCTTGCGCAGCAGCTCAATGTCGAAGTGATCTCGAACAACATCGCGAACATGAACACGACCGGCTACAAGCGCCAGCGGGCCGAGTTCCAGGACCTGATCTATCAAAACCTCCGCCGTGTTGGATCAACGTCCTCTGACGCGGGCACTGTCGTGCCCACCGGCATTCAGGTCGGTACGGGTGTGAAGGCGGGATCTGTCTATCGCATCACAAGCCAGGGCAATCTGACTCCGACTGACAATACCTATGACATGGCTATTCAGGGCGAAGGCTATTTTCGCATCACGCTACCGTCTGGCGAAGACGCCTACACCCGCGCCGGCGCATTCCAGCTCAATGCAACGGGCCAGATCGTGACAACGGACGGCTATGAGCTGTCGCCTGCGATCACCGTTCCCTCTGACGTGCGGGACGTCTCTATCAACAGCCAGGGCCAGATCGAAGCCTTTCTGGACGGCCAGACCAACTCAACGGTTTTGGGTCAGATTGAAATCGTACGTTTCTTCAACAAGGCCGGTCTTGAATCCCGGGGCAGCAGTCTGTTCACGGAAACAGCGGCCTCCGGTGCCCCAACAGCGGCCACTCCCGGGTCTGTCGGCTATGGCACCTTGCTGCA
>ERZ1740067.363-NODE-363-length-36988-cov-5.970270_pt1 | contig 36988 bp, 39 predicted proteins | sample MGYA00581736_ERZ1740067 | MGnify/ENA primary metagenome ERZ1740067 (study PRJEB43018, sample SAMN04849236) | marine metagenome | isolation source: floating plastic debris | place: Pacific Ocean | collected 2008-08-27 | study: EMG produced TPA metagenomics assembly... | reverse complement strand
GAGTACACCTACGATTATTGTACGCTCGCCGCCGGAGGCTCAGCGTCTTGTCCCTCCCAAGCGGCCTATGTGGTAAGCGCGTCTTCCAAAGCCTCTGATGGCACCCCCAATGCGCCGGCGGTGAAAACCTATAGCGACACCCATGGCCGCCAGGTTGCAGCGGACACCCAAGGCTTTGACGGCAGTACTATTCGCCAGACGACGGAGTATGATGCTCTCGGCCGGACCGAGCGGGAGAGCAAACCCTACTTCACGTCCGGCGGCACGCAATATTGGACGACCTATACATTCGACGCCCTAGGGCGCGTCACCCTTGTCACGCTGCCCGATAGCAGCACGGCGACCAATTCGTATAGTGGCCTTACCACTACGGTGACCAATGATCTCAGTCAGACCACGACAACGGTCAAAAATGCCCGCGGCGAGATTATCAGCGTTACCGACAATATTGGCAGCGTGACGTCCTACACCTATGACGCCTTCGGCAACAATACGTCGATCACGGACTCAGAGGGCAACGTCTCCACCACCACCTATGACAAGGCGGGGCGGAAGATCGCCAGCTATGACCCGGACATGGGCCACTGGACGTACGTCTATAACCGCCTTGGTGAGCTCATCAGCCAGACTGACGCTAAAGGTCAGACCACCACCATGGCCTATGATCTTCTCGGGCGACCAACGTCCCGGGATGATGGCGACGAGACCTCCTCATGGGTCTATGACACGGGCACCAAGGCGGTGGGCAAGCTCACCTCCGCGACCCGCGGCCAGCATGTTCAATCGGTGGAATATGACAGCCTCGGCCGGCCGTTCAGGGCCAATTCCACCCTCGACGGGGTGACCGAGACGTTCACCACCACCTATGATTTGAGCAGCCGGGTGGAGACTATCGAGTATCCCTCCGGGTTCACCGCGGAATATCTCTACAACACCTACGGCTATGAATATGCCCTGCGGGAGCAGGGGGCCACCACCCATCTGTGGACGGCCAATACCCGCGATGCGGAGCTTCGCCTTCTCCAGGATACCGCCGGTAATGGCATTGTCACGAACCGGACCTTTGACCAGGCGCAGGGCACGATTGACACCATCCAAGCGGGCACGAGCGCTAGTGTCGCGGACTTCGCCTATGGCTTTGACACGATAGGCAATTTGACCGAACGGCACGATTACACCCAAACGGTCAGTGAGATCTTCAATTACGATAATCTCAATCGCCTCACCTGTTACGGGTTTGGGGCCGGGAACTGCTCTGCACCGGGTACGCTGAACCGCAAAGATGTCTCCTACGACGCCACGGGGAACATCACTTACAAAACCGATGTGGGGACTTACAGCTATCAGGGGCACCAGGCGACGCGACCCCATGCGGTGACGAGCACCTCAGGGGTGCTCAACACCGACTATGGCTACGACGCCAATGGCAATATGATCTATGGGGCCGAGCGCATCGTCCGCTGGACCAGCTTTAACAAGATCAGCCAGATTTATGATGGCGGCAAGACCACCAGTTTCACCTATGGGGCCGAGCGGCAACGGGTGAAAATGGTCTCCTCCGTCGGCAGTACCTATTATTACGGCGCTGCCGGGGTGATGGCCGAAAAGCTCCTCAAGAACGGTAATACCAAGTGGACGGACTATTTGGTTGCGGGTGGCGCCATGGTGGGCGTCCACATTAGCGACGATAATGGCCAGACCATTACCGAGACCACGAACTGGTTCGTCCTTGACCATTTAGGCTCCGTCGCGGTCATCACCGATGATACGGGCAGCGTCGTCGAGCGTCTGGCCTATGACGCCTGGGGCAAACGTCGCTACCCGGACGGGACGGACGATAATTTCGGGCTGCTGACCAGCTCCATCATGAGCCGCGGGTTCACCGGCCATGAAATGCTGGACGATACCGACCTCGTCAACATGAACGGCCGGGTGTACGACCCTTCCCTCGGGCGGTTCCTCTCGGCGGACCCGATTATCCCGGACATGACGCTCAGCCAGGCGCTGAATAGGTTTGCCTATGTCTATAATAACCCTCTGAGTTATACCGATCCCAGCGGGCATATACCGTTTCTCGCTGGGTTATTCATTGCTACAGCAGCGGCCGTGGCTATTGCGCCGGAGTTGACGCAAGCAATTCTTGCGATTGCTGCAGCTGTTGCGATTATACATTTTGCGCCTCTCGCGTTCGGACTGCCTGCTGGAACACCTTTGTCTGCTCTGGGAGCTAAGGGCGCTATAGTAGCGGGGGTCGCGGGCGGCACGTCTAGCGTTATTGCAACTGGCCGACCCGAGGCATTCATAAGTGGTTTTGGTCAAGGTGTGCTTACTTTCGGTGTCGGGAGCGCCTTTGCCGGTCCTTCAAAAGTACTTGCTCACGGTGTCGTTGGGGGCACGTTTGCTGAGATAAATGGTGGGAAGTTCTCTACCGGTTTCCTGGTGTCCGGTTTCTCTTCCGCGGCAGGGTTTCACACTTTTTCTGATACTTGGCAGAATGTGGTTTATCGAGCCGTTGTTGGCGGCGTCGCGTCCGAGATCGGGGGAGGTAAGTTTGCTGATGGAGCGGTGTCCGGGGCTTTCGTATATCTCGCGAATGACTATTCGCACCAGGAGTTTCTGAAGAAAGTTGAGCCTATAGCCGACACTTTAAGGTTGTTTATTGATGCTGATCTGAAGGATCCATCTACGAGAGAGGCCATTGATGAGGCATTGGTGGCCCTAGGAACACGCCTGAATAATTTGGCAAGAACAGTTTTTGTCACTGGTGGTGTGAATGCTACACCACTTATGGGTGGAGGGTTTTCCGAAGGAGTGGCTTGGGATCGGCGCGCTGGGACGGTCGCCCTAATAGGGAGTCGCGGCTTCACTATGGGTATAAACCTTGGTGCAGCGCGAAGCGTTGGATTCTTTACAGGGGGGATGGACAAACTACTTGGTTGGAGTGTGGTTGTTGCTGGAGACCTGATTGGAGGTGGTTTATCAGCCTTTTATCCGGCAACGGTCCGCAATAGGCCAAACGGTGTAATGCCGGACGTCTCGGTTGCAATTGACCGCAGTGAATTTGGAGTTGTTTTTGATCGAGGTCCCGGGTATGGAGGATCTGTGGGGATATTTAGGACGCATGAGATTGCGTGTGCTCCGGAGTGTTAAAACTGGCTAGAGCTTTTGTTTTGCTAACTTACTTTACGCTTCTCCTGTTTTGGTCTGTAAGCTGCGCTATTGCTGTTTACCTCGTGTCAAAAGAGTTTTTTGATGCTGAGATTCCTGTTTATATAGCACTTTGTGCATTACTTATTAGTGGAGCGGGGTTGGTCAACTTTGTTCGTGCAGAGATATTAGGGCACGAAATACGTTTTTGGTTGTACGCTGACGCTCAGCCAATCGCTATCAGTGTGTCAGTGTGCCTGCTGATTTGGGGGCTTGTTTTGTATATCGTAGCACAGATTTTAAACGCTTAGCAGAAGTGATGTGCATTGAACTTTATAAACTGCATACCAACTGTCTAAGTTAAGTGAATTTTTTCAGTGTAAAGAAATAACGTAAACGCATGGTCGCCATTCTCTATCACTCCAGGCTATAATTGTCTGGGAGGATTCTTGTTGGGAATGCAAATTGGACATGTCATAAGTTGAACACGCCTTAAGAAACTCAGTCATCAAATACCAGTCTTGTCCATCTCATCCAAACTCACTTGATAAGACCGCCAATCATACATGCGCGTGGTTTTGGGGTCGAAATGTCCTGCCATCTGCTGGGCCAACTCAAGGCAGGCCTCGGGTTAGAAAGATAGGCGGTGATCCCGGTGCTTCGGAAAGTGGTTCCCCAGCATCGCTGCACTCTCTAGGCCTGCATCCCGACAGTAGTGCTTGATCATTCGTAGGCACCCGGACCGTCGAAGCCGTTTCTCGTTCAGTGGACCCACGCTACTCCTGAGTGTCGCAAAAAGACGTGTGCCTTCTTCAACGCCAGCGGCTTCAATGTACTTCCTCTGCCCAGCATTTTTCATAATTTAAATTATCACACAAACTTCTAAGCCGCATCTTCTTTGGGTTTGCGCGGCCTTCTCACATTAATTGCTGACGCATCAAGACGATTTATGATGTGTGCTGCGTAGTATTTTTCGATCATATCAACGCTGGTCCGGCAGTTTTTGGCGATCTGATAAATATCCGCGCCTTCCATGAGACGTAAGCAGATATATGTATGCCGTAGGCTGTACGCTGTTCGATTTTGCCCGTCACGGTCTGTCTTTAAGCTCTCCTCGTCAAGAATACGATTAAAGCTCTTTTTTAGATTAGCTGGAAAGATTAAATCCGTAGACTGTGGGTTATTCCGATCAAACAATCGCTCAAATGGTCTCACGGCCCCACTCGTGCTTTTACAATAACCGGTTCCTCGTTTTCCTCTTACATCAATTTCAAGGATACGCTCGCCGGTAACGTCATCATCGACAATTGCGACGTCACGATATTCTAGGCGATTGGCTTCATCAGGTCGTAGTCCGGTGTTCGCCATGAACAGCACATAGTCATGAAGCTGCTCAGCATTGTGGCGCAATCGTTCGTATTTTGGCCGTCGTGCGTTGTGGCGTGTTGCTTCGTAAAGCTGCTTATATTCTTCTGGGGTGAACCATGACCGGCGAACAAGCTTGCTCGCCTTTTTATACGGCATGGATAAATCAGGCAGGTGTTTGAGCCATCCGTGGCGGATGGCCGTTTTCAAAACCTGCCGAATGATAACGACCTCTTGATGCAAGGTGCTGCGGGCGGGTGGCTTGGAGCCACCCATCTCTTTGTGTACTGGATGTTGGACTTGATAGGTTTGTCGATGGACTCGGTATTCCTGCACCAGTCCAGCTGTTACTTGAGATAGCCCTTTTTCACCGAAAAAGGGCAGTAGATAGTCCCGTAGTCGCTGGTGGATATTTTGGACATACTTTTCAGAACGATCATTGCCGGTGATGACGGAATATTCCCCGAGGAATTTTTCGGCTGTCTCGGCAAATGTCTTCTCGCCGATTGGTTCACCCATCTTTAATTTGCCGCGTAGTCCGAGGTACCAATCTTCGGCGCAGTCCTTTGCCTTTTGTAGGCTCTCTTCCTTGGTGCTGATGCGAAAGCGTTTGCCTTCCAGAACAGTGATGGCCTGCCAGTAACGACTGCGTGCCCTTTTGTAGACCTTCAGGCGACCGTCAAAGATGACATGTGTTGCCATAACTCTTGTCCCTATTTGAAACATCCCGCGAACAAACAAAAAGTGTGGTGCGAGTGTGGCAGGCCATTTTTCGTGATTTTACGCTGAAAAGTGAATATCTCGTTCGAGCGAAATCACCTGAAACATAAGGAAAATAAGGGTTTTATGGAAGGTGTTGGGTGGTGCCCAGGGGCGGAATCGAACCACCGACACGCGGATTTTCAATCCGCTGCTCTACCAACTGAGCTACCTGGGCGTCAGGCCTGACCACAGGCCGGAGCGCGGTGTATAGAGTTGGGGCTGGGCCTTGTCTATATGGTTCTAGGGGTGTCTCATTGAAAAGTGCCTCGGCCCGTTGAGGCCGTTAGGGGAGGTTGATCGGATGCATCAAAAGCGACCTTGGTTTCTCGGTCTTGTGGGGCGCGTCTCTGCGCTTATCGCCCTTGGAGTGTCATTTTTCCACGGTGCCTTCGCGGCGACGGTGCCGGAGGTGGTTGAGAAAGATCCGCGCATCCTTATTTGGGTCGGCGGGTTTGTGGTGGCGCTTCTGGTCTTTGTGGCTATCGCCTCCCGCGCCCTGCCGAAGGGGCCGCCAAATGACGATGATGGGGCATTTCCGATCCCGCTCGACCTTGATCGTGACTAGTCCTTTGCATCACTTATTTTGATAGGAACGGCAAAGGACTAGGCCTTTGATTATGCATCAACTTTCCACCCAAATTGGAAGTCAATTTGAGTGGGTCGATGCACTACAGCATTTCGCGTTCCTTTGGAATCGCGAACCTGCTGTAAGTCTTTGTTTTTTAGCGCTGACTCCGCCGATCTCTGACCATATTCGGTCGCGAAGCGCTATAGCAATGACCCTTGTCATTCGGCTGGGTGCTGCCTAAGCCGCTATTATATCATCACTTCAGGTTTTCCATGCGCCCAGTCCAACAAAATGTCGGTCGGGCCGATGCGGCTGCGATCAGCCTCTCTGGCCTTTGTTTAATCCATTGCCTTGTATTGCCGCTCCTCGCCGCATTCGTGCCTGTGTTGGGCGTCTATGCGGAGATGGAATGGGTGCACAAAGGGCTCGTGATCGCCGCGGCTCCGATTTCGCTGTTCGCGCTCACGCGCACGGAACCGGGGGGCGGGCGCATAGGCTTTGGCGTTTTGATGGCTTTGGGGCTTGGGCTGTTGGTGACGGGGGCCTTCGTCGAAGCGTTGCACGATTATGAGGTCCAACTGACGGTGGCGGGGGCGCTGACGCTGTCGATAGCGCATCTTTTCCGCTGGGTATCCCACCGCCGTTAACCAAGCCTCTCTTGTGTTGCGGCAAGGGATCCGCAAGATCAGCCTATGACTGATCCTTCGATTTACGATAACCGGGCCGAGCTGGGCCACGCTTCAGCGTTGCCGGCCACGCCCGACGAGGCCCGCATTGATCCCGTACCGAACCCACACACTGATGTGGATTATGTGGCGCGGTTTGTGGCTCCCGAATTCACCTCCATTTGTCCGGTCACCGGGCAGCCGGACTTTGCCCACCTTGTCATCGATTATTGCCCCGCCGCGCACCTGGTGGAGTCAAAGTCGTTCAAACTATTGCTCGGCGCCTATCGCAACCATGGGGCCTTCCACGAGGATTGCACCATCGACATCGCTAAGCGGATCATTGCCGCGGTGAGCCCAAAATGGCTGCGCATTTCGGGTTATTGGTACCCGCGCGGCGGCATACCCATTGATGTTTTCTACCAAACCGGCGAACCGCCAAAGGGCGTGTTTGTGCCAGAAACGGGCGTTCAGCCCTATCGTGGTCGGGGCTAATGACCGCGCGGAACGGGCCTTGGGTCATCCGTGAGCGGCGGATTGCGTATGACAACCCATGGCTGGCCGTCGACCATCATGAGGTGACGCGGCCGGATGGGGCCGACGGGATTTACGGGGTGGTCCGCTTTGCCAATCTTGCCATCGGGGTACTGCCTTTATTTGACGATGGCACCGTGCCCCTCGTCGGACAGCACCGGTTTCCATTTAACGCCTATTCTTGGGAGCTTCCCGAGGGCGGCGGCGCGAAAGACGTCCCCCCTGAACAGTCGGCGCGCCGTGAGTTGGTCGAGGAAACGGGGCTGACCGCCGCCCATTGGCACCATTTTGGCGGCTGTCATCTTTCTAATTCGGTGACGGATGAGGTGGCCTATTACTTCCTCGCCTGGGGCCTCACCGAAGGGGAGGCGACGCCGGACGGGGACGAAGTCCTTGGGCATCGCCGCGTGCCACTGTCGGCGCTTATCGCCGAATGTCTTGAAGGGAAGATTACGGACAGTTTAACCATTCTGATGGTCCAAACAGCAATTCTGAAAGCGCAGGCGAAAGACTTGCCTCCGCGCCCAACGGCCCTCATCTTAGACGAGTATGAGCGTAGCCTTTAGGAGCTGACCCAATGTCAGAGCCAAAACCATCCGAGCCTGTGAAAGCGGCGACGACGTCGCCGTCGGTTGTGCATCCCCTAACGGTGGATAGTGCATGGCCCCGCATGCGGGCTGAAGCGGCGCAGGCCGCCGACGATGAGCCAATTTTAGGCTCGTTTCTCAACGCCACCATTTTGCACCATAAGACGATTTGCGCGGCATTGTCTTATCGGTTGGCGGAGAAACTATCCGATGGCGAAATGAATGCCATGCAATGGCGGGAGGTCGCGACCGCCGCGTATGAAGATGATCCGGCCATGGTGCATGCGGCGGTGGCTGACATCTTGGCCTATTACGACCGCGACCCGGCATGCCATTATCTGACCCAGGCCTTTCTCTATTTTAAGGGTTTCCACGCTCTGCAAATCCACCGGATCGCCCATTGGTTACGCAAGAAAAAGCGGACACAATTATCTTTGTACTTGCAATCGCGAGTCTCTGAGCTTTTCAGTATCGACATTAACCCGGCGGCGCCTATCGGGAAGGGTGTCTTTATCGACCATGGTCACGGCATTGTGATTGGGGAGACCGCAACGGTGGGAGACAATGTCTCTCTTCTCCATGGGGTGACCCTTGGGGGCACGGGTAAAGAGAACGAGGATCGCCACCCCAAGGTGGGGAATGGCGTTCTGGTCGGAGCGGGGGCCAAGATCCTCGGCAACATCACGATCGGTGAGGGGGCAAAGGTCGCGGCCGGATCAGTGGTACTTGACGATGTGCCCGCCCATTGCACCGTCGCCGGCGTGCCGGCCAAGCCTGTGGGGAAATGCGCCGGCAATGCGGGCGAGCAAATGGATCAGAAGATTTGAGCGGGCTGTCTGCCTGATAATCCACATTGGAGAGACGAAAATGAAAACTCAGTATGCATTATTTGCTGCGTTGGCCGTTACGGTAGGGGCTTGCGGGATTGAGGGCACGCCAGCCCAGGCGTCAGAGCCAATAGCGGCGCAGCGGACCTTGTCGGTGTCCGGGACCGGCAAAGCGACGGGCACGCCCGATATGGCGATGATGGACTTTGCCGTCATTGCCCAAGCCGATACCGCGAGCGCGGCGATGCAACAAAATGCGGCGCGGATGACCAAGGTTCGCGATGCGCTTAAGGGGCTTGGTGTCCAGTCAAAGGATCTGCAGACCAGCGGATTTTATCTGCAACCCCGTTACGCCCGGGATGAGCGCGGTCGGACCGATACGAACAAAATTGTCGGCTATACGGCGGGCAATACCCTAGCTGTTCGGCTGCGGGATGTGGACAAGGTGGGCACCGCCATTGACCGCGCTGTGGGGGCAGGGGCCAATAATCTTGGCAGCTTGCAGTTTGGTTTTCAAAACCCCGACGATATGCTGGAAAAAGCGCGCCGGGCGGCGGTAAAAGATGCCCGGGCCCTGGCCGATCTATTGGTTGAGGAGGCGGGGGCGACCCTTGGTCCCGTCCAATCGATTTCGGTCAATAGCTACCAGCCTCGCCCCCAGGCCCGTATGCGGATGGAGGCCATGGCCATGGATGCCGCGCCGGCGGCTACGCCCATCGAGGCGGGGGAAGGACAGCTGTCTGTGACCGTTCATATGGTGTACGAACTGAAATAGGGCGCGCGGATTGAAGTCCCTTCGTGCCGCGCGCTTATCCGTGGGGCCCGTTCCGCCTCACCCCTTCTTGCTGGCCATCATTTTTTTCATGACGGTTTCCTGCATCTCTTTGGATTGAAGGCGTGCGGCAAATTCTCGTAGCTCCACTTCGGCGTGAGCAAGGAAGGGGCCCATATCTTCCCGCATGAGCTTTTTGGTCTCGGTCACAGCCACAGGCGGCAGGGTGGCCAGACGCTTTGCCGCCTCAAAAGCATGTTGTTTCACATCAACATCGACGACTTTGTTGACAAGGCCCATATCATAGGCCCGCTTTGCACTGACTTTTTCAGAAGCGACCAGAAGCTCTCCAGCGATGGCAGAGCCATACCGGCGACGGATGACCCAACTGGCGCAGGCCTCGGGCACCGCGGCGAGTTCCGTAAAGGGCATATGCCAAAAGGCAGTTTCGTCTGCATACACTAGATCAAAATGCAGAAGGATCGTCGCCCCAATCCCGATGCAGGGGCCATAGACGGCCGCCACCAGAGGTGTATTGGTCAGAACCGTCGCTTTAATCCATTTGAGGACAGCCGGCTCATCGCCCTCCGACAGGGCAGCGCTCACATTGGCAAAGGCGCTCAAATCATTGCCCGAGGTGAACACCCCCTCGGTGCCTTCTAGCAGAATAGCGTTGACGTCGTCCCGCTCATCGGCGCTGGCGAAGGCCTCGGCGAGGGCCTCATACATCTCCGCTGTGATCGCGTTTTTCTTCTCAATCCGGTTAAACTGAACCCGCAGCACCCCGTCTTCTACTCGGGTGAGGATGGTATCGGTCATCGACAAGCTCCTTTTGGAATGCAATTGAGGGGGCGAACGCACTGACCGCAAGGGCCTCATATGAGAAAAGTGATCATTGCTGAAACGGGCCATGCGCCAGCTGACCTGCCTGAGCGGTTTGGGCACTATGGTGACATGACCCATCGCATGGTGTCGGACGCCGGGTTTCGCGCTGATACGTCTATCGTAAAGGTCTATGATGGCGGGACGCTGCCGCCGCCTTCGGGGGGTGAAGCGCTCATTATCACCGGATCTCCTGCGGGGGTTTATGAGGATCATGACTGGATCCCACCGCTTGAGGATGCGGTGCGCGCCCACATCGCCACGGGTAACAAGGTGGTGGGCATTTGTTTTGGTCATCAGCTGATGGCCCAGGCCCTTGGCGGCGAGGTCGAAAAATCGCCCAAAGGGTGGGGTGTTGGGCTGCAAACCAATGATGTTGCAGGCGGGGCCATGCCCTGGGGGGAGGGGCCCCAGCGTTTTGCCTGCGCGGTCTCCCACCAAGATCAGGTGGTGCGACTACCGGACGGCGCGACGCGTCTCGCCGGATCGGCATTTTGTCCGTATGGAACAATTTCCTATGCGGGTGGCCGCGGCCTGTCTTTTCAGATGCACCCTGAGTTCGTGGCGGAGTTTGGCCTTGCGCTGCTGGAGGCTCGGCTTGATCGCATCCCCCAGGAGGTGGCAGACCTGGCGCGTGCATCTTATCGCGGTGCCTCCGACAGGGGAGAGATGGCGCGGTGGATTAGCAATTTTTTGATGGAGGACTAAGGTGAGGACGACACTGATTATTGGGAACAAGAATCTCTCTTCATGGTCCATGCGGCCATGGGTGTTGATGCGCCACTTTGATATTCCGTTCGAGGAGACGCTGATTAGGCTCGATGAGCCTGAGACCCGCGCCACCATCAAGCAATATTCTCCATCAGGACTGGTCCCTTGCCTTTTGGATGAGGGGGTAACGGTATGGGATTCCCTCGCCATCGCGTAGTAGTTAGCGTACAATTATCCCGCCAAAGGCTTGTGGCCAGCGGACCCGGTGGCCCGCGCCCGGGCGCGGTGTTTGGCCGCTGAGATGCATTCAGGCTTCTCAACGCTTCGGACGGTGTGGCCCATGGATATTGTAACGGAGGGCGCTGGCGTCACCGTCCCCATAGGGGTTCGGCGAGATCTGGACCGGTTGTTTCATTTATGGGGGGAGGCCCGCACCGACTTCGGTGAGAAGGGCGATGGGGCGTACCTGTTCGGCGCTTTTTCTATCGCGGATGCGTTTTTTGCGCCGGTGGTCAGTCGTCTGCGGACCTATGGGCCTGTCCCGATGGATGAAAAAATAAAAGCGTATACGGACACCATGTGGGCAAACCCTGCCGTGGCGGAATGGGCGGCTGACGCTCGACGGGAAGTGGGTTAGCCGTCGTGTTAAGTGCAGTTGTTGCACCGTCCGCGAATTTCGATCCGCGTGGAGGTGACGTCAAACTCGTCAAAGGTGCCGTGGCCGACCATCTCTTCCCAGGGGAGAGTGGACAGGCGAGCGTCTTCGAACTCCTGAGCGTCGCAGCATTCGATGCAAACCAAAAAGGCTTGCACCTCATGGGGCGTCTGATGCCGGCAAAGAACAAAAGCGTTGATTGCATCCAGCTTATGGATGAGGCCCCGCTCCTCAAGGCGGTCAAGGGCGCGGTACACCGTCATGGGGGCCTTTACGCCCGACCCTTTTAGCGCTTCAAGCAGCTCATAGGCTTTCATTGGGCTGGTCTTGGTCCCCAATGCATCGAGCACCAGCCGCTCATTCCGCGTTAGCCCCTTTCGTCGGGGCGTCATTGGTTCTGGTGGGGGCGCACTCTGTACCGGATCAGCTGCCATCCTATCCTCCAATACCGTGCGGAAAGGGTGTGATGAACGCGCAATGAGTGCAAGAGCCTTGAGGGGGTTTTTTGCCCCTGTGGCCCAAGGAGAGTGACATAAATGACCGATTCAGCGCGAACGCCCTTATCCATCGATATGGTCTCCGATGTCATATGTCCCTGGTGTTATGTGGGTTTTCGTGCATTGGATTGGGCGGTGATGGCCTTGAGTTTCAGCAATACCGTCACCGTGCGGTATCGCCCCTACCGCTTGGATCCTGAGACCCCGGAAGGGGGGCGAGACCGGCTTGCAACCCTAGCGCGCAAGTTTCCTGACGAGAATCAGCGCCAAGCGATTCGCACCGCTCTTAATGAGGCGATGGCGGATGTGGGCCTTTCCTTTGATCCCGAACGACCGACCCGCATCCCTGACACCACCCAGGCGCACCGTCTTATCCGGTGGGCCCACGGCACGGACCAGCAGCGGGAGGTGATGACGGCGCTGTTCGAGGCCTATTGGCAGCATGGCGAGGATATCTCTGAGCGCGATGTCCTCGTTGCCGCTGCGGCGGAGGCCGGGCTTGACGCTGATGAGATGTCGGCGCGCCTTGCCACCAGTGAAGATGAAGCCTCCGTTCGGGAGGAGGCCGCCGCCTTTCGCGGTGCGGGGTTTAGCGGGGTGCCAAGCTTTATCGTCAATGAACAGGCGGCCTTTGCTGGGGCGCTCCCCAAGGCGCAGCTGCTTGAGGCGATCAAGTCCCTTGAAACAGAAACGGCAAAGGCGAACCCGGACTAAAGATAGCTCTTTAGGAAGGACACCATCTTGCCATTGGCTTCCTCAGCAAGGGGAAGACCGGGGATCGCGTTAAAGGCGTGGATGCCGCCGGGATAGATCGCCAGTTCGGTCTCGTTCCCCGCCGCTGACCACCGCGTCGCCATAAGAAGGGAGTCATCAAGCAATGGGTCCAGTGTCCCAATGGTGAAGAGTGCCGGGCACAGGCCTTGAAGATCCGCGTAAAGAGGGGACAACTCCGGGGAGCGCAGAGAGGTCTCAGCTTCCACCGCCGGGGGGACGAGCTGTGCACAGAACCAGCGAATAATCTCGGTGTTAAGGACAAGGTTCCGCTCGCCCCAGCCATGGACGCTGGGTGTGCCCGCCATATCAAAGATGCCATAAACAAGGTTCGCTGCCGCAAAGGGCATGCGCCCCAGGCGCTTGGCCAACCGCAAAATGGTCACCGCCGACAGATGCCCGCCCGCGCTTTCGCCGCCCACAAATAGTGTGTCCGTGCCGAAAAGGCGCTTGGCATTGTCGACCAACCATAGGGCCGCCGCCTCGCAATCGTCAGCGGGGAGGGGCCAGGGGTTTTCCGGCGCCAAGCGATATTCAACACTCACCATCGCGCACCCTAGCCGATCAGCGAACAGTTTCAGCGTTTGATCCTGCGCGCCCGCGGCCCCAATGACGTGGCCACCCCCATGGATGTGGAGGTAGACGCCCTTGGCCGGGCCATCGGGTTCAATAATCCGTACAGGTACTTCTAATCCAAGCGCTTTCGCCGTCTCCCACCGGCCGTCAGGATGGGGGTCTTGTTCTTTGAGGAGGCCCTCGCCCTCCTTCCGGCGTCGACGGGTCTCCTGCGGCCCCAGCTCGATAATCGTGGGGCCGGTAGCGAGAAGTCCCTCAATCATCTCGTTTGCCGCCTGGGCTTCAGGCGCAATCGCGTCGGGGTGGAGGAGGGCGGTATCAATCGTCAGTTTGGTCATGGACCTCTCTTAGGGCTTTTCTCAGGGCCGCGGTGGAAAAAATTTCCCCTGCCGCCATCTTGCGCTGGCTAAGGTCATTCAGTGCCTAGCCTGGTGCGGCAGAATCAGGGTGTGCATAGTGCTGCAACTTCGTGGGATTTCATGACCGCCCTTTCTGTAGAGCCCAAGGACACCGACGCCCTGTCCGTGTTGCAAGACCAGTTTGGGTTTGGCGGCTTTCGCGACGGTCAACAGGCGGTGGTGGAGTCTATCCTTGGCGGCACCGATACCTTGGCTGTCATGCCCACGGGCGCGGGCAAGTCGGTCTGTTTCCAGCTACCGGCGCTTATGCGTCCTGGCTTTGCGGTGGTGGTCTCCCCCCTGATCGCTCTTATGGAGAATCAGGTGGCGGCCCTCCGCGCGGCGGGCATTGGCGCGGGCATGATCCATTCCGGTCGAGATCGTGCCCTCAATGTCGAGGATTGGAAGGCGGCGGTGGCGGGGCAGTCAAAGCTTCTCTACATGTCGCCCGAACGCCTCACCACGGCGCGCATGGTGGGGGCGCTCAAGAACCAGCCCTTAAGCCTGCTCGTTGTGGATGAGGCCCACTGTATCTCCCAATGGGGGCACCATTTTCGGCAGGAATATCTCTCCTTAGGCGGTCTAAAGCAGCATTTTGATAATGTGCCGATGGCGGCCTTCACGGCGACCGCTGACCGCCGGACCCGCGGTGATATTGTCAGCCAGCTTTTCGGTGGGGAGGCGCAAACCTTTGTGCAAGGGTTTGATCGACCGAACATCGCCATTTCCATCCGTGAAAAGATGAAAGGCACCCGGCAGCTTGAGAGCCTTTTGCGCCAACGGCGGGGGCAACCGGGGATCGTCTATTGTCGCTCTCGCAAGACGACAGAGCAAACGGCAACGGCTCTCTGCGCGATGGGGCACAATGCCTATGCCTATCATGCGGGCCTGCCTGAACAGGTTCGCTCTGATGTCTTGGCGCGATTTATGGAGCGGGACGACGTCGTCGTCTGTGCCACCGTCGCGTTCGGCATGGGCATCGATAAACCGGACATTCGCTATGTCATTCACCGCGACCTGCCCGCCAGTGTCGAGGCCTATTACCAAGAGATGGGACGGGCGGGGCGCGACGGCGAGCCGGCGGAGGCTATATTGCTCTACGGCGTCGGGGATCTCATCGTCCGGCGAAAGATGATCGACAATTCCTCCGCCCCCGATGAATTCAAACGGTTAGAGCGGGAAAAACTCGATCAGCTGGCCGCCCTTTGTGATGCCCGTGTGTGTCGCCGCAACCTCCTTCTAGGCTATTTCGGTGAAGAACGCAGCGACGTCTGCGGACGATGTGATGTCTGTATGCCTAAGGGTGCCCGTCGGGCGGCATAAGCTTTTCTAGGCTGTTGGCCGGTAGCGATCGGCAATAGTCTGTCCATGGATCTTCCCCTGCGGGGGTGAGAGTGGGCCTGTAGTCCAACTTCCCTTGTCGAAAAGCCTCAATGTCTCTCACTTCTCTGGAACATGAGTCCACAACATCTATATTCACCCTTGTGGAGTAGTCTTCGAACGGCCTCGCGGGCGGCTGATATTCGAGGGCGGAGTAGACCACTTCGACGAAGATGCCATGCGGCCCACGCTCCATGGAGAGGGCGGTGAAGCCCCTCAGCCTTCCATCGTCCTCTGTGGCGGCTCGTTTGAGGCGGGGGAGAAGGTCTGGGTGGATTTCCCCTTGTTCGTCAAAAAAAACCTCATCACGTAGTTGAAGAAGGGGGATCGGTGGTGCGTTAAATTCCATCACGGGCTGATGGTCAAACCCCGCCGACAGGGCCCAGGTCCGAATGTCATCAACGACGGTGAGAGCTTCTTTGACAGTCAGATTATCGGACTGCGGATTGAAAGACACCCGAACAAGTCTATCTTCTGTGAACTTTATAATGGTGCTGTAGTACCGACCCGACAATACAAGCCCAATAGCGTAGGGGTTTTTGCGTCCTGCAATGTTCTCGAAAGTAAGGGGAGCTTTGCCATTGGGATCTTGTAGAACAATTGTATGCTTTCGAGAGGTGCCCGGACGAACACGGCCATACTCTGATAATAGATCGACGACAGTTCGATTAATTGCGATCCTGTCGTCGTACAGGGTCAACTCCATTGTCCCCAGATTGCGGTTTTCAAACCATACCCAGCTGAGAATGAGCGTGGGCACGGTGACGGGCCACCATTTAAGGGCGCGGACGAGCAGGTGCCCGCACAGTCGTCGGAAACGGTGCAAGATCTCCATCATGCAATCTCCCCAAATAGCGTTGATGCTGTGCATTATTGACCGGGTTAGTATGCACATTGGCATACATCCAATCAAAACCATTATTGGCGATTTCGATCCGATATCGAAGCCTTGCAACATTGCCGTGGAGATTATTCGTAAAGACGTACACCCCTAATTAGGGTTCCTTAAGGGGGCCTGTCGCCGTCTACCCCTCTTTGTTCGTCTTCTGAGGGCTGGCCTGCGGCTTCCGCCGCTTGAGGAACTCCAAAACAACCCAAATGGGGAGCACGACCACGCCGCCTATGAACGTAAAGTAGAGCGCCTTTTTGATCCCCTCCCAACCCACATCGTAAATGGTGGTAAAGGCCATCCGCACTTGCGCCCACACTTGTTCCCAAAACTCGAACGGGTCGGCGCCGATAATGCCCATGATGGTGCCCACCACGAGGCTGGCGATAAGCAGTTTAACGATGGTGGGCCAGTGGATCTTCGGCATGGGTCCCTCCCATAGGACAACCCGCTTAATCTAAAGGGCCCGGTGCTTGCTCACAAGGGTGGTTCGGTAAGGCGTTGTGTTTTCATCCTTTTTCGGTGAGGCCGCCTATCGGGTAGGCTGATGCTGGCCATCGCCCTTGCCATTTTTGCCGATCCTGCGGAGAGACAGATCATGGACGATTTTTCTCTTCTCATCGACCTTCATCACCGCCAGCCGCGGCAGGGCCCAGGCGGGGATAGGGAAACAGCGTTGGCCCTCGCCTTGTCTGGCTTGAAAGGCCGCACAGGTTTGAAGATTGCCGACATTGGCTGCGGGACTGGCGCGGCGACATTGGTCCTGGCGACAGCGCTTGATGCGACGATCACCGCTGTTGATTTGTTCCCGGCGTTTCTCGGCACGCTTGATGCGCGTGCCGGGGAGGTGGGTCTATCGGATAAGATTCAAACCCTTTCCGCCTCGATGGAGGCACTCCCTTTTGAGGAGGGATCGCTTGATGCGATCTGGTCGGAAGGCGCGATCTATAATCTCGGTTTTGCGAAGGGCGCAGCGCTGTGGCGTCCGCTTCTGAAGTCAGGCGGGGTTTTGGCGGTATCGGAACTCACCTGGTTGACCAAAGACCGGCCCGATGAGCTGACCGAGCACTGGCATAAGGTGTACCCGGAGGTGGATACCGCCTCTGCCAAGCTACATGTCTTAGAGGCGGCCGGGTATGAACCCCTTGGCTATTTTCCGTTGCCGGAGCGGTGCTGGCTTGAGAACTATTATGACCCCATAGAGGCTGGTTTTGAGGCCTTCCTCGCACGGCATCACCATTCTGATGCAGCGCGCGCCCTCGTTGATGCCGAGCAGCGAGAAATTAGCCTATATAGGCGTTATTCGGATTATGTGAGCTATGGGTTCTATATCGCGCGAAGGCTCTAATCCGCCGATACTGCCAGTTCGCGAATGCGGATATTCTTGAATTCCACATTGTAAAGATGATCTTGTAGGACAATGTGCCCGGTTTCAGATCGCTCAAAGGCGTAGTCCTTCTCTGCCATAAGATCTTTCCACGCTTCGGACCGCATATCGAAGCTGGTCATCTCAACCCCGTTTAACCAGTGGTGGACTTTACCATCGAGGACCCGTAAGCGGACTTTATTAAACTCACCCGCCGGCTTGGCGCTGTCGGTTTTGGGGGGGAACAGGCCGTAGATACCGCCAGCGCGCTGGTAGGGGTCTTTATGGCCCAGGCCGCGTTCGTTATCGAGGATTTGTACTTCGATCCCTGAATCGTGGGCGAAGCGCGCCTTCTCTAACTCTCGTACACCGAACATTAGGCCACTATTGCCTCGTTTGGCCACCTTCCACTCAAGTTCCAGCTCGAAATTGGTAAACTGATCAACTGTCATCAATGCACCGCGACGATGGACCGTCGGGAACCACCAGTTGAACCGTTCCAGGACAATCCGGCCGTCCTTAATGGACCAGGCCGAGGTGGGTTTGGGCTTTTTGTAGGAGCGCCAACCGGAAAGGGTTTTGCCATCGAAAAGGGGCCGCCAGTCATCCTCGACAATGATCAGTTTGCCGTCCGGTTCATTCCCTGCCTCACCAGCGTTGGCGGTGGTGAGGGCGGAGAGGGCCACGACCGCAGTGGCGGCAAGGCCCGCAATCTTGGTGGCAATGGTCATGATCATGTCGCTCCCTCATGGTTACCGTTTTTGTGTACACTGTAAACGATTACACACTCGGCCGGTGGAGGTCCAGCCACAGGTGCGCATGGCGAACGGGTCTTTTAGAGCACTTTGCGAACAGATTGAATCGTTCGCGTGCTCTAGGTTATTGATTTATCGCGTTTTCTTACGACCAACCGGTACCCACTTGGTCGGAAAACGCTCTAGAACCGATGCGGACCTAGCCGCCCCGTCTGGGCGCGATGGCGCAGGGCATGGTCGGCAAGGACGCAGGCCATCATAGCCTTGGCCACCGGTACGCCCCGAATGCCGACGCACGGGTCATGGCGGCCCTTGGTCACCACCTCTGTCTCCTCACCATCTCTTGTGACACTCTTCCGTGAGGTGAGGATTGAGGAGGTGGGTTTGATTGCTAGGCGGACCACGAGGTCTTGGCCCGTACTAATACCGCCAAGCACGCCGCCATTATTGTTCGATAGGAATTCAGGTTGGCCGTCCTTCCCCATGCGCATCTCATCTGCGTTCTCAATGCCGGAGAAGCGGGCGGCCTCCATCCCGGCGCCGATCTCAACCCCTTTTGACGCGTTGATGGTCATCATGGCCATGGCGAGATCTGAATCTAACTTTCCGTAGACGGGGGCACCGAGCCCGGCGGGGACGCCGCGGGCCGTGACTTCAATAAGAGCACCGAGGGAGGAGCCGTCTTTTCGCGCGCCGTCCAGCACCTTTTCCCATTCGGTGGCGGCCACGGGGTCGGGACACCAAAAGGGGTTGTTGCCCACGGTGGACCAGTCGGCCCGCGTTCGGTCAATCTCATGGGGCCCTAGGCCCACCAGGCCAGCATCAAGCCTTATTACATCCCCATACAGATGATGGAGAACGGCCTGGGCCACTGCGCCGGCGGCAACGCGGTTGGCCGTCTCGCGGGCGGAGGACCGGCCGCCCCCGCGATAGTCCCGCACACCATATTTGGCGTCATAGGTATAGTCCGCATGCCCTGGACGGTATTTGTCGCGGATCTCTGAATAGTCTTTGGACCGTTGGTCGACATTCTCGATCATGAGGCTGATGGGGGTGCCCGTGGTGACCGGGCCGCCGGTGCGGTCATCCTCGAACACGCCGGAGAGGATTTTCACCGCGTCCGGCTCTTGCCGCTGAGTGACAAAGCGCGAGGTGCCGGGGCGCCGCGCATCGAGATCCGCCTGGATTTGCTCAGCGGTGAGGGCCACGCCCGGGGGGCAACCATCGATGACGCAGCCAATGGCGGGGCCATGGCTTTCGCCCCAGGTGGTGACGCGAAAAAGGGTGCCGAAACTATTCTCAGACATATTGGTTCAGGTCGTTTCCCTATCGGATAAAATAACGCTATCTATAGCCTATATGGATCAAGAAAACCTAATCCCGCCGTCACCGTCCGACGAAGACTATGCCGAGGAGGCAGACGCTCAAGAGGCTTTTGCCGTCGATACCGATCAAGGCAAGGTCTTTAACCATGATGATCCGTTGGATTTGTTCGCTGATTGGCTGGAACTGGCCAAAAAGCACGAGGTGAATGACCCGAATGCGATGTCTGTCGCCACCATCGATAAAGAGGGTGTGCCCAATGTGCGTGTGGTCTTGTTGAAGGATTTGGACGAGGGGTTCGTATTTTATACCAACACCACCTCCACGAAGGGCGATGAGCTAGCGGACAATCCGGTCGCTGCGCTCTGCTTCCATTGGAAGTCGATTCGCCGCCAGGTCCGGGTGAGGGGCACGGTCGAGCCAGTGTCCGAAGCGGAAAACGACGCCTATTTTGCGGGGCGCAGCCGGGGCGCGCAGATCGGCTCCTGGGCCTCGCAACAGTCGCGGCCCATGAGCGACGAGCAGATTTTAAAGACCCGGGTCGAGGACTATGAAGCGATCTATGAAGGGCGCGAAGTGCGCCGCCCCGACTTTTGGTGCGGCTACCGGGTGATCCCCACCTCTATCGAATTTTGGGTGAACCGCCCTTATCGCTTGCACGATCGCCTCTTGTTCGAAAATAGCGGCGACGGGTGGGGGAAGACACGGCTTTATCCGTAAGCCTCCTTGGGAGGAGATCATGCCTGGTTCAGATGTCGGCCACATTTTGTGGACAGATTTGACGGTCCCGCACGCCGAAGCGGTTCGCGACTTTTATGCGGCCGTGGTGGGGTGGACCTTCGAGCCTGTGGAGATGGGCGGGTACCAGGACTATATGATGGTGGCGCCGGGCCCGTTCCCTGACCGGCCGAAAGAGAGGCCCTTCCACCCGGTGGGTATCTGCCACGCCCGTGGGGGGAATGCGAAGCTCCCCGCGCAATGGCTCAACTATTTTGGCGTTGCTGACCTCGACGTTGCGCGAGCAAAGGTCACCGAGTTGGGGGGAGCGCTGGTGACCGATATTCAGCCCTACGGTCAAAGCCGGTATTGCGTGATCGAAGATCCTGCGGGCGCGGTCTGTGCCTTGTTTGAGAATGTACCGGATGGGGAGTAGCTTTTTCGCTCCACACAGCGCCCGTAATGAGGATGCTGATCAAAGCCCCCGATACGCTTTCCCAATGTCCGTCCGATAGAACCCTTCGGGCCAGCTAATTTTCTCGATGGCTTCGTAGGCTCGGTCGACGGCCGCCCCCAGATCGTCTCCCAGCGCTGTCACATTCAGCACACGCCCGCCATTAGACAGGACTTTGTCGCCGTCGATTTTGGTGCCCGCGTGGAACAGGACGGCTTCATCGGCTTCGGCGGCGTCGTCGAGGCCCTTAATCTCCGACCCCTTGTCATAGGATCCCGGATAGCCCTTGGTCGCGTAGACCACATTGGCCGACGCCTCAGCTCGCCAATCAAGGCCGATGCCAGAAAGGCGTCCGGTGGCGGCGCCCCACAGGGCGGGGACAATATCACTCCGTAATCGGCGCATCAGGATCTGGCACTCAGGGTCGCCAAAGCGGGCATTATATTCAATGAGCTTTGGCCCATCCTCGGTGAGCATGAGGCCCGCGTAAAGCACGCCGCGATAGGTGATGCCCTTTTCTTTGAGGGCTTTCAGGGTCGGCTCAATGATGGAGGTGTAGGTTGCTTCCTTTATCGCCGGGGTGAACAGCGGGGAGGGGGAGAAGCAGCCCATGCCGCCGGTGTTGGGCCCCTGATCCCCGTCAAAGGCACGTTTATGGTCCTGGGCGTCGCCACAATGGAGGAGGGTTTCTCCATCGGTGAGGGCAAAGACACTGACCTCTGTGCCGGTCAAAAACTCTTCAATAACAATCGTAGCGCTCGCCTCACCAAACTGTCCTGCGAGCATTTCGTCGACGGCTTTATCCGCCTCTTCGAGCGTATCGAGGATGACGACGCCTTTGCCCGCGGCGATGCCGTCGGCCTTAATCACATAAGGGGCCGTCATGGTACGGAGGAAGGCTTTGGCCTCGTCCGCTGCATCGAACCGACCATAGGCGGCGGTGGGGATAGTGTGGGCGGCGCAAAGGTCCTTGGTGAAGGCTTTAGAAGTTTCAAGCTGCGCCCCCACGGCACTGGGGCCGAAGCAGGGGATGCCCACCGCTTCAAGTTGGTCGGCGAGGCCATCGGCCAAGGGCGCCTCTGGCCCCACCACGACGAGATCGATGCCTTCGGCTTTTGCGAAGCTCGGCACGTCGGCAGGGGATACCGCAACGCAAGTGCCCTTGGCCCCTATTGTTGCCGCCATCGCATCGCTACCCGGGGCGCAGGTGAGGCGCCTCACCAAAGGGCTTTGCGCAATTTTCCAAGCTAGGGCATGTTCGCGACCGCCGCCGCCCACCAACAGGATGTGCATGGATCACCGTCTCCAATTTTCTGAGCACTACCGCCTTCGGCTATATGAGCGCACTTTTGTCCGCGCCATCGCCAATAGCTATATGAGCGGGATTTTAGGTGACGGGGGATAGCCCGACCGCGATGGTTTCTGCAATGGCACGGTGGCGACGAACGATATTAGGGCGCACATGGCGACGGTCGAAATGGCGACTGGCGCGTTCTGTGGCCCGTCCCGCGGCCCGCGCCCTCGCGCGGGTGCCGGCGGGGGTGAAAGCGCGCTGTCGTACCGCGAGCCCTTGGGCGATGGCGGTTGCGTTGAATCTCGGGCTTGCCGCTTTGATCTTATCGCTCACCTTCGACCCTCCTCTAAGGGGGATCCCGGACGCGCTGTCGGCGGTGACGGTCTATGTGGTGCGCGAGACGCCAGAACCGCCCGAGACCCCGACCCCTGAGGAGGAGGTGGCCGAGGATCCGGAGGTCGAAATCGCCGCGGCTGAGGCCAGCCCGGAGGATGAGCCGGCAGAGGAGGTGGCGCCCCTGGCCGAGGCGCCAGCCCCTGCGCCGGCGGCCGCCTTGCCCGAAACAGCGGATCTGTCCGTGCCGGCGGTGGCTCTGCCGGATACAGATCAGGGGCTTGGGACCCCCGACGGCCTGGTGGCGCTCAGCTGCTATGAGCAGTTCAGCGATCCCGATAAGGCCGCCGAATGCGCGGGTCGAGAGATCCTATCCGGTTGGCAGGGGGAGGTGGCGGACCTTGGCGGGGATTGGGTGAAGGTGGCGCGCGAGCTGCGCCGCGGCGCGCGCCTGCCGCGCTATGGCCCTGACCCCTATGGCGATCTTGCCGACAATGAGAGCATCTACCAACCGCAAGACCCCCGTTTTCAGTCTAAAGAGTTTTTGGAGTTAGGGCGGTATCGCGAAGCCTTCGACAGTGAGGCGGAGTACCGAAAGTTCCTCTCCACCTATGATAACCGGTCCTATATCAGCATGAGCAATCCGGCCCTTGCGGACCATGGCACGCCTATTTCCGAGCCGCTGTCCGGCTGGCGACCCAGCTGGATGTTGCGGGAGGACCCGGTGATCGATCGCAAAGCGATGGAAGAAATCGCCCGCATTGCGCGAGAGGCGGAAGGGGGTGAATAATCCGCCCCCTTACAGCTTCACCGACAGCCCATCCGACAGGGCATTCTGATATGCCCTCCAGGCGGGGATGGCCCCGAGCAGGGTTGCCGCGCCCACCACCCCGCCAAGGATCATAAGATCGTAAAGGCTAGGGCCAAGATTGGCTAAGGGCACGCCGTACCGTCCCTCAATAATGGGTCCGGCGATGCCAAGACCCCCATAGATGAACCCCGCCCCGACCAGGGCCCCAATGAAGCCCACAAGAGCGCTTTCGACAATGAGGAGGGAGAAGACATGCCCTCTTTGTGCCCCGGCGGCCCTTAAGACCGCGACCTCCCGGCGGCGCTCATTAAGGCTCGTCAAAATCGCGGTGAGTAAGCACAATAGTCCGGTCATGACCACAAACCCGCTAATGGCGAGGAGGGCGGTTTCCGCCGTTCCCACCACAGACCACAATTCCGCCAGCGCAATGCCTGGAATAATACCCAAGAGGGCTTCATCCTCATAGGTATTAATGTCTCGTTGGAGTCTAAGCACCAAGGCCCGATTTTTAAGGCCGACCATGAACGCGGTGATCGACTCTGCCTTATAGTCATCGCCGCTCATCGCTTCATCGACGGCGGGGGCACGCGCTCTTACCAGGGTGGCGGAAGGGAAGTCCGCATGTACCGCGTCGAGACCTTCAAGGCTGACATGCACAGTGCGGTCTACAGGGGTCCCGGTGGGGGCGAGGATACCCACAACGGTGAATGGATCATCCTTATGCTCAGCAAACGACACCGATTGAAGCCCATGGGCGATGATGATTTCATCCCCCAGGGAATAATTCAGCTCCCGCGCTACCGCGGCGCCAAGAACCACATCGTCGGGCGCGTTGAACCGACCCCCTTCAGCGAGGCTTAAGGACCGACCGCCGCCATATTCGAAATGCTGGAAATACGATCCATTGGTCCCAAGGACACGATAGCCCTTATGGCTGTCCCCCAAGGAAAGAGGGATGGTCCACTCAACTTCGGGCCGGTTGGCAACGGCCTCATAGCTATCCCACGAGATATTGTTGGTCGCGTTCCCGATACGGAAGACCGAATATAAAAGCAGGTTGATCTGGCCAGAGCGGGCCCCAACGATCAAATCGGTGCCGGAGATGGTGGCCTCGAAGCTCGCTTCGGCCGACCGGCGGATTTTATCCACCCCAAGGAAGAGCGCGACCGACAGCGCGACCGACAGAATGGTGAGGAGAGCGGTGGCCCGGCGGCTTAACAGGCTTTGCCAGGCGAGGCTGAGGAAGTTTGCAATGCTCATCGCCCGGCCCCCTGTTGGTTGAGCGCCGGAAGAGAGAGATGAGTGTCAAACGATGGCGCGAGGCCTTTGTCATGGGACACAAATAGAAGGGCCGCCCCGCTGCGCTCGGTCTCCGAGAGAAGGGTGTCGATGAACGCGTTCCGGGTATCGGTGTCGAGGGCTGAGGTGGGTTCGTCGGCAATGACAAAATCGGGTGCGCCGATAAGGGCCCGGGCAGCGGCCACCCTTTGTTGTTGGCCGACGCTTAAGGTGCCAGCGCCCCTCTTTGTATCTGCGACGGCGTCAAGGCCGAGGCGGCCCAGTAAGTCTGCGGCGGCTTCTTTTATGCTGCCCCGTTCAGCGACGGCGCGCTTCGCCCTCGCGGGAGAAAACCGGCAGGGAAGAAGGATATTGTCGATGACCGACAGATAAGGGACGAGGTTGAACAGCTGAAAAATGATCCCGAGCCGGTTGGCGCGGAAGGCGTCTCGTTTGGCGGCGGACAGGGCCGTAATATCTGTATCCAGAACATGTAAGGTACCCCCTTGCGATGGGGTGACCCCGGAGATGAGGGAGAGGAGTGTCGACTTGCCACAACCGCTAGGGCCTTCAAGGAAGACCCGCTCCCCCGCCTTGATCGTCAAAGCGGGAATGTTGAGGAGGGCCTCCCCTTTCGTCCAGCCAAAGGCCAGTCCCTCAATCTGAAGGGCGTGGGGGCTTGTGGACATAGGAACTCCATGGTGGCGCGTGTCTTTCGAAGAAGGATATGGGGGAAATCATCAGGAAGCAAAATGCTTGAAAGGGGAGATTTTGCAGCCCGCTTCGAATTGATTTTGAAAAGGGTTTTTCAACCGTCTTGATCCGTGTCTTTATTACCCAACGGCAAGGTTTTTGTGCAGGGCAGGATCTGCTAGCACCATTGCCCAGCGTCGAGGAGTGAGGGGTCGGATGGTCAATACAACCAGTTCAGAGGGGACGTCCGCTGCACATCAGCAGCGTGATGAAGGGACTGATGGCAGCGGGAATGAGGCGCCCAAGTTGCAGCTTGTACCGTCGCGGATGTTTGGCACCTGGTTGGCGGGCACCGGGTCAAGTTTTGCCTTCACAACCTATCAGGCAGGCAAGATCTTCCTCATTGGCACGCACCCTGAAACCGGCTGCCTTTCCATCTTTGAGCGCAGTTTTCCGCGGTGTATGGGCCTTGGGGTCGGTAACCGACGCCTGTGGTTATCTTCACTTTATCAGCTATGGCGGTTTGAGGATTTTCTCGAACCCGGTCAGGAGCAGGACGGCTACGACGCCGTCTATGTCCCTGTGGAGGGGCGCACCACGGGCGATGTTGACGTTCATGATGTCCACCCCGACGCTAGTGGGGATAAACCTATCTTTGTGGTCACGCGGTTTAACTGCCTAGCCACCTTTGACGAGGTGAACAGCTTCAAACCGATTTGGAAGCCGCCCTTTATCGATCGGATTGCTGCTGAGGACCGGTGTCACCTGAACGGCCTTGCCATGAAGGACGGTCAACCCGCCTATGTCACCATTGTGGCAGAGAGCAATATCGCGGGGGGCTGGCGCGATAATCGTGTGGGCAGCGGCATGGTGATGTCGGTGCCCGATGGAAAGGTGGTGGCGAAGGGCCTCTCCATGCCCCACTCACCGCGTTTCTATAGGGACCAGCTTTATCTCGTACAGTCCGGTACGGGTGAGTTCGGTAAAGTCGATCTCGACACGGGCGAGTTCCAGCCTATGTGCTTTTTGCCTGGGTTTGCGCGGGGCATCGCCTTTATCGGCCGCTATGCCATCATCGGTGTCTCCCGTCCGCGTAAAGAGAAAACCTTTGAGGGGCTACCCCTTGATGAACGCCTTACAGCCAACAATATGGAGCCGCGCTGCATGATCGCGGTGATTAATCTTGATACGGGTGATATGGAGCACTCGCTTGAGATCCAAGGGGTCGTTCAGGAACTCTATGATGTGGCGGCCCTAAAGTCGATCAAGCGGCCAATGGCGCTTGGTTTTAAAACCCCTGAGATCCGCTTTATGATCAGGCCGACGCCAGGGGCGCCAGAGGCCCCGGGGGTGTAGTGGCGGCGCTACCGCGCATTCTCTATGCCTGGGAGTTGGGGGCGAATTTCGGCCATATCTCGATGGTGATTGAAACCATGCGCCCTATGGTGGGGGGAGCGGCGCTTTTATTCGCAGCGCAGAATCTGGTCAGTGTTCGGAAGTTCGAAACAGACGTGCCGTTCACCCTTCTTCAAGCCCCTATATGTCCTGAAATCGAAAAGGGAGACAGCAAAGGGGTAGGGAGGAGTTATGCAGATGTGCTGCGTCATGTGGGGTGGGCGGAGGTTCCGGTCCTTAGCGCTCTTGAGGAGGCATGGGGCAGCCTTCTCGATGAGGTGAGGCCCGATGTTTTGGTGGCGCAGGCGGCCCCCACCGCCCTGCTTGCGGCCCGTGGACGGAACGTGAAGACCGCTATACTCGGCGGTGGATATGACGCGCCCCCGCGGGCAACGCCCATGCCGCCTTTCCTTTTTTGGGAGGGGGGAGAGGATAAGAAAAAGGCCCTCTTCGCTCGTGAGGCCGAGATTTTGGCCAATGCGAATGAGGTTCTTGCTCGCCGCAATGCACCACCCTTACCGGTATTTTCTGACCTTCTTCAGGCAGATGAATATTTACTCGCGACGAGTCCTGAGATCGACCCCTACCATCCGCGTCAAGACTGGGAACCCGATCACCCACGCTATTTGGGACCGCTCATAACCCTATATCAGGGGATTGACGTCAGCTGGCGGAGGGGGGCGAAGGCGAGAGTTTTTGCTTATCTGGAGGCGGGCAAGCCGCCCTTTTTTGCCGCTCTCGATGCGCTTACGCGCCTGTCCGCGGATATTGATGTCGTCCTGGCTGCACCAAAGGCACCGCCAGAGATAGAGGATCGGTTGGAGGATACCCATGTGCGGTTGTTTAAGGGGGCGGTGCGCCTCGATCGCCTTCTCCCCGATTGCGACGTGGCGGTTAGTCATGCCTCCAACGGCGTTTCTGCGGCGTTCGTCCACTATGGTATCCCTCAACTGGGCCTGCCGACCCATTCAGAACAGCTGATGGTGGGGCGGGCTATTGCGGCGCAAAAGTTAGGCCTCACGCTTTTTGGTCAGTATACCGGCAAAGAGGTACTGTCCGCTCTCAACCGCCTTTTAGCCGATGACATGTATAAAAAGGCCTCGATGCGAGCGGCAAAAGCGCCAGAAAATGGGGCTGAGGACGCAACGCGTCAGGCTTGCGCGGACGCGATTATGCGTCTTGCCGTTGCATCGTCATAACGAACGTATCCCGAAAAGCCGGATGCTGAGGGTCCTGTGCATCGATCGGTGATGTCTTGTGCTTATAGTGCCGGTCATCAAGGAATAGGGCCTCACCCGGACGGTTGAGCGTCGCGGTGTAGGTAGGATTGGGGGTGTCATCGGTGCCAATCAGCGTTTCGCCACCCGTCACATTTTGTGATTTAATCATCATAATGAGGGTAAAGTCGGCACCATCTCGGTGAAAACCCTCTGGTGTCGGATCGCCGGGGGCCATGATTCGAAACTGGTGCAATTGCAGCCGCCAGGTCGCATCTTGTACCTTGGTCGTTGTAACCATTTTTTGGACAAGGGCGTGCAGGCTTGGGCTTTCTAAAAACGCGTCGCTAATGGGTGCGAACTGACGGTAGCGGCCGCCGAAAAGGGGGTTGTGCGCCTTTTGCTGAAAATGGGGCTCAAGGGGCAGGGGGGCAAGGGTGCCGTTGGCAAAGCGCATGACCGCGTACCGGCGGCTGCGATACCCCTCGGTCACGTAAGAATCCCCCTCAAGCGCCTCCCAATCTTCGTGAAAGGCAGCGATCCCCGGCTCGGGGTCCCAATGGGCCAATAGCTTGGCTGGATTGGATGTTTGGGGTGCGCTCATGGCGGCTATATGCGCCTTGGCTTGCCGGCTCGCAATCCTCTTCGCCGCTGTCTTTGGTCGCGCTTTGGCCGGGTGGTGGCCCGCCTCGCCGATTAGGTGTAATCCGTAAACCCCATGCCCCAAAAACCACGCATTATTCTTACGCAGGCGCTGCCTCTTGATGTTCATCAAAGCCTCGCAGACCAGTTTGACCTGATCACGGTGTCGGCGCGACCGGTTCGCGCTGACTTTCTTGCTGCCGCGGACGGGGCGGTGGCGATTGTGCCTTGTCCAGGGGATCGGTTTGACGCGGCCGTGATCGCATCCCTACCCGCGTCGGTGAGGGGCCTTGCCAGCTATTCGGTTGGGCTCGACCATATCGACTTGAGCGCCGCGCGGGACAGAGGGCTGATAGTGACCAACACGCCCGACGTGCTGACCGATGCGACGGCGGACTTGGCGGTGCACCTCATCTTATCCGCGACCCGTGGGGCATCCGAGGCGGAAGCGGACCTGCGCGGTGGGCGCTGGGCGGGATGGCGACCTGACCATGTGATGGGGATCGGCCTTCAGGGGCGTACGCTAGGCCTTTTGGGGTATGGCCGGATCGGCGCGGCGGTGGCGAAGCGGGCGGTCGCCTTTGGTCTGAAGGTCGTCCACTACGATCACCGGGGGCGAGGCCCGGTCGACGACTATTCCGTACCGATCGCTTCACTTGAACAGTTTTGGGCGGTCAGTGATATTCTCAGCCTTCACGCCCCTTCCACGGATGCGACCCGTCATATCATCAATAGGCAGACAATTGAGATGATGAAAAAAGGGGTGGTCTTGATCAATACCGCTCGGGGAGACTTGGTGGATGATAGCGCCGTCATCGCGGCTGCGCAGTCGGGGCATATCAGCGCCATTGGGCTCGACGTTTATGCGGGGGAGCCGCAGCTCGATCCCCGCTATTGTGATCTACCCAACGCGACGTTGCTGCCCCATATTGGATCGAGTACGGCGGAAGCTCGACAGGCGATGGGGGCAAAGGTGTTGGCGAATCTCGTAGCGATCACCGGTGGTATGACACCGCCGGACCGGGTCGTGTAGCCCGTCCCCCTACCACAATCGTCGATCTGGCGCTGCCTTGTCTGCGAGGGCGTCGAGCAGCTGCAGCAGCGTTTTAAGGTCTGTGGTCCCGAGCCCTTCTAGCAGTTTTTCCTCATAGGCCTGGGCGAGGGGGACGATCTTTTCATATGTTTCTTTCCCCGCCGCGGTGAGGTGGAGGAGAGACATGCGGCCGTCCCCTTGGGCGGCGTGACGTTCAACATACCCCGCTTCGATGAGCCCCGACACGGCGCGGCTGACGGCCACCTTATCCATCGCCGTCCGCTCGGTCACGTCCACCGCGGCAAGCCCTTCGGTCTCACCAAGAACCGCCATTACCCGCCACTGCCAAATGGTGAGGCCGAACTCCTCATCATAGATCGCCGCAATCCCGCGGGAGATCGTGTTGGACAAAACCGACAGGCGATAAGGCAAAAACTCGCTGAGGCGCAGGGAGGCGGTGGGGGCCATGGGCTGTTCCAATTCAAGACGCGTCACCTTTATGGGGTTGCATCGGGAGATACAACTAGTTACATAAGAAACTATATTTCATCACCACACCCAGAGGAATGCGACCCATGGCGGACTTATTTGACAATCCAGCGGGGCTGGACGGGTTTGAGTTCATCGAATTCTCCGCACCGGAAAAAGGGGTGTTGGAGCCTGTGTTCGAAGCCATGGGCTTTATCGCCGTGGCGAAGCATCGTTCGAAAGATGTGACCCTTTGGCGCCAAGGGGAGATCAACCTCATTGCGAATTATGAGCCGGGATCCGCCGCGGCGTTCTTTGCGCGTGAACATGGGCCTTCCGCCTGCGGCATGGGGTTTCGTGTACGGAATGCATCAAAGGCGTATGAAGACCTTCTCGCCAAAGGGGCGGAGCCTGTTGATATTCCGGTAGGGCCGATGGAACTCAAGCTGCCCGCCATTCGCGGGATCGGGGGCGCTATCATTTATCTCATTGATCGGTACGGAAAAGATCTGTCGATCTATGACATCGATTTTGAATATTTCGATGGGGTAGAGCATCATCCAGCAGGCGCTGGGCTCGAAATCATCGATCATCTGACCCACAATGTGTATGGGGGGCGGATGGCCTATTGGGCAGACTATTATGAGCGCCTTTTCAATTTCCAGGAGATTAGGTTCTTCGACATTAAAGGTGAATATACCGGTTTGACGTCAAAGGCCTTGACCGCGCCGGACGGGAAAATCCGTATTCCCCTTAATGAAGAGGGCGAGGGCGGCAAAGGCCAGATTGAGGAATATCTCCGCGATTTCGGTGGGGAGGGGATCCAGCATATTGCTTTCTCTTGCAACAACCTTCTCGGCGTATGGGATAACCTCAAAAAATTGGGGGTAAAATTCATGACCCCGCCGCCCGATACCTACTACGAAATGTTGGACACGCGCCTGCCGGGGCATGGTGAAGATATTGGGGCCCTTCAGTCCCGCGGTTTGCTCGCCGATGGGACCACAGAAGGGGGGCACCCGCGGCTTCTCCTCCAAATTTTCTCTGAAACCGTGCTCGGACCTGTGTTCTTCGAATTTATTCAGCGTAAGGGCGATGACGGCTTTGGCGAAGGCAATTTCAAAGCCCTGTTTGAAAGCATTGAGCGTGATCAGATCAATCGGGGTGTGTTGAACGTAAAGGAAGACGCATGACCGGCGCCCCCGCGATTACCCGGATCCATCATGTGGCCTATCGCTGCCATGATGCGAAAGAGACGGTGGAGTTCTATCAGTCTCTCTTGGGGATGGAGTTCCTCCTGGCTTTTTCAGAGGATGAGGTGCCCTCCACCGGGGAGCCGGACCCCTACATGCATGTGTTTTTGGACGCAGGCGCAGGAAATGTGCTCGCCTTTTTCGAACTGCCACAGCAGCCCACAATGGGACGGGATGGGAACACCCCCGCTTGGGTGCAGCATATCGCCTTTGAGGTTGAGGGCCTGGATGATCTCATGGCGGCGAAAGCACGGATCGAGGCGGCGGGGCACGAGGTGATCGGGCCGACCAATCACGGGATTTTCAAGTCTATCTATTTCTTCGATCCTAACGGGCACCGGCTGGAGCTGGCGTGTAATACGGGCACACCGGAGGAATTGACTGAACTAAAAAGGGTGGCGCCCGACATGTTGGAAGAGTGGAGCCGGACAAAAAAGGCGCCCCAGCATGCCGCGTGGCTCCATGAAAAGGCGCGGGCGGACTATAACGCGGCCCCGGCAACGGTAAAGGACTAACCCCATGAAGCTAGCCACACTCAAAGATGGTAGCCGCGATGGGCGGTTGGTGGTCGTCTCCAACGATCTGGTCCACTATGTCGATGCATCCGGCGTGGCGCCGACTATGCAGGCAGCGCTTGACGATTGGGCTGCGGCTGCGCCCCAGCTTGAGGCGATAGCGGCCCAGCTTGCCGCGGGTGAGGTGGAAGGAAAGCCCTTTGATCAGGCGGCCGCCCATAGTCCTTTGCCGCGCGCTTATCAGTGGGCTGATGGGTCGGCCTATATCAACCATGTGGAGCTCGTCCGAAAGGCGAGGGGCGCTGAAGTGCCAGAGAGTTTCTACACGGACCCTCTTATGTATCAGGGAGGCTCCGACAGCTTTTTAGCGCCGCGAGATCCCATCCCCCTCGGCGATCCTGCTTGGGGGTGCGACATGGAAGGTGAAATCGCCGTTATCACAGACGACGTTCCCATGGGGGTCACGCCTGAGGCGGCCGCGGGGTACATCAAGCTCATCATGTTGGTGAACGATGTTTCGCTGCGGGGGTTGATCCCCGGCGAACTCGCCAAAGGCTTCGGCTTCTTCCAGTCAAAGCCGGCAAGTGCTTTTTCGCCCGTCGCTGTCACGCCCAATGAGCTGGGTGATGCTTGGCAGAATAGTCTTATTCACTTGCCCTTGCGGGTGGATTATCGCGGGGAGCCCTTTGGCCGCGTGGAGGCGGCGGAGGATGCGACCTTCACCCTCGCTGACCTTGTTGCCCATGCGGCAAAGACGAGGGATTTATGCGCTGGAACCATCATTGGCTCCGGCACTGTGTCTAATAAGGATGAAGATGGAGGCTCGGGCAGGCCGGTTGCGGCGGGGGGGCGAGGCTATTCTTGCATCGCCGAGATTCGCATGATCGAAACGATTGCTGACGGCGCTCCCAAAACTCCCTTCATGCAGGTTGGCGACCGCGTCCGTATCGATATGGTCAATGCAGACGGACAATCCATCTTCGGGGCGATCGACCAGGAGGTGGTTTCAGCATCCTCCAGCTGACCGCTTTTCTTTTAAACCAAACCCTGTATCATTCGCCGTTTATAAGATTTAGCGGCGAACGATCATGGACTTGCGACAGCTAAGATATTTTGTGGCTGTTGCTGAAGAGATGAGTTTTCGTCGGGCAGCTGAACGATTAGCCGTCTCTCAGCCCCCTCTGAGCCTTCAGGTCAAAAAACTCGAGGAAGAGTTGGGCGTGCAACTCTTCGTACGGGGAAAGCGCCGTATCTCGCTGACATCGTCGGGGCAGGTTCTTTTAGAATCAGCCCGGAAAATGATCGCCGACGAGCAGCGGGCGATCCATGATGTAAGGCGGGCGGCCAGTGGGGAGACCGGGCGTCTGGTGATCGGCTTCACCGACGACTTTATCCATGATCTCCTCCCCCGCGCTCTGGCGATCATGCACCGTGAACGGCCTGGCGTGATTATCGAAACCCGAATCGGCAGTACCCTGATGCTTGCCCGCGGGGTGGCGAACTATACCTATGATATAGCGCTGGGGTGTCCGCCGATTCCAGCTGATCTTGATACGTTGGACGTCTCCGTTATCGATGAGACCCCGATTGTCGCCATTGTCCCCTCCGATCATGCCATGGCGACGCGTCAACGGGTGTCGGTTGCTGAGTTGTGGCGGGAGCCTTTTGTTTGGGCAATCGCCAGTCGCGAAACGGGATATATGCTCAGTATCGCGCAGTTTGTTCGTCGCATTGGGTCCTATCCTCATATTGTGCACCAATCCTCGTCCAGTGAGTTGGTCAGCGAGTTGGTCGCAGAGGGGATTGGCGTGGCGTTGGTGGCGGCGAACTCAGTCAATGCGGATGTCCCTGGCGTGGTACAGTTGGCGCTTGAAGATGCTGATGCGTTTGTGCGCAGGGCCATCATTCGTCGAAGCGATTTGCAGTCTGCCGTGACGGACGCTTTCGTTGAAACTGTTCGTGCGGTTTTACGATAAACGCCGAGCGGCCTTGAAGAATTTGCGCCCTGATTGACTCAAGCCCGATGCGATAGAGTCTCTGTCTTTCGCGCGTGAGCCGGTGTCTCCGATCCAATGTCTAGTAACCGCCGATTGGATACCTAAATGATCACTCGCGAATAGTCATAATGATATGACGTTAAACCATCAGACCCGCCGTCGCCGCTTGTGATGGCGGTTCGGTCGATTAGTGTGCAGGGAGCTGATCATGATGAAGCCTGGGCTCAAGGCGATAGCCCGTGTTGCGGGTCTTACGATGTTGGCGGCATTTGGCCTCGCCATTCTTCAAGGGATGTTGAGTGATGATGGTCTCCTCACCACCGCTGCAGAGGAGGGCGGTAAAGACGGGCTGGCTGGGATGTTATGGAGCCGGTCTCTGACCCATTGGGGGACGATCATTATAGGCCTTGTGGGGGTGGTGGCCTTTTATCTCCTCTTGGTGCCGATCAATAGGTTGCTGGCGATGGTCGCAACCCTGTTGAAATTGGCGGCGGTCGTGGCGACCGGTTTCACCCTCTATCACACAGGCGGGATGAGGGGCACCTTGCTCAAGGAGGGTGGGGGAAGTGATTTGGTGTCGATTGCTGAGGCGGTGATTGCCTATGACTTCGACACATTTCACTATGGCCTTATTGCAACTTCCGTTGCGGCGGCGATCAGTTTTGCGCTTTTCTTCCATAGTCGGATGATTCCCCGATGGCTTGCGGGCTATGGGGTTCTGGCATCCGTCGGTGCGGCGATTGGGGCAAGTGCCATATATGTTGCGCCGCCCCTGTCTGACCTCATGTTCCCGGCCTACGCTGCCTTTAATGGTCTCGCTTATGTTTCATTGATGCTGTGGCTGATCATTGCGGGGGTGAATCTGGATCATTGGACCCCTCAGCAAGGTCGTTCCGTTTAAGAACGTCTTTCCGGACGGCCAACAGTGTATACACTTGGTCTGGAAGTGCTTTAGGTTAGCGCGCCGGGTGATTACCTTGGATGAGAGAAAGTTGGCGCACGCGCGACAAATAAAACTCTACAGCATCGGGCTGATTCAATAAGAACACCCGATGCTGTAGGTTCGAAGCACTATCCCCGATCAAACCTGTCCGCATCCATCACTTTAGTCCAGGCGGCGATAAAGTCCTGCACAAAGGTGTCTTCTGCATTGGCGTAGGCGTAAGACTCTGCCACGGCCCGCAACTCTGAGTTGGATCCAAAGATAAGATCCACCTCCGTGGCCGTCCATTTCAACTCGCCGGTGGCCCGATCCATCCCTTCGTAAACCCCCTTTTCGTCAGAAGAGGGACGCCACTGGGTCGCCATATCAAGTAGGTTCACGAAGAAGTCATTGGTCAGTTGGCCCGGCCGGTCGGTGAAGACACCGTGCTTAGCGTCATCCGTATTCGCATCGAGCGCGCGCAGGCCGCCCACAAGAACGGTCATCTCTGCCACGCTGAGGTCAAGGAGGTCCGCCCGATCCACTAGCGCTTCGGCGGGCGAATCAAAAAAGCTCTCCCGGTAATAGTTCCGGAAGCCATCAGCGGTGGGCTCCAGCACATCAAACGAAGCAGCGTCGGTTTGTTCCGCAGACGCATCCATCCGCCCTGGGGTGAAGGGCACGGTCACCGCGTGTCCCGCTTGGCGCGCTGCTTCTTCAATGGCAGCGCCGCCGCCAAGGACGATAAGGTCCGCTAGGGAGACCTTTTTGCCGTCGCTTTGGCTATTGTTAAAGCTTGCTTGGATATTTTCCATCGCACCGAGAACGCCTGCCAATTGGGCGGGGTCGTTCACCGCCCAGCCCTTTTGCGGCGCAAGACGAATGCGGGCGCCATTCGCGCCGCCGCGTTTGTCCGTATCGCGATAGGTGGCGGCTGAGGCCCATGCTGTTTCAATGAGGGCAGATAAGGACACGCCAGAGTCGAGGATAGCGGTCTTTAACTGTTGAATATCGGCTGCGGTGACGAGCGGATGGTCCATGGCGGGAATGGGGTCCTGCCACGGCAATGCCTCAACCGGCACATCAGCGCCCAGATAGCGGGCCCGCGGGCCCATGTCCCGATGGGTGAGTTTGAACCAGGCGCGGGCAAACGCATCCTCGAATTCAGCGGGATTGTCTAAAAAGCGCTCGGAAACCTCGCGGTACTGAGGATCTTCTTTCAGGGCCAAGTCGGTGGTGAACATAATGGGCGCGTGGCGTTTACTCGGATCATGGGCGTCCGGCACAAGCTGGCTTGCTGCCTCATCGGTGGGGATCCATTGCACCGCCCCCGCCGGGCTTTTGGTTTGCTTCCACTCAAAGGCGAACAGGTTGGTGAGATATTGATGGGTCCATTGGGCGGGGGCCGAGGTCCACGCCCCTTCTAGTCCTGACGTAACCGTGTCGGCCCCTTTGCCGGTACCGCATGAGTTGACCCAGCCGAGGCCCTGATGCTCAACGGTTTCGCCTGCGGGCGCCGCCCCCAGGCAGTCGGCCTTGGCGGCGCCATGGGCCTTGCCGAAGGTGTGGCCGCCGGCAATGAGGGCGACGGTTTCCTCATCATTCATCGCCATCAAGCCAAAGGACTGACGAATATCGGCCGCCGCGGACAAAGGGTCATGGTTTGCGTTCGGCCCCTCCGGGTTCACATAAATGAGGCCCATTTGAACTGCGGCCAATGGGCCTTTGAGCTTTCGGTCACCGGTATGGCGCGCATCGCCAAGGAATTCTTCCTCCGGTCCCCAGTAAACAAGGTCAGGCTGCCAGGCATCTTCGCGTCCGCCGGCAAAGCCAAAGGTCTTAAAGCCCATGGACTCCATCGCGACCGTGCCGGTCAGCACCATCAGATCCGCCCACGAAATATTTCGGCCGTATTTTTGTTTGATCGGCCAGAGGAGGCGTTGAGCTTTGTCCAGATTGGTGTTGTCCGGCCAGCTATTGAGGGGCTCAAACCGCTGCTGGCCCGCGCCGGCGCCGCCGCGCCCGTCGGCCACGCGATAGGTGCCCGCACTATGCCACGCCATGCGGATGAAGAAGGGGCCATAGTGGCCATAGTCAGCGGGCCACCAATCTTGAGAGGTGGTCATCACCGTCTCAATGTCTTTTTTGACCGCTTCGAGGTCCAAGCTGTTGAACGCTGCCGCATAGTCGAAGTCATCGCCCATCGGGTCGGCTTGGATTTCATTTTGGCGCAAGGCGGATAAATCGAGGAGTTCGGGCCACCAGGCCTGATTGGGTCGAGGTTGGGCGTTCCGGGTGTCGTATTTCGTGGCGTCACTCATGGGTGGGGTTTCCTCTGTCGTGGAAGGGGTTTCGATGGGAGAGGAGACGGGCGCAGCGATCTGTTGGGCGTCGGTGGTCGTCCGCGTTTCTGTTGGGCCGCCGCAGGCGCTGAGGGCGAGAGCAGCGGTGGCGACACTGGCGAGGAGGGTCCATTTGATGGTGATAGTCATTATTATTCTCCCTGTACTTTGTTTCTTATTTGGGCGGGGCTCTG